>ERZ795059.4250-NODE-4250-length-13532-cov-6.499814_pt1 | contig 13532 bp, 11 predicted proteins | sample MGYA00375143_ERZ795059 | MGnify/ENA primary metagenome ERZ795059 (study PRJEB30188, sample SAMN05720168) | activated sludge metagenome | isolation source: Anaerobic digester | place: USA | collected 2015-01-07 ... | reverse complement strand
CCAAATACCAACGAGTAATATCTGCACCAAAAGTATTAAATAATTCAAACGGATCTACTCCGTTTCCGCGAGATTTACTCATCTTATGACCGTTTTTATCTAATATCAGCTCGTTAACTAATATGTTTTTATAAGCCACTTTACCAAATAACATTGTAGAAATTGCATGTAAAGTGTAAAACCAACCACGTGTTTGGTCAATTCCTTCACAAATAAAATCAGCAGGAAAATTATTTTCAAACCATTCTTTGTTTTCAAACGGATAATGAAACTGTGCAAATGGCATAGAACCGGAATCGTACCAAACATCTATTAATTCGGGTGTACGTTTAAATATTTTACCGTTTCTTTCAAAATATATCTCATCAACATAAGGTTTATGCAAATCAATAGTTTCTAAATCAGCGACACTTATTTTTTTACCGTCTTTTTCAACAAAACCTTGTTTTAATTCTTCAATACTGCCAATGGCAATCATCTCACCGTCATCACTTACCCATATCGGTAAAGGTGTTGCCCAATATCTATCGCGGCTTAAAGCCCAATCTTTATTTTCTTCAAGCCAATTACCAAAGCGACCGGTTCCAACTTCTGCAGGGTACCAGTTGATTGTTTTGTTCAATTCAATCATTTTATCTGCTATTTCGGTAGTTTTTATAAACCAAGATTCTCTTGCATAATAAATAATTGGAACATCATCAAAACGCCAACTAAAAGGATATGAGTGGGTAATTGTCTCTTTTCTGTAAAGTTGCCCCATTTCTTTAAGTTTAATAATTATTCCCGTATCGGCATCCTTAACAAATTGACCCGCAAAATCGGTAATATCATCCGTAAATGTTCCGTTTCTTTTTACAGGCTGTAAAAACGGTAAATTATTCTTTTTAGATACTTCATAGTCATCAGCACCAAATGCAGGGGCAATGTGCACAATACCACTACCATCATCTGTACTTACAAAATCGCCTTCAATTACAAAAAAGCCCGGTTTATCTACAGTCAAGTATTTGAATAACTGATCATACTTTTTACCCACAAGATCTTTACCTTTATATCTTGCAATAATTTCATATTCTTCTTTTATTACAGATAGTCTTGCTTCTGCTAAAATAAAGCACTTGTTTTCCACTTTAATTTTAACATAATCTATTTCACTGCCTACAGCTAATCCAACATTAGAAATTAAAGTCCATGGAGTTGTTGTCCATACCAAAAAGTAAGTATCAAATTCTTTACTTAATTCTTCATCAAGCACTTTCATTAAAACATATACAGAAGGATCTTTTGTTTCTTTGTAACCTAAAGCCAATTCGTGAGAAGATAAAACAGTTTCACTTCTAGGGCATTGAGGAACTATTTTATAATCTTTATATATTAATCCCTTATCGAACAATTGTTTTAACGACCACCAAACAGATTCTATATATTCGTTAGTACAAGTAATGTAAGCATCATCTAAATTAACCCAATACCCCATACGTTCGGTCATTCTTTCCCAATCTTTAAGATATGTAAAAACCGAATTACGGCAAGCATTATTATACTTCTCTATACCAAACTCCGGAATTTCGCTTTTATTTTTAATACCTAATTGTTTTTCAACTTCAATTTCAACAGGTAATCCATGAGTATCCCAACCGGCTTTTCTGTTAACTCTATAACCTTTTAAAGTTTTATATCTACAAACTAAATCTTTTAAAGTACGAGCCATAACATGATGAATACCGGGACGTCCGTTTGCAGTAGGTGGTCCTTCATAAAACATAAACGGTTTATTTTCGGGCCTGCTACTTATACTTTTTTCAAAAATTTTATTTTCTTTCCAAAATTTTAATACACTTTCCTCTATTAAAGGATAATCGATTTTTTCGTTGTACTGCTTAAACATACTACCTTTTAATTTATGTTAAACATTAATTATTTATTCTTCGTCGTTTTGTTCGTATTTTTTTATTAATTCTCTTTCAACCCTAACAAGTTCTTTAATTTTTGCTTCAAATTGTTCCGCTTTTAATTGCATTTCTTTTTGTTTTTTTTCAGCTTCCAAAATAATTTTTTCAGCCCTTAATTTTGCGTCTTTAATTGTTAAATCGGCTTCTTTAACTCCACTTTCAAAAACCGGGGGTGTAATTTTTTTTTGCTCACATAATAAAAGCTTTTGTTGTAAAAAAAACACTTCGTTAACAGCTAGCCCAAAAAATCCCATACTACCAACACTTATTAAACGGAGTGAATATAATAACATATTTTCTACTGTCATATCTTCAAAACCAAAATATTGGCTAAAAAAAGAAACCATAAATATTCCTACCGCAACGTTTGCAACAATTACAGCAAAAACTATTTTTCCGCCAAACGAGTACCCTATAGTTTTATTCATTAAGTAACCGCAAGCAAATACCAACAACATAATTACAAACCATACACTGTAGCTTGAAAAAGCATGCTGTAATATATCGGCTTTAATAAAATTTGAAATAAATAGTAAAAACGCCATTAAAGCCGGAGTAAGATAATATGAGTTTTTTATTTTATTCACAATTTACTAACTACCTCTTTCATTAATTTTGTCATTTTGGGTTCAGCTTCTGCAGCTGCAGCAAGTATCTCTTGCAAGTCAACAGGTTTTAATGCATCAGGAAAACACTCATCGGTTATTATACTTAACCCAAATACTTTAATTCCCATTTGGTTTGCAACAATATTTTCGGGAACAGTTGACATGCCTACAACATCTGCACCAATAGAACGTAAAAACCTATATTCTGCTTTTGTTTCCAAATTAGGACCAGCAACTGCAACATAAACCCCTTTTTGAACTTTAATTTTATTTTCAAGTGCAATTTTTTCAGCTAACTCAATTAATTCTTTATCATAAGCCTCACTCATATCGGGAAATCGAGGTCCAAAATCATCTTCATTTTTACCAATTAATGGGTTATCTCCCAATAAATTAATATGATCTGTCATTATCATAATATCTCCGCGTTTAAATAACGGATTCATACCGCCGCAAGCATTAGACAATAATAAAGTCTTTACACCCATCTTTTTCATTACTCTAATTGGATATGTAATCTGTTGCATAGTATAGCCTTCATAATAATGAAATCTTCCTTGCATCACAAATACATTTTTACCGGCAAGCGTCCCCAAAATAAGCTTACCGGAATGCGATTCTACAGTACTTAAAGGAAAATGAGGCAATTCGGAGTAATTTATCTCATGTTCAATTTCAATTTCTCTCACAAGTCCGCCTAAGCCGGTACCTAAAACAATTCCTATTTCAAAAGTTTTATTAGTATATTTTTTGATAACACTAATAGTATCATTTATCTTTTCGCTTAAATTACTCATATCAATTTCTCCAAAATGCTATCGACATTTATTTCTGTTTTATTTAAATAACTTCTTATATCATCTTTTACAACAACTGTTTCAACACTTTCCCCTTCTAATAAACCGGCTTGAGTTTCTACTATTGCTTTTAGTTTAGCAATAATAATATTTTTTTCTTCACGTAATCTTATAACCGCTTCTCTAATTAAATTAGCATCCAATTTTGCCTTTTCAACAATCTGATTAGCTCGTAATTCAGCTTCACGAATAATTAAAGCAGTTTGTTTTTTTGCAGATTCAACAGCTTTTGAAGAAGTTTCTTGAGCAGAAACTAAAGTATTTTGTAAATGTTCTTCAATTTTTTTATACTTTTTATTCTGTTCTTTTAAAAAATCATTTTCTTTTTTTAGCTGTTCGGTTTCACTAATTAAAATTTCGAATTCGTCAGCAACTCTCTCCAAAAATGCATTAACTTCTTCTCGGTTATAACCTTTAATTGAAGTATTAAATTCTTGGTTTTTTATATTTAGAACGCTAAGTTTCATTTTTACCTTTTATATTCTATCACCAAATATGGCTGTTCCAATTCTTAACATTGTTGCTCCTTCTTCTAAAGCAATCAAAAAATCATTTGTCATTCCCATACTTAATTCGGTTAGAGCAAATCCCGAAAAATTTAACTCATCATAAACCTTTTTTAATCCTCTAAAAGTGCTTCTAATAACTATCTCATCATCAGTATATGGTGCCATAGTCATCAATCCTCTTAAGCTTAAATTAGGTTTACTTTTTATATAATTTGCTAAACTAAAAATCTTCTCTTTATCTTGTAATCCAAATTTACTTTCTTCGTTAGATATATTACACTCAATAAAAACAGATTGAATTTTGTTTATTATATTTGCTCTTTTATCAATTTCATCGGCTAAATCAAAAGACTCTACAGAATGAATAAATTTTGCATGTTTTATAACATATTTAACTTTATTTGTTTGAAGATGACCGATAAAATGCCAATTAATATTTTTTTCAATTAATAATTCCGCTTTATCTCTTAACTCCTGAGCTTTGTTTTCGCCAAAATCAAAACACCCGTAATTATTAGCTTCTATTATAGCATTAAACGGATTGTTTTTAGAAACGGCAATTACTGTTATATCTTCTCTATTTCTATTTATCTCTATACATTTTTTTTGAATAGTATCTTCAAGATACTTCAAATTTTCGGTAATCATAACTGTAACTTATCCGCACAAAATCATTTTTACTTAATCTGCTAATTAAGTAATTTGTTAACTTTTTACAAAATAATAATTTAAAAAGAATATAATAATAATAAAAATTTAATTTATTATCAAATAAATAAATTGAAATGAAAAAAATTCAAGGTTATGGATTTAATAATCTATAAAAAATATTCAATGAAAATTGAGTTTAATCGATTCAAAGAATCAATTGTAAGTCTTTCTGAAAACATACTATTGCGAAGAAGATCCAATTCTTCTAAAATCCTATTTTCAGTGCTAATGTCAAGCTTTCGTAGGTCAAGCATCAATGCATTATTAAGATCATTAGGTTCAAATTTTTGAAGTCCATTTCCATACTCCCTCTTATTTTTTTCAAAAATTCTTTTGGCTAATTCAGTAATCAAATAAGCAAAAATAATATCGCTTTTATGTATAAAAATTGATTTTAAATAAACACTATGAAAAGTAGTTAAATTATAAATATTGGCTTCATTTTTAATAAACTTTAACCCATTTCTATTAAAAACTGAAACCCATATTGGCGAAGGTTCTCTCTTTTCTAAAGAAAACCAAGGCTTTCGTCTTGAAGTCAAATAAAGTTTATCGACACCTATTTTTTCACCAAAATTTACATAATCTATTACTTGCCTATTTTTTAAATTTAATGCATTGAATAATAATGTATTCTTATCAGAATTATAAATTTCGTGATAATCATCAATTGTAAAAATTGGCGTTTTAACATGAATAGATTTTGATATACATGGTAAAAAATATTCAGCAGGTATATCCAATTTATTCTTCTTTGATTTAGAGAACAAAAAATAGTCATTTGATCCGGTTGCAATTCCGCGTTTTACCTGCATAAACATGGATACCGGAACTAAATTGTTGTTAATAATTCCATTATCTTTTTGATAATAATTATGCCATTTAACTTCCGGTAAAATATCCATTTGATTATAAGCAGAATCATTCATCTTAAAATTCGGATATTTTGAAATTTCTTTTTTGCATAAATCAAGGTTTTCTAAGCTATTAATGTAAAAGAACTTAACCCTTTTGTCATGTGAGTCATTTGAACAAAGTAATATTGAATTTGTAGTTATAACATTAGCAAATATTTCTACGGCTTTATCAAACACAATTATATATCTTAAAGTACCGCTATCAATTAAAAATTTTTTTATAGATGTACCATAATTGGAGTTTAGAAATTCTGAGGGTAAAATAAAAGCCAATCTCCCATTTATTTCTAATTGTGTTAATGCTTTAATTAAAAATAAACCATAAATATTAGTAAGTCCGCTTAGAAAAATATTAAATTTGTTGTTTATTTTATTTATATTTTCAATATTATCGTAATTGTGGAATTTTAGATATGGCGGATTACAAATAATTCCATCATATTTATTATTCCAATCATTTTCTAAAAAGTCAGTGTTCTTAATTTTAACATTCGTAATACCGGAAAAAATTTCTGAAGCATATTGAAAAATTAATTTATCAACTTCGTATCCAAAGTATTCAACTTTATCATTGATTTCAATGGCATTTTTAGCAAAAACTCCTAATCCAAATGCCGGATCAAGAATCTTCATATATCCGTCTTTTGTTATTATCCAAGATAACATAAAATTTGATATGGTTTCTGGTGTGAAATACTGAGCAAATTTCTTTTTATGTTCTGTGCTAGTATTACAGATATATTGATTACTTATTTCGTCATATTTTGATAAACTTGATATCATTAAAACCTTATCTAATTAAAATATTATTAATGGTCTCTTTATCTATTTGTGCTAAACCTCCTGAAAAATGCACATAAAAAAGTAACCGACCTCTTTCAAGTTCTTTTCTTCTACTAGTATGATCCGGCTCAATAACTTTAGTAGAAATTGGGAGCGCATTTTTTGTATCTATCTTGATTGTTGTTTTATTTTGGTTTTTTAAATCTTTTTCGATAAAAAATATCCGACCTTCATTAGTTTCGTCAGAAATGATCTCTAAAATAGTTTTAAATGATATACTAAATATCTTATCAAAAAAAACTTGAAAATAAAAATGTGGAACACCAAATGTTTCTATCCATTTATAAACAACTTTTATATCTTCAACTTTTGGAGTAATTGATAAGAATTCTCTTTTTTGAATTTCCTTTAAATAAAATTTAAACTGCTTAAATAAATCACTTAATTCAAGCAACTTTGAATTAGTTTGCCATTTTGGAACTTTAAAACTAATAATAGAACAATCTTCTATTTGGAAATTCTTTAAAAAAACAAGATATTCCTTTCTACCGGTAATACTTAGCTCTGTTGTAAATTTCTCAAGGATTGTATTTCGTATAGCATTTAAATTTCTTATAGCTTCTGATTTCTTTGATTTTGTTGTTTCTTCATATTTATCTATTAAAAACGAACTTGAACGAACCTCTATACCTGCTATTGCTTTTCTAACATAAGAATTTATTTCAAATTGATTCATCTTGCTAATATCAAGACCATATTCACGTCTATAATCTTCTCTTCTAAAAATAAGTATATCAGGACGCTTACCTATGCTATCTAATTCGCTTTGAAATTCTTCATAAAACATATTAAATTTTGGATCACCTGCAATAATATCGTCTGATTTACCATATTTCACTGCAACCATTTTATCATTAAGATTATTTATTGCTTTTAGTACTATAGATTCCGCCCAATCCCCCTGTTCTTTATTTGTGATAAAATTAGAACTCGCTTGGGTTGGAACTCTATTAGGTAAATGAGGAGAAGAAAAATCTATAAATTCTTTAGGAATTTTATCAATAATCGTTTTTAATTCATCTAAGTAGTTCATAAACCATGATTTCTTTGACTTAATTTTAATAAATTACAGAAGTAAATTTCTAAATAATTTTTAATTAAATCAAATTAAATCGAAATCTAAATAAAATCCGGAGATTTTTATAGATTTTTTCTCCGGATTAAATCCATTATTCTATCCCTTTTTCTTCAAGATATCTTTGAGCATCTAAAGCTGCCATACAACCGCTTCCCGCAGCCGTAATTGCCTGGCGATATGTATGGTCGGCAACATCTCCTGCAGCAAATACTCCTTCTAAACTTGTGTGGGTAGAGCCCGGTTTTACCTTTAAATAACCGTTTTCGTAAGCTTCAAGCTTTCCTTCAAATATCTTTGTATTTGGTTGATGACCAATTGCAACAAAAATACCATCAACGGCTTGTTCTTTTAATTCGCCGGTTTTTGTATCTTTAAGAATTACCGAAGTAACCATTTTTCTATTTCCTTCGGTTTTACCTTTTATTTCTTGAATAACTGAATTTAACGCAAATTTAATTTTAGGATTATTCTTGGCTCTATCTATCATAATTTTGGAAGCTCTAAACTCATCTCTTCTGTGTACAATAGTAACTTCACTTGCAAATCGAGTTAAGTAATTGGCTTCTTCCATTGCCGTATCGCCACCCCCAACAATCATAACTTTTAAGTTTCTAAAGAAAAATCCGTCACATGTTGCACAAGCCGAAACGCCGTACCCCATATATTCTTTTTCTGATTCTATACCCAAAAGTTTTGCTGAAGCACCTGTTGCAATTATCACTGCATTTGCAGTATGAATTTCTTCTCCCGATTTAAGTACATACGGATATTGCGAAAAATCAACTTCTTCAATTTCTTTAAATTGGCAATCTGCCCCAAATCTTTGAGCTTGTTTTCTCATAACATCCATTAATTCAGGTCCTTGAATTCCATGCTCAAATCCAGGAAAGTTTTCTACTTCTGTGGTTATTGTTAGCTGTCCGCCGGGTTGTATTCCTTCAAATATAATAGGACTTAAGTTTGCTCGTGCAGTATAAATAGCTGCAGTAAGCCCTGCAGGTCCACTACCAATAATTGCTACTTTGTGATGAAAATTACTCATTATTTCTCCATTTTTTTATCAATCTTACATTTGATTCAAAACTTTTTAAAAGGTTTCAAGTTTTTTTTAGAAAATTAATATTCCTTAAAATTCCTTTAAGTTTTGGTCTTAATATGGGACTTTCTTTAAACTTTTTATTAAACTCCTCTGAAGTTAATTTATTGAAATCTTCCTCAATAAATTCAACATTATTTCCTTCAATAAAGTTTATTTCTTTCGTTAAAGCAGAAAATTTAATATTCCATGGACATACTTCTTGACAAATATCACATCCCAAAATCCAATTATTAAATTTATTTTTAAATTCGTATGGTATTTTTCCCTTATTTTCAATGTTCAAGTAAGATATACATTTTGATGCATCGATTTCATAATTACCTAATAAGGCAGCAGTCGGGCAGTTATCAATACACTTTGTGCAAGTTCCGCAAAAATTTACGCTTTTTGAATTATAATTACTAAATTCGGCATTACATAAAATATTTCCAATAAAAAACCAGCTGCCTATATTTTTGTTAATAATATTTGTGTTTTTTCCCATCCAGCCCAATCCGGAATTAACTGCCCATACTTTATCCATTACCGGTCCGGTATCCACATATCTTATCGCTTCAAAATTTGGATATTTATTTTTAATTTCTTTAATTAGTTTATCTAATTTTTCCCACATAACATAATGATAATCTTTGCCCCATGCATATCTGCTAATCTTTAATTTTTCATTACTATCTGAATGTTTATGCCCCGTAAAATAATTAAGACCTATCGAAATTACTGAATTACAAGAATTTAGGATATTTCTTACATCTTCCCTTTTATCAATATTTTTTTCAAGATATTTCATCTCACCGTTAAACCCTTTATTCAGCCAACTTTCCAAATATTTTTTTTCTTTGACAAGTACTTTATATTTACTAATTCCTACTAAATCAAATCCGATACTTTGGGCAATTGTAAAAAGAAATTCCGATGATAATATCAAATCTACCAATTGAATGTTTGAGGAATAACTTTTACAAATATTCTTTTATCCAAAACATAAGTTTCAAAAACCCTTAATCCTTTTCGATTACCGGGTTGTTTGCCCGTTTCCAAATCAAACTCCCAACCGTGTGCCGGACAAATAACTTTATTATCTTCAATAAATCCATCATAAATAATTCTTGCATGCTGATGAGGACACATGTTGGAAGTTGCATAATATTTATTATTAACATAAAATAATGCAATTTCTTCATCATTAATAATAAATTTTTTACCTCTATTTTCTTTTAATTCATCGGTTGTGCATACAAAAGCAAAACCTTCAGGAATATTATCATCAATCATCAAAAACCTAAAAATTAATTCTTATTAAAAAATACCGTAAAAGTGCTTCCTTCTCCTTTTTTACTTTCAACAGTTATTTTAGCTTTATTTAAATCAGTATATTTTTTAATTAAGGCAAGTCCCAATCCATTTCCTTCAAACCGTCTTGTATAACCTTGTTCTTCTTGGCTAAAAGGTTCAAATAGATTAAGTACATAGTCATCCGACATTCCTATCCCCGTGTCTTTTACTTCAATAGCTAAAAGATTTTCTTTATAATCAAAAACATTTACTTCAATATACCCTTTAAAAGTATATTTTATTGCATTATCTATTAAATTTTTTATTATCACTTCAAAAGTATATTCGTCAACAAACAATTCTTCCGTTGCAGTTGAATAATTAAATCTTAATTCCAAATTTTTATCACTCGCCAATTGACTAAAATCAAATTCTACACATTCATCCAATTTGTTTTTTATGTTAACATTTTCAAAATTGGGTTTAAAGTACCCCGTTTGTAATTCTGCCATATTTAAAATTAAGTCAACCGTTCTTATAATACGTTTACCCGCTCTTGCCATAATATTAAATGCCATCTTTAAATCATCTTCAATTTTATCTTCAAGTTCTTCTTTAAGCAAACCCGAAAAACTTAAAATAGCATTTATTGGTGTTCTTATTTCATGAGACATTTGTGCCAAAAATTCATCTTTTAATCTATCGGCTCTTTCTGCAAGTTCTTTTGCATTAACTAATTGTTTCTCAACTTCTTTTATATGAGTTATATCTTCTTTTACCGCAACAAAATTTGTAATATCTCCTCTATCGTTTTTAATTGGAGATATTGCAGCTATTTCCCAAAAATACTCACCGTTTTTTCTTTTATTATATAATTCGCCTTTCCAATCATTACCGCTTTTTATAGTTTCCCATAACTCTTTATATAGTTCTTTACTAGTAAATCCCGATTTTAGTACTCTTGGGTTTTTCCCTTTAATTTCATCAAAAGAATATCCTGTAACTTTTTCAAAGTTTGGATTTACATATTCAATAGAACCTTCGGTATCGGTAATAACAATAGAAATGGGGCTTTGCTCAATTGCTTTTGAATACTTAATTAATACATTTTGTTGATTAATTTTTTCGGTAACATTTTTTGCAATACCATCAAATCGTTTACCTCCGTTAGGTGTGTCGGTTATGGAAATACTCTGTTCAATCCACCTTAATTCTCCAGATTTAATTTTTATTCTAAACGTAAAATTGGCTTTTGATATTTTCCCGTTTATCAGATCATTGTAATAATCTATTAAAATATCTTTATCTTCATTAATTACCAATGTTTGCCATAAATTTGGATCTGCTCTAAACTCTTGTAAAGTATATCCGTAAATCTGTTCTACTACAGGAGAAAAGAAAGAATTAACAGGTATTAAATTTTTATCTAAATCAACGCTCCATATACAATCTGTAACAGAAGAGAGTATTTTCTCAATATACTCTTTAGATTTTCTAACTTCCTTTTCGGCTTTACGCCTAATATAAATACTAAACGAAAGGATTACAATTAAAAACAACAAGATACCAAAACCAATAAACATTCTAATTAAAAGGTCTCTATTGGCTTCCCAAACAGAACTAGGTTTACTTACCAATCGGTTAGGTTTTGGTAAACTATCTTCACTTACTCCAAATTTTGATAATTGGATGTAATCAAAAAAATATACATCATTAACTTTATTTACAATTTTAATTTTATCGGCAGGGGTGCCTTCCAAAATTTTGTATGCCATTAAACCCGCCATTCTTCCGTGTAAAAACGGGTTAAGTAATCTACCTCCTATTATTCCTCTCCGTAACATATCTTGTATCATTCCGAATACCGGAACGTTAGATAATTTACTTAATTCCAGTGCAATAGTTTGATGATTGTAAACGTCTCCTTTGGCATCTTGACCTAACTCACCCAACAGTAGTACTTGCCCTTTTTTCAATTTGCTTACTTCAATCTTTAAACTATCAAGTCTTGGATTTAAATATTCTTTGAATTTTACTTTATCTTTAAACTTTTCACTAGCTGCTTTATATTCGGAATAAATAAATTTTCCTGATACCGTTGCATCAAAAAATGATACTATCTCCTTTGTTTCGGGAAATAATTTTAGTATTAATGAAATATTATCTTCATAATTGTTCCTTTCTACAACTCCGGTGTAATACTTTCTATCGGGAATCATATCTTCGGAAAATCCGTTAACTCCGCAAAACACTACTGAAGAATTAGGGAAAAGGTCTTTTTTATATTTATTTACAAAATAGAAGGCATCATTATCAGTAACAACTACTACCTTAAAATTAAAATTTTTATATTTACGCTTAAATAGATCAAAATATATTTTTTCATTTTCTTCAAAGCTAAAATTCTTTGTATCTAAATATTCAACATATAACGTGCCCTTGTAACTATTATACATAAATGCACTTCTTATACCGGAAACTTCCATCATTGTCCATCTAAAATCAGGATGATAAGAATTTAGGATAAATACATGCTCTTCCTTTTCGGCATATAACGAATTTAGAGATAGAAGAAGAATGATTATAAATAAATAAAATTTTTTCATATTATTCCAAAAAACTGAAGTCTAATTAAAAATAATAAAATTTACATTTTAATAATAAATATATAATCTAATTAGCAAAATTCAAATAAAAATTAAATATGTGTATAAATTAATTAAATTGCAATAAAATAATTTATTTAGTATTTTTGTTAGCTAATATTTTTATGCCCCGGTAGCTCAGTAGGATAGAGCGTCAGTTTCCTAAACTGTAGGTCAGAGGTTCGAATCCTCTTCGGGGCACTTCTTTATTTATTTTTCATCCCTTACTTTTGACTAACCAATATTCCATTCTGTAATTTACATCTTTGTTCAATTAATTAACTTAATATACGTTGTTTATTATTAAAAAAATTAACCAATAAAAATTTGGAACAATTTACTTGAAAAAATCGTTAAAAAGTTATATATTAGCACTCGTAATTATTGAGTGCTAACAACAATTTATAACAATTAAAAAAAAGGAGTAATAAAATGTCAGAATTCAAGATTAAACCCTTGCATGACAGAGTAGTTGTAAAACCAAGTGAAGCCGAAGAAAAAACTAAAGGCGGAATTATATTACCCGATACAGCTAAAGAAAAACCGATTGAAGGAAAAGTAGTTGCCGTAGGTAACGGAAAAGTTACTGAAGACGGTAAAGTTATGCCTTTAACCGTTAAAGTTGGAGACGTAGTTCTTTACGGTAAATATAGCGGTACAGAAATCCGTATCGATCAGGAAGATTATTTAATTATGCGCGAAAGCGATATTTTTGGTATTGTTAACAAATAAAAATTCGGAGGAATATAATGTCAGCAAAATTAGTTGAATATGGCAGTGAAGCCAGAAAAGGTTTATTAAACGGTGTTGATAAATTAGCAAATGCCGTTAAAGTAACTTTAGGTCCTAAAGGACGTAATGTAATTATTGATAAAAAATTTGGTGCTCCTACTGTAACTAAAGACGGCGTTTCTGTTGCTAAAGAAATAGAATTAGCCGATCCAATTGAAAATATGGGTGCTCAAATGGTTCGCGAAGTAGCTTCCAAAACAAGTGATGTTGCCGGTGACGGTACATCAACTGCAACTGTTTTAGCTCAGG
>ERZ795059.4245-NODE-4245-length-13536-cov-6.025072_pt1 | contig 13536 bp, 10 predicted proteins | sample MGYA00375143_ERZ795059 | MGnify/ENA primary metagenome ERZ795059 (study PRJEB30188, sample SAMN05720168) | activated sludge metagenome | isolation source: Anaerobic digester | place: USA | collected 2015-01-07 ... | reverse complement strand
CTGCGTTTGTTGCAAATCGTCTTCGAGGTGTTCGTCGGCCCAGTCATTGCGCGAATGCACTACGAGGGAAGTGAGGTCTTTGTTCCTGCCGGGTTTGCTGGAATTGACGGCAATCCACTCGATGGGTTTTTCATGCACCTTGGCCGCCATCCAGGGTTTGGTCCATGGCGTTTTGAAGCCGATCATCAAGGTAAAGCAGCCTTGCAGTTTTATTTGATGCAAGGGAGAGTCACCGGGCAATAGCGTCTGCAATAGATTCACGGTTTGCACGGGCGGTGCAGTGGAGATCACCCAATCAAACATGCCGTGCGCGGTGCCGTCTTTGCCAAGAAGCTGCCAGCCCTCCGCGTGTTTTTCACCGAGCGGTGCGATTTCCGTGTTTAATCGCACATCGAGTCCTTCGGCAAGATGCCTGCCAAGACTATTCATGTGAGGCACTGCCACATAATGCGGCTCGAACCAGAGTCGATCTTTTAGGGTGTTATCTGCCTGGAAGGTGACGACCTTGCCTTTCCATTCGGCGATGAGGCCACTGGCAATCAGTGGTGCGATAAAGCGCTGAAACGCCTTGCTGCGGGCTGTGAAAAATTGCGTGCCGTGATCAAAATAAAACGGTTCGGCATAGCGCGTACTCATGCGGCCGCCAACGCCTCTGGCTTTCTCGAAGACGACGACGTCGGCGTGGTCCTTCAGATGTTGGGCGAGCGTCAGGCCGGAAACGCCCGCGCCGATAATGGCGATGCGTTTCTTCATGAAAGCACCGCCAAGCATGTCAGACAAAACACGACGATAATCGTGGCGTTGCGGCGCAAATGGTAAAACCATTCCGGCAGCAAGCCTGCATTGCGAAGCTTGAAATCCAGAGCGAACAAAGCGAGAAAACACAGGCCCTGAAACGCCAGCGCCAATTCATGATGAGTCACAAGCAGCGAAGCCCAGGCCATAAGCGCGACAATATTGCTGGTAATCAATAAATTGTTCGGGCATTTTTCGGAAAAGAACAAAAACAAGGCCCAGTGAATACCGCAAAGAAAAGACAGGATAACCGCGGCATAGGCGATGGCGACAAGCTTGCCATCGACACCCGCGAGGGGTGCAAAGAGCAGCACTACACAGCCCACGAGTGGCAAGGTACCGCTGTAGGTAAGAATGCTGGCGAGTTGTCTGTCTCTGGTTTTCATGGTGATTGCTTGCACGTAGTCCAATAAAAAGGGTCGGATGCCGCGGCTGACCGTTGTCCTGTTCCGGCAGATCAATATAGGCGCGGCAAAGTGTAGGACGTGCGAACTCGTTGGTAAGCAGCGTAGCCCGGGTCATGGCTCCATCTGACCCGGGGATTCGATCAACCAAAACAGGCATCGATTTTTTTGAAAACGACATCGCAAGACGGGATGTTCGTGTTGTTGCATTTTGTCACGGGTCAGGTAGAACCATGACCCGGGCTACGGGATTTTTATTTGCCGCCTGCGTAGGCTTTGACCAGATCGGTCAGATAATCGCGGCCGACATACAGCGAGCGGGCTTCCATTCTTTCATTCAAGCCATGCACACCATTGCCGTCTGGGTCGCCCCATATGCCCGGTACGCCGTAGGTGGGAATGCCGATGGCTTCAAGGAAAATGCCATCGGTCGCGCCGGTGGACATCGCCGGAATCACGGGCACGCCAGGAAAATATTTTGCCGCCAGTGTTGTCGCAGGTTCCATGATTTTCGGATCGAGTGGCGGCGGTGCGGCGAGTGGACGCACGGGCGGCACCGTCGTGATTTTGACGCCGGCATCGGCGATCGCCGCTTCAAGCGCAGCCTGTGTGGTTTCCACCGATTCGCCGGGGAATATCCGGCAATTGATATTGGCACCGGCGCGTTGCGGCAAGGCATTGTTCGCGTGGCCGCCATCGAGCAGGGTGGCGACGCAGGTGGTGCGCAGCATGCTGTGATAAGCGCGATCGGTGTTGACGATGGCTTCCGCCGCCTTGTCTTCCGGATTTTTCACCAGCGCGAGCAGGGCCTCACCGAGTTTGTCCTTGCGACCGGAGCCGACGCCGGTGAAAAAGGCACGGGTGGTATCGGTCATTTTCAGCGGGAATTCGTAATTGCGAATTTTTACCAGCGCATCCGATAACTCGTAGATCGCATTTTCGCGAACAGGGATCGAACTATGGCCGCCGGGATTAGTGGCTTCGATACGGAAATTTTGTACTGCCTTCTCGCCGACCTGCATGGATTGGCTAACGATTTTTCCGTGGCCGTCGGTGTCGCCGCCACCGCCTTCATTGATCGCAAATTCGGCGGCAATCAATTCCGGCTTGTTTTGCGTAAGCCATTGCGCGCCATTGAACGCGAAGGTGGTTTCTTCGCCGCAGGTCAGCGCCATCTTGATCGTGCGGTCCGGCACGTAGCCGTTCTTCTTGAATCGCACCAGCATGTCGGTCCAGACGGCGGCCATCGACTTGTCGTCCGAGGTGCCACGGCCATAAAAATTTCCGTTTTCTTCAATCAGCACGAAAGGATCGCGGGTCCAGTCCTCGCGCTTCGCTTCCACCACGTCGATATGGGCGAGGAGCAGCATCGGTTTCAAAGTCTTCGAACTGCCTTGCATGATCGCGACCAGGCCGCCTTCTTTCGGATGCTCTGGCGTGGAGAACAGGGTGAGGTCCTGATCGGCAAAACCTGCGGCTTTCAGGTGCGCTGCCATCCTTTCGGCCGCCAGCGTGCAACTGCCGGAAGACAGCGTCGTATTGGTTTCCACCAGCTCCTTGTAAAGCGAGCGAAACTCGACTTGGTCCGGACGCAGGGCAGGCGTCTTGCTTGCAACCGTCGCGGCCTGCGCCGCCAATGTCAGGGCGATGATGCCCAGCGTGCGATAGTGCATTTGTTTCCCCTTCTGGATGAATTGACCCGAGATTCCTGCACGGGTCAGGCCGGTCGAGCATACACCCAGGCGAAGGGTTTTAGGCTGATCAAGATCTCGGTTTTCATTGTGTGTTTGCAACATTGGCTTTGTCCTGCCTGCAGGACTTAGAGCGTTACCTTTTTTGTAGGGGATGATAGCGGAGCACATCGCTTTCCAATTCCCTTCTTTTACCGAAGACACTTCCTGGAGACCATCTATGCCCGTGACCGAAACGGAATTGAATGATGCGGGTATCACGCATGTTTTCGTGTTGATGCTGGAAAACCATTCCTTCGATCATATTTTCGCGATGTCGGGCATCAAGGGGATAGAAGCGGCGACGACCTCGGACAGCAATCAATATTACCGGCAGGCCTATTTCGTGAAAGACGGCGCGCCAGTGAGCATGACGACCGATCCCGGTCATGAATTTGCCGATGTTGCCGAGCAATTATTCAATGGCAATGGCGGCTTCGCGATTAATTATGCGACCTCGTTGAGCGAAGACACCGGAGTGCCTGCCAAGGAACACATCGGCGACATCATGGCCTGTTTCAACACACCCTCGCAATTGCCGGTGATCAATCAACTTGCCCATGAATACGCGATTTGCGATCACTGGTTTTCCTCGATGCCGGGGCCGACCTGGCCGAATCGTTTTTTCGCGCACGGCGCTTCGTCGGCCTGTCTTGATCGAAGCCCGAAGACGCTGGAAGAGGTGGAATGGGAATCGCATGTCCACGGCTTTGAATTTGAACATGGCTCGATCTATCAGGCATTGACGAAAGCCGGTCATTCCTGGCGTTTATACAGCGACTGGCATAACCGCTATCGCGAGCCTGCCGAGTTCATGCATGGCGGCTGGATTCCGCAGGTCGCATCGCTGAAGGGCGTGAGTATTCTGGACGTGCATCCACTGGATTCATCGCGGCACTCGAAAGTCTGGGCCGATAATTTCGCAAATGATTTGCAAAAGGATTATCCCTACGACTACACCTTCATCGAGCCGAATTTCGGCAAGAGTTTTTTCGACAAGCAGCCGCCGTTCAAGGGGCCAAGTTACAAGGAGGGTTCGTCGCAACACCCCGAGGACGATTGTTACGGTGGCGAATGCCTGATCAAGGCGGTGTATGAAGCGATTCGCAATTCGACACTCTGGAACAACAGCTTGCTGGTCATCGTATATGACGAACATGGCGGCTTCTATGATCACGTGGAGCCGGGTGTAGCGATTCCTCCGGGGGACGGCAATATCAACCAGCTGAAAGCCTTAAACGGATTCGATTTTGCGATGTATGGCGTGAGGGTGCCGGCCGTCATCGTATCGCCGCGAATCAAGGCAGGCACGGTTGACCATACGATCTACGATCACACTTCCATTCTTGCAACGCTTGAACGCATGCTCGGTATCAAGCATCTCACTGGCAGGGATGAAGCCGCCTCTGATCTCTGGCATCTGTTCGAGCACTCGGCTTTGCGCAGCGATGCCGAATGTCCCCGCACGCTGGTGTCACCGGTCGCTCCGATAATAAAAACCGGGCAGGAAAAAATTGTCGACATCGATCAGGCATTGCCGGAATCCGGCAACTGGCTTGGGTTCCTGCATATCCTGCTGAAAACGGAACTGGAACTCGCCGGCAATGATGAAGGCAAGCATGCGGACATTCTCGCCAACTTCAAAAAAATCAAGACGATCAGCGCGGCGAAAAGCTATATGCAAGTCATGGGCGAGAAACTGGAAGCACTGCGCAAGACTGTGGCATCCTGATTCGCCATCGCCGGGTCGTGGTGTTGTCCGGCCCGGCGATGGAAATTATTCCGCCTTTACGGTATTCGCGTGTTTTTCCCTGCCCAACATCAGGAATGCGATCGCAATGCACCATAGCGCATGCCATACGACAAACACCATCATTTGGTGAACATCGTAATTGCCGTGGTGAATCCATTGCATGCCGATTTGCGTGATGGCCATGATCAAACCGGCAATACCCAAAATGCGCGCATGCTTGCTACCGGAACATAAATGCAGCGACCAGCAGGCAATTCCCGCACACATCGCGATCACGGCAAAGCCGACCAGCGTTTGATTCACGGCCCAGCTAAACTGCAATAGCAGCGGGCCGCCTTGTTGTAAGTCCGCCGATGCGTGCAGCAATTGATCGGCCAGACGAATGCTGACGAAACCATTGATCAATGCCGCACCCGTCATCGCGAGAGTACCGAATGAGTAAAGCAGCAAGGCGTTTCGTACCAGCCAATGTTTGAAGCCGCTTGTCGAGAACTCGACCAGGCACAGCCAGGTAATGAGCGTTGTGGCAATCAGGGCGCCGTGTATGAACTGGTTCAGTCCACCCATGGCGACCAGAGCATTCAATAATCCCGTGCCGGATTCGCCGTGTGCGGTTGGATGATGGGCCATCGCGAACAGGCTCAGTACATTGACCGTGATCAGGGTAATGGCCGTCTTGCGTTGGGAGAAAGGTGGGTTCGAATTCACAAGCATGTGTTGATCTTTCATAATGGCGTCTGTGGTGAGGTGCGTAAACGATAACAATCCGGATGTGGAACTTCCCGGACACTTTGGCCGCAATGTCCGAAATGCAGGAGTGGTCAAATGACGAATACCGATGTTGCCAATGGCGATGCCCGGAAATCGAGAACACGGCAAGCTATCCGCTCCGCATTTTTCGGCATGGTGCTCGAACGGCGTTATTACGAAATAAAAATCGACGACATCGTCGAGCAGGCGGGTATTGCACGCTCCACTTTTTATGAGCATTTCAGGAGCAAGGACGAATTGCTCGCCGATAGTCTGGAAGGGCCGTTCTCGCGATTGGCCAATCTGGTGGACGGCTCCGGAACGAAACAGGCCCTGGTCGATATCCTTGAACATTTCTGGGAAAACCGGGGAATGGCGAGAGGGATTTTTACGGGTGCCATTCGCAAAAAAGTGACGGCTACGCTGGCAGGCATGATCCAGAAGAAACTCGCGAAGCAAATCACCGACAAAAAATTGCCGCTGCCCCTGATCGGGATCCAGTTAAGCGAAATGATGCTGACACCAATTGCCGCCTGGTTATTGGGTCAGGGGACGTGTTCCGCCGAGGTACTTGCCGATGTGCTGGAGAGATCCGTAACAAGTACGGTGGCGGCATTGAAACGCAGCGCCTGATTTTTACAACAGCATGGTCCGCAGTGAATCAAGCTGCCAGCGCAGGAATCGACCGAGGCCAACGACATCGGGATAGATAGTGCCGGCCGTCATGTTTTTGTAGTCAGCAAGAAATTGCAGCACCTTGCCTTTGCAGGATTTGTCGATCACCAATCGCCGGAAATACCAAGGCGCATTTTCTGTGGCTTCGCGCTTTTTCTGCAGGTCGTCCAGCAAATCCGCATGATCCTGAAACACATCAGAGCTGACGGTATGGTGGCCGAATTGGCTCTGCATCCTGGAATTTAGTCGCGGGTCGAATTCAAGCAGCAAGCCGGCATCGCGAAGACCCAGAACATCGGGTTCGCGTGGTGCGTCATGCGCCTGGAACAGCAAGCTTTCGAACTTGCTGCCTGCCACGTGCTGCTCAGAAAAAAGTACGCGATCGTAAAACCACAATTCCGCATTCGAGTCGGGTTCGCCGGCACAGGCAAAATATATTGCGGTCCAGAAATCGGAAGTCCAGTCAAGCAGGCGAGTAGGCACTTCATAATGTTGCATCACGCTCAAGCACTTCAGGTCATGGCCGTTTCCTATCGATAACATGGAAACGGCAGCGGAATTGTTCTGGTTCGATAGCACCTGGTAATGCTTGCGGAAGTCTTCGATCAGTTTTCGCTCGATCAGTTCGGCGGCGGAAAACGATTGTGTTGAAAAAAGGCGTTTGAATGAGGGCACCAGATTGCCGTATTCGCGCGATTGCCCGCGAAATGCCCAGCGCCGAATATCAGGTGGCGTCAAGGTGCCGAATTGCTCCTGCAGTTGCATGAGTTCAGCGACGGTATTGACCGTTTTCAGGGTGAGGTGATCTACGCTGTTCACGAATTTCCGTTCCAGGACTTCTGCTTTTCTGCAATTAAAGTTCAATGCGTGAAAGCTGCGCTGGACAGGCAGCTTTCACGATGCGAAACCCCTCTATTTCGGGCCGCCATCCACTTTCACGACCCAGGTCATCACTTGTCCGTGCGAGCGCCCTTTGCCGGCCGATACGCGAAACGCAAACGTACCGTTCACGGCGGGCGACCAGTTTTTACGGACCAGATGGTAATAGCCTTTCAATGCATCGATTTCGTCCAGCGGTACCACGATGTCCACGGGTAGCTCGCCGAATAAATGTCCGAATTGCCAGATTTTGAAGTTGGATTTTTTCAAGCCAAGGACGGGTTCGCCCGCATCGTTGAGAACCTCGACCGCGAAGATCAGGCGGTCATCCGAGGTGATATGGGTGCCTTGCGCTTTCAGATTCAAACCGGCCATTTTCCGCTCCTGCTGTTGGGGATGTTCCCAAGCAAACGGAGAAAAAAAGGTAATGCGGCCAATCAGGAGCCGCGTTCGTTTTCCCAGTCCAGCGCGTTGCCCAGTCCGTCCTGCTTTGTGAAGCACATAGGTGAGGACTGTTGATGCTTGAGTTTCCGGAAATAACAGACGCTGGATATATTGGTTAAAACGGGATGCTTTACTGATGGCGCGTCCTTGAACAATGAATTTTGCAAAATAAGGCCACATCACGTGGCCTTATTTTTTTGCGTGGTCGAGCTTAGAACTCAAAGTTCAGGCCGGTGTAGAGAGATCGACCTTTGCCCGGTACCGACAGACCCCACGGTACATCGGTGCCCGGCATGGTTTTTCCCTGGCCCAGATAGGCGCCACCCAGCGGGTGAGTGTAGAAACGGTCAAAGATGTTTTCTATGCCAAAATCCAGACGTAGCTTCTTCCATTCGTAACTGCCTCGCAAATGGGCAATTGCGTATCCGGCCGTTTCCACTTCATTGCGAACGGCGGAGACTTCGTTCTTTGCGCTCACAAATTCGGCTTCGAGGCGATGCGTCCATGCGCCATGCTTTTGCTCAATCACGAATTCCGCATTGAGCGGCATGATGTTGTAAAGATTGTCGCCGGTCGTTTCGTTTTCGCCATGGGAGTAACTGACGATAGCTTTCCCGCTAAGGCTGCCAAAACGTGAATTTTCCGCTATTGGAAACTTGGCCGACAAATCAAACCCATAAATTCGCGCGGATTGATTGACGAATTGCAGATAGACAAAGCCGGTTTGGCGAGTCAGGTTGTCGGCGGTACACGCCATTCCGAAAGGCGTTGCGGAAAAGCAGCGCTCTGCGTCGATGTAGTCGTCGATTTCATTGACGTAGGCAGATGCATGGAGATTCCAGCGTTTGTTACCTGCATCATGCCAATCCGCATTCAAGCTGAGACTAGTGGCTGTTTCGGGCTTCAAGGCAAGATTGCCGACATAGCCGTTGCCATCGCCGGCGAAATTCACCATGCGCATCGCCATGCCGTGGGTGGACCAGGCATAGCGTTCGTAGAGATTGGGAGAACGGGTTTTCTGTGCGATTCCGAATTCGAAAGTTTGCGTTGCCGAAGGCGTGAAGCGCGACAGCGCCGTCATGTCGAGATTGCCATCGTTACGAGAACGATCGGCCGCATTGAAAGCATTCGCATCAGGCTGGCTGAACATGGGGTTGTAGCTTTGTACCGGGCCGGCATCCATGCTCACGTTTTCGAAACGAATACCCAGTTGCGTCAACCAACGGGTATTCCAGTTGGCTTCCCATTCGGCAAAAGCGGCCAGCCGATCGCGTTCGCCATCGCGAATATTCCAGAAAGTATTTGGCGCCATCATGCGTCCGGAGGGGAGCCAATAATCATCCAGCCGATACTGTTGGATGTCGGTGCCGATTCGCAGCAAATCCCGTTCCGACAGTGTGATGTTGGCTTTCAGGTGGACGCCGGTATTTTTTCCTTCGGTATCCATCGGCATACCCGCCGCATAGCAGGTCGGGCCCATGGTGGCGCAGGTGGGTCCCGGTTGGCCATCTTGCGCTGCGGTGGGACCATACCAGAAAAGTTTGTCATCGCCGAATTGCATGCTGTGGCGGGTGTCCTCGCGGTATGCCCCGGCTTCCAGTGCACCCCAGGCGAACACGCCTTTGTAACGCAGGTTGAGTTGTTTGCTGTCGTTGCGGGTCATGTCCATGCGCTGGTTCGGAAAACCCTGTCGTGGAATATCCTGCTGGCCGTACTTCAGTTCGAATAAATGATTGTCCTGCCGAAACGCAAGGCCAATCGATTGATTGGTGGATTTGTAATACGAGGATCCCACTTCGTCGCCATCCAGCCACTCGCGTCCGGCTGCGGCGAGACCGGCGGGCTTGAAGTCATCTCCGGCCCGGTAATTGTCCGAGTGTGCCGTGGAGCCGTTGTAAGTGAAGCTGAAATTTTCTCCCGCGAACAGAGCTGAAACATTGGCACCGTAGGCGTTGCCGTTGCTGCGGTAAAAAAGCCCGGCACTGCCCTTGCTCCGCATGGCTTCATTGTTTTCCGCAAACTCCGGGGCGACAGATTCGACCATGATGGTACCGCCAAGACTATCGCCACCGAGGCTTACCGGCGTGATGCCGGCGAACACTTCAATTCTGCCGATGCTGGATGGATCGATATACGACAGTGGCGGGTTCATATGGTTGGCACACGCGGAAATCAGGTCGATGCCGTCAACCTGGATGCGTAGCCTGTCATCGGCGAATCCGCGCATGACGGGCAGGCTGGATACGCCGCCATTGCCATAGAGCGACAGACCTGGAATATCTTCAAGCAATTGGGCTGTATCGGATGTTGCTGCCGATTTAGCTTTTATCCCGGAAGAGTCCAGCGTAGCTTCGGCCTGGGGCAAGGGAGCGATCCGGACACCGGTAACCTCGACGCTATCGAGTTCGACCGCATTTTCGGTAGTGGTTTTATCCTGCGCATGCACAGGCAGGGCAAATGTAATGGCGATGGCGACTGCCAACGCGAGTTTATTTTTTCGCATGGGGTGCTCTTTAAAAAGTCATGAGGTGATATCGTGCAGTGCACAAGATATGGAGTTAGCGACTTTTAAACAGCAGGAGGACCGCGTGAGCCGAGTGCGGGAAAGTTGGATTTAGCCAAATGCGGTGAAAAGGAACGCCTGCAATTTGCCGGGGAAAAAACAAGCGATGGTATTTTCCCCGCCACAAAGGGCAGCGCAGCCAAAGCCGATGTCAGCAGCGTGCAGTAATCACATTCCGTGTGACCGGCCTGTTGGTTCGGCGCGGCTATTTTTATGGGGAGCTCGACGGTCTTCAGGCCGCTGGATGTACACAATACTTCCGTGATTGTAGACCGGTATATAGAAGCGAGCTTGCTGATGCTCGGTGAGAACGCCAATAGCAAGGCAGCCAAGATGGCCAAACCACGCATGAAATTGAATCGATCGTGTTGCGTTCTCATATATAAATAATATCCGTCTAAAAATCTGAAGATATTGATTCAAATCAAGATCCTGATTTATTTGCTCATTCTTCTAGTGAGAAATTCGATGTTCGGGGCAAATTTAGATGGGTGATGCAGCGCACCCTAAAGATATCTCTTATTTGCGGACGCAATCGACTTTGAAAACAGATTCATTGCGGAGTCGTTGGTACACAGGTTCCGACGATGATCGTAAATGCAAACTTGCCTTTGACGACATGCAGCTATAGTTTTTCTACCGATAATGACCTTCAAACCGGGGGATCGATTCAAGTTTGATGACGAAATATCCAACCACCAAACTAAATGTCTTGGCTTTCAGACTTTGAAGTTGGATTTATTCAAGCCTGAATCACTATGTCGTCCTCATCGTGAACGTCGACGGCAAACATCAGGCAGCCGTCATTCTGGATGTTGTTGCCCTGTGCATGGACCGCAAACATTGCCATGGGATGATGAGTCGCACGCGAATGTATCCATCGGCATACAGAAGAAATATCAATCTGGCTTCAGGAATAGTCGTTATGGTTTTGCAATCATTTCGAACTTGCGATGAAAGACACGACAAGCCGGCTGAGTGGATTATCTTCGTACCTTCCGCTTGATCGCCAGCGTCGCTGGCTGGATAAATACCGCCAGCAGGATAATGCTCACGCCGAGATAGAACTGCGGCGTGAGTTCCTCGTATTCCTTCAGCCACAAGGCCGCGATCACGATCGCGTAGACAGGCTCCAGATTCAATGCCAGCTGGGTGGTAAAGGCACTGATATGACGCAGGGCGTGCAGCGACAAGATAAACGGGAACAGGGTGCAGGCCACTGCCAGTATCAATAATAAAACCGCATCGCGGGCATCGGGCAGCATCAAGGTATTTTCGTTGCCGAAATACAGGATGCTCGCGATAGTCAGGAACAGGGCGCCAGCCGACATCTCGATAAACGTCACCGATTCCGGTTCGGCATCGTGCACGTAACGTTTATTCAGAACGGCGAACAGCGAGGTCAGGAATGCGGAAATGGTGCCGACGATAATGCCGGTATGCATGGACAAAGGTACGCCACCGACCAGCAACACCACGCCGGGAATGGCAAGAACGCCGAGCAATAACTCGGCTTTGTTCCAAGCCTTGTCAGTGAGCAAGGGTTCGATCAATGCCGCAAACACCGAACCCAGGGCAAGACAACTGACGGCAACGGAAGCATTCGACAATTTGATGGCGCCGTAAAACGTGAGCCAATGCAACGCGACGATAGTGCCGATACCGGCATAGGTCAGTATAAGTTTGGGTTTCATGGCGGCAATACCGCGCCATACTTTCGGGAACATCGCGAGAAAGCCGCAGACCAAGGCCATGCGCCATACCACCAGCGCCTGCGCGGGCAGGGTGATCAGTTTGCCGAGGATGGCGGTAAAGCCCCAGAGCAACACGCATAAATGGACTTGCCAGAAGGCACGCCGGTGGTCGTTTTTCACGTGAAATTTCATTGGGCCGTGGAATGTGTAGGTTAGCAGAATGTGTTATTCGCAGAGCCAGCTTAAAAAGAAAATTGCGTCATTCCGGCTTTCGCCTGAACGACGTTTTTTACGGGTTGAGAAATCCTGTCAATGCGATATAGCCGGAGTGACCTTGCAATACATTTTTCTTGGGAACATTATTTTGCTTATGGCAACCTATGTAGACCGGAAGATGAAAACAGAGCCCATTGAAATCGATACCGACAGCCGCGTTGCCAGTTTCCGCGAGGAATACCGCTCTGCGGAGATTCTTCCGGGCTATCGCGGTTGGCGGCATTTCGCGACCACCAATGCGATCATTCTTGCAGGCGTGGCTTTATGCGTCTGGTATTTGCACGGTGTGCAGGCGCGGGAGTTGTGGGTAATCCCGCTGACTTTCGTTTATTCGAATATTTCGGAATATCTGGGGCATCGCTTCGTGATGCATCATCCGAGGCCGGGATTTGGTTTGATGTTCAAGCGGCATGTGAAACAGCATCATCGTTTTTTCACGCACACCACGATGCCGGTCGACAGTATCCGAGATTTCAAGGTGGTGTTGTTTCCGCCATTCCTGATCGTATTTTTCCTGCTGGGTTTCGGCACGCCGCTCGCCTTGCTTGTCGGCTATCTGGTCAGCGTGAATGCGGCGCTTTTATTCGTGATTACCGGCTTGCTCTATTTCCTGAATTACGAATACCTGCATCTGGCCTATCACCTGCCGGAGGGGCATTGGGTTAGTCGCTTGCCGATTGTTTCGCGCATGCGGCGGCTGCATCAGGCGCATCATGACCAGAGCATCATGACGGCCTGCAATTTCAATATTACCTATCCGATCGGTGATTGGTTGTTTCGGACTTTGCGTTGAACCTCATGTCATAAGGTAATCCCGGGTCAGGTGGAGCCATGACCCGGGCTACGCATTTACGGTGAGAAACGCGGTTCGCTGATTTTCATTTCGGTGACAGGGCCGTATTTTTTTACGCTGTCGCGAATTTTCGCGGCATCGCCAATCAGAACCATCACCAGATCCGCGTTAGCGGGATAAACCGCAATCGCTTTTGAAAATTGTTCCGGCGTGACGCCACGTATATTTTTCGCGTAGAGATCCACTTCATCGCGGTTCAAACGATACAGTGCCAGCTCGCTGAGCTTGTCGGCCATTTGCGGGCCGGTTTCCAGGGTTGGAGCGAATTGGCCAAGGACGTAGTTTTTTGCCGATTCCTGCATATCGTTGCTGATGCCTTCTTTATGCAGGCGGTCCAACGTGGCGATAGTGAGATCAATAGCCTGTATGGTGGCATCGGTACGAGTATACGAAACGATATGGACAGGACCTGGTTGCTCATATCGCATCATGCCGGAGTAGGCGCCATAACTTAATCCGGATTTGATGCGCAGCTCGGTATTGAGCATGGAAGTGAAGCGACCGCCGAAGACGGTGTTGGCCAAGGCTTGTGCAGGGCGTTCGGAGTCGGCACGGTTGGTACCGACATTGCCAAGCCAGAAATACGTCTGGGTGGCGCCGGGTTTGTCGATCAACAAAATGCGACGGCCGGTTTCCTTCTGTCTCGCGCTAACAACAGGCAATGTGCCGGTTGCCTTGCCCCAGCCACCGAAGGCTTTTTCAATTTTGGTCTTCATGTCG
>ERZ795059.4244-NODE-4244-length-13536-cov-11.419183_pt1 | contig 13536 bp, 11 predicted proteins | sample MGYA00375143_ERZ795059 | MGnify/ENA primary metagenome ERZ795059 (study PRJEB30188, sample SAMN05720168) | activated sludge metagenome | isolation source: Anaerobic digester | place: USA | collected 2015-01-07 ... | reverse complement strand
ACCCCTCCATTTTTCTGTTAATTATTATGCAAAAGAACATCATTAAATAGTACAATGCAAATCTGTGTATTAATTTTTTTTGGGTGGTGATTTATGGATCTCTTTGAAGCTGAACAAAGAATAATAAGATTAGAAAGTTTTTTTAATGAAGACAATCCTTTATCAGTAATGAATAGGTTTGTGCTAATCGAAAAAAAATTAAAAGAAATAGAAGAAGAAATAAAAACAAGGCCAACGGTTAATGAGGTTTAGAAGATGTAGTACAAATATGACTAGGAAATATAGGAAATAAAAACGCAGTTATAGTCGTTAAGTAGTGCAATCTAGACTTATTTATCTCAACCCTAAAAAAACAAAACAGCACGAAAAAAACTCGTGCTGTTTTTTGTTGGAAATTATACTTCGTTATACTGAATCAAAAAATTTTTAATCGGAATATACTATGCAGATTCGACTTCTTTACTGAAGACAAAATCTGTTCTTACTTCACAACTATATTTACCAGAATATTTCTCATTTTTCCAACATTCAAAACTACAGCTGTCGTTGATATCAAATAACTATTTTGTTATAACAAAAGACTAACTCTATGAGTCAATAACCATTGTACACTGTAAAACATCATTTACACAAATATCTAAAGCATACTTCCCTTTTAAAGCAAAGTTTTTCAGCACAAAAGTAATTTTATCTGTTGACAAACAATCAAATAAATACTTATTTTGTTCAGTGACAAGTTCGTTATTGACATAAAACGAAACAGGTTCGAGATCCTAATTCTTTTTTAAATACAAAACATACTTTTTGTTTGTAGTTCCTTGTTCTTGCTAAAGTATTATTTCTGTATGTCCTAATTCCGATACAAAAACAAATTGTTTGTCTTTATTCTAGTTAAGCGTAAACTCATATAATATATTATTGTCAAAACTTTCAAAATAAGGTAATTTATAAAACTGTTTCTGTACCAGCTGGCCATCTTTATTTGTATATGTACACTGGTCCAAGAAAGAAACGTTATACTTATTTTGAGAAGAGGACAAAATACTATTTTTATCTTTCATATCTATATACATAGTGGATGTAAATGCTGTTTTATCTTTAATCTGAATTCTATCAAAAGATATATCAAAACACCTTAAAGAATCTTGTAAATAATTCGTTTTAGACTATGACATCTCTCTAAGTTTTGTATAGATATATTTATTTGATTGTTCCTTTTTACAAAAATGATCGTTTGGAAAAATGCTTTGTAGTGAATAAGATAAATAAAATTCGTTATTTTTGATAATCTTCTAACTGTTGTCTATAGACAGGCTGTCTATAGGGATATTGTCTATAGACACAATATCTTTCTAAAACGTCTATGCCATAGCTTCTCTTGATATGCTAAACTCTTCCTACTATTCACAGAAAAAAATAAATTTGTTTGAAGTTCCTGTTATTTCGTTGATTTTAATAAGTAGCTGTTCGCTCATGTTTGAAAAATCGCAAAAGTCAATAAAGTTATTAAACACTTGTTGTCTATAGACAATTTGTACAGGTACTTCAGAGTACTGTGAATTAACTATCCACAATCTATAAATTGGTTTATTCATAAAACCAAAATTTATTATACCGTCCTAAGGAATCGGCTATACTTGTTCTGTTTTCTAAACATAAATATGTATGTATTGAATATTTTTAATGGTAGAAACATCAGTTGTTATTGGCACTTGGAAACTCCAAAATCTTTTATTTTGCTAGTTTATAGTCTCTGTTAAGTTCTATGGGTTTATCAATGATATAAAAGTATCTGTTGTATCGTCTGTTTTAGTATATTCGCAATACTAAATAACAGACTAAAGGTCTTTTCGTATGTTCTGGTCAGTAATCTCAATTTTAAACTTTTCATCCTGTACAAAAATAGATTTAGAAGTTTGATCAATTTCAAAAACAACCTTTGACTATGAATCAATATCTGGATTCTATATTGAAGAGCTGCAAAAACTTTTTACTGTATGCAAAACACTATCTAGACCGGTTATATTAAACTGAGAGCTTTTTACAAACTATGCTGTTGAAAATAAGACTGGATAATACTTGTTCTATTTATATTTTTTCTATATAATCTAACGTTCCTACTATTCTGTAGTGTTTTTAGAAAAAGTCTAGAACTTATCTAGAGCCTGTATGGCTTTAAGTTCTTCGTATTCATCATTATATTTTCGCATTAAACCTATAAGTATCGGATTTTTATAAACTTTCTATAAAAAACACGAAGATATAGTGCCTGTTGTATTGTTATAAATTTCTGTTTCTTCCTGAGATTCAATAATGAATTTGTTTGTATCAATGTTTAATAACTGCTCTTTTGTTAGTAAAATATATGAAAAATACTTTCCCTTAACAGAATCATACTGTACATTGCCAAAAACCTACTGATCATTTTTTTGCAGCACAGAAGAGTAATTGCTTTGCTTATTAGAACTTAAAACAAAGTCTTTTACGTTTAGGAATTTGTTCTTATCTTCAAACATAAAACTCTTTTTATATGGACCGTATTTTAAAGTGATATTTTCTGAAACAAACTAACCATTCTATTCACAATAAAAATCATTTAGCAGTTTTATACTGTTGAAATTTTTAAAAAGATTTAATGGTTGAATAGTTATATTCTATTTAAAATCTTCTGGCACAAAAAACTAAGAGATCTTTTTTGGAATGACAATGTTTTTATTCAGCATAGTCTTAAAGGTATGATCGATACCGTTTTTATTATAAAAAACAAAAAACTTATTGTTAAATTGAAAATAACTTAATAGCTCATTGTGTTTAAGTATAAAGTTATACTCCTATGTGGAATCATATTCAACAACAATCGTATTTATATCAGCTATAGTTTTTTTAACACTAATAGAACCATCTGTATTCTGAATAACAGAACAATCTACGTCTTTTCCAAAATCAGGCATTATATAGTTCGAAATAAAACTAATGTTTTCTCCCGAAATATAACTTGTAAAAAAATCAGCTCTCTGCTGTACACCGTTAATGTTGTTAAACGCCTCACAGTTCATCGCTGACTGCATGGCTATATGTTTTCCCATACTGAAGTTGTTGAACTGCCTGTATAGGGCAAATTCCTTCTCAAGGAGAGAATTAAATTTATCTTTTAAATATTCCTTGTCAGAATACTATTTTAGAAACAACTCTTTTATTTGGTTTAAATATAATTGGTCCGAAATAGTATTTGTTGTTTTTTTCTAGTAATGGTTTAAAAAGTCATTTATATCTTCCTGATTAATAAAAAAACCAGTATCTTTTATCTTTTTGTCTGTTATTAAACTGGAAAACTATGACAGTTGATCAAGGAACTGTTCTCTTTTGTTAAAACCCATTGAAAAAACCTCCAGTAATAATCCAAAAATTAGAAATTATTTTTTGAAACAATAATTTTTTCTACAAAACAATTTTCTCCTTCAACATTAAAAACAAAGTCTGTGCTTTTATCACAAGATAACTAAAAAAAACTATTGTTTATTATTTTCTGCCCATTTACAGTTATATTCTATGTATTACTCTAAAGTATTTTATATATATTTGTATGTTCCTATTTTATTGTAAATTGAAAAGACTTTGAGTAAATAGAGTTATAAACAGAAATACTGCTTATACTATGATCCTAACTGTCAAAAAAAAGATCAATATTTTCTTGTTGAATTACTTGTGGTAAGCGTATTATATTTAAACCTGGTCTAATGTATTTAGAAATTTTCTTATTGTTTAATTCAACAAGTTTAAAAATATTTGCAGATTGTGAATATAAATATAAAGTATTTATTGGTTTGGCTGTTTTAAAACTTATCTTTTTTGTCTATAAAATATCTGTAAATTTAAAATAATCGAGCTGCTCTCCGTCATTGTAGTTTGGGAGAAGCAGCATCGATCTGGTATCAACTATTCCGGAGGTTGAAAGAAACAATGGAAGAGGTAAATATGAAAAATTATATGTATAATAGTTTTTATCAAACTCTATTAATGGGTAATCTATTTCTTTATTATATATGCTTGTTGTCTATTCGGGTATATCGATATGAGGAAAATCATCTGCAAATAAAGTATCCATTATATTTTTAAAATCTTGGTAAGTTGACTAAGAAATTATTTTATTAAGCATCTTTCCCTCCAAGCACATACGATACATTTATTATTGGTAAATATGTTTCTGTACCTGAAATAATGCGAATCTCATTATTCTGTATTTTAAGTTCACCGTTCACCGAATAAAAAGGATCATACTATATGATGTTGTTATAATCTGCTGGTATTCCAAAGGGTTGTATCTGCTAATTAAAAACCAAACTGTTCTAAAATACAATTTTTTTAGAATTATCATAAGAAGGAACAAACGAGTTTTTCTCGGTAGTTAGTTCTATAAAATCTGTGGTATATGATTCCTTAAACTATAACTAAGTAATTCCTGTCTAAACATATGATTCAATAATCTCACACTGTTTCATTGTAGAATCATGATGTTTATAAGAAACAGATTCAATCCCTAAATTGAGCGGAATAAAATTTTTCAGAATGAGCAAATTAAAAGGTTGTTTGTTTCTAAAATATAACTTTATTTTGTAAGAGGTTATAGTTGAGTTGTGTTCTTCAATGAAGCATTGATAACTATTAGAATTAATCGTGTCTAAAATAGAATTACCGTTATATAGTTCTATTTTTCTACAAAAATTTTTGTAGAGTGTTGCTCCATAAAAATCAAAAGGATACATTGCCTAAAAGTTATTAAACTGTTCTGCATTATAATTTTCTTGTTTATACTTACTGAGTAACTATAAAACAAACTATTTGTTTGTTTCATCCATTTGCAGCAGATGTTGCTAATTGAAGAAAGAATCAAACGATATATGCTCAAGCTCATTCTGTTTAAATTTTAATTTATCATAAAACTAAGAAATTGTTTCTATAATATCCTACTAATCTAACTTTTTGTTTATTCTTGCTGAATAATCTGTTATATAATTCATAAAACATCCGGAGTACTTTCTCCGTCCTCCATTGGCAAAAAGTCTTGATAAACCTCTTCAGAGTTTTTTGCAAAAATAAATGTTTTCTTGTTTCCTTGAACATGATAAAAAGAAACTAGATAATAACGTTTATACAAAAAATGTAACTACAACAAAACATATGCAGGTAAAGTTATTTCTCTCAGAAAAAGATCTAGAAAAATCCCTCCTTTTTTGGTTTTTCCATCATCAAATTGTTTTGAAAAATTAATAAATTGCAGAACATCTTTGTATGTAAGTGTACCACTAACTGTTACTATATTATCTCTTATAAACATCTACATAAATCCACGCCCTTCATTTTTTGACTCGTTTTTGTATATATCTTTCAATATTTTCTTTTAATTCTTTGTTCATTTTTTCAGTAAAGCATTGGTCAAGAGGTGTGCGTGATTTAAACTGAACAAATTTATTTATTTTGTTGGATTTATAAATCTACTATTGTTGAATATATGTTCCATTTTTGAGTTTTATGGATTTCCCAGTTTGAAGTTTATTCTATACATAAATTTCAAAAAAGCTCAGAACATCATTAATTAATTGTTGATTAATACCAGACAAAACATGAAGTTCGTTAATTAAAGTGTCATACTACAAAAAATCTCTGTTTTCCCATTTATTAATATTCAAAGTAATCAACCGTCCACTTGTTTAGGGACCGAGAAATCTTTATTCTTGTTTTTCTTGTCCAGTAAAGAATCAACAGTGTCTTTTCCAAACACATCAATTAAACTCGTTATTTCTAAATAAACAACATTATTTTCTGTTGCTGTGATTATATTGCCTTCATATATTTGATTCCAAAGCTGATCTGGTTTAATGTTTTTGGTAGCTGCACTCAAGGCAATATAATCATAATCACCAATTTTTATAATTTTTTTAGGTGGAAACACAACTTTCATCTCCTTATTTCTTTTTTAGAAATTTCTCATACAAGTTGGTCCTAGATATCATTGACGCAAGGTCATATACAATCCCAATAAATAAGACCATAAAAAAACTAAGCATAAATAGCATAATCGAATAAACAAAGTATTTAAAAGCTCCAAATTCAAGCCACACTAAAACTGATGGAACAATAGAGCAAATAGCGCACATAACCAATGAACAATAAACCTGTATCCTTTTTTGTTTTATAAGTGCTTTATTTGCCACATAATAATTAACAACAGAAAATAAAACAAGCAAAACAAAAAAAGTAATTACAATAAACAAACAAACCACCATCCTTTTTGAAATTATCCAAACAGAGTCAAACGCAAATCTTTATTTACTAGTTCTTGTGAAAATGAGATAATATTACAGTCAGAAAGTTTTTTTAAAACTGTTTTATTTACTTTACATGCAATAAGATCCTGTTCAGAGTTTATAACTGTTTTTAATCTATAATTATAAATGTTTTTTGAAACCTCTTCACCCAAACCATTAAAAATATTTAATGGCAACAAAAGCTTTTTATTTTCTTGCGGCAAAAACAAAGAGTAATGGCTTTTGTTTATATTAATATTATCAAACGAATACCCTCTTAAATTCATCTCAAGAATCAAAGACAAAAGCATTAACCTATCTTTTTCTTTTTTATCTTGTTTATATGTTCCTTTAAAACGTTTAAGTTCTTTTTGAAGATCTTCTACAGATAAAAATGCATAATCATAATCAAACTCTGTGCTTCTTGTGCTAAATGTTGCTGCATAAAATTCTAGTGGATAGTAGTACTTATAATAGGCAATTCTATAACTCATGTTGTTATAAGCAGCCGAATGCCCTTTAGGAAAAAGGTATGTTATTTTTGCACATGAATCAATATACCATTGAGGAACATTAAACTTCTGCATTAGATTTATATTTGCTTCGCTTAATCCCTTCCCTTTCCTCACTCTTTCCATTATGTCGAAAGCATCTTTATTGCTCATACCACACTTTATTAAGTAAAGCATAATATCGTCTCTGCATGTTACCACCTGATTTATTTTTGCTTTACCCTCCAAAATAAGATCTCTTATATTCCCAATCCAAATTCCTTCTCCGTGTGATATGCCTTGTATCCGTATTAAATCAGCATAACTTTTTGGATTAGCTTCATACAACATTTGCTGAAGAAAAGGTGTGTTAAACTCAGGTATACCGTTTGTGCCTAGTTCACACATTACTTCCTTTTTTGAAACACCAAGTTCTTCAACATTAAGTATCATTTTCAGAATCTTTTTATCAGAAAGATCAGCGTCCATTGGATCTGTGTTTGTAAATTCTTTTAAAAGTTTAATAGTGGTGCCTGTGACATGTCCTAAGGCATCTATTTTTACTATTGCATCATGAAGATATTTATATTCGTAATGTGTTGTAGGCATCGAATCTGAATCATTTGCCGGATATTGAATTGCCGTAAAATCATAAACAGAATTACTTGCTGGAATTATCATTAATCCACCTGGATGTGCTGATGTAGAGCGTTTAGAACCTTCAATATTTGATGCAATATATTCCAGCTCATAATAATCATTTGGACAATTAATCTTTTCGAGATATTTATTTGCCATCATCTTTGCTGTTTTTTCTTGAATAGTTAATATTGTACCTGCTTTAAAAACGTTTGATTCACCAAAAAATTCCCTTAAAAATAGATGGGATTGTTGCTGAAATTCATCTGGTATGTTCATGTCAATATCTGGTATCTTATCTCCGTGGAATCCCATAAAAGTTTCAAAAGGAATATTCGCACCATCTTTTTTCATTTTATTACCACAACTACAAATTTTATCTGGAAGATCAAAACCATGTTCATAAGCTTCATCTTCATTAAAGATAACAGCTCCACAGTTTTGACAAAACCAATGAGGTTTCAACGGATTAACTTCTGTTATATTTAATAAATGTGCAACAAAAGAAGAACCGACACTACCTCTTGACCCAACAACATATCCATTCTCGTTTGAGAAAGCGACAACCTTTTGGGCTATCATATAAAGTACAGAATATCCATTTTTTATAATTGAATCAAGTTCGTGATTTATACGTTTATTAATAAACTCATTACAACAATTACCATATTTTTCTTTTAATCCAGCGTCTGTCAACTGTCTTAATAGTTTGTCAGAGTTTTCTAAAATTGGTGGATGCAATCCTTTTGGGATTGGTTCAAAATCTTCTATTTTAGAAACAAGAAAATATTTGTTATTAAAAACCAAATCTTCTGCTATCAAAGGATTTTCAAATATTTTAAGTGTATTTTCAAAAAGTGTTGACGAAGACATAAGATGGTTTTCTGTATCAAACGTATAACCATCATAGCTTAACAACGCTTTATAAGCCCTTTTCTGTGCAGGTGTTGTATATTTGGAATAACTTGTCATTATCAATGTTTTACATTGATCGTCAGCTTTTGAATAGATAAAACTAAAAATTTCTTTTTTTGCTTTTGAAGATAGTTCTGAAGAAAATGATTTTAATGGCACAAAAGATAAAAAATCATATTTTTTAATAATTTTATATGTGTCATCAATAAATCCAGACATAACCGTTTTGAATATATCAGAATCCTCGGTAAGACAACATCCTAATAACAATCCCCTTTTGTTTTCTAGAACATAGTCTAGAGGAATTTTTGCCACTCTGTAAAAGTGGTTAAGATTAGCTTCCGAAAGTATTTTATATAAATTTTTGAGTCCGGTTATATCTTTTACTAAAGCTATCATCTTATATGTTCTTGCACTTTCTTTTGTTGCAAAATCCTTTGATTCCAATTCTTTAAGAGTTGTGATGTTTCTATCTCTAAAATGCTCCAGTTGTTTTATAAAAATATTTCCACATGTCTCGGCATCTTCTAAAGCTCTGTGATGTTCAAACTCTCTAAGTTTAAAGTGTTTTGCTACATAATCAAGCGAATAGCTTTTAATCTGTAGCAAAAATCTAGAGGTCATCATTGTATCAATATATACAAATTCTTTCTTTTCAAAATTCAAAACGGCACTTCTATAATCGATAAAACCAACGTCAAAAGCTGCATTATGTGCAACAATTATGTCATTACCTATAAAATTTAAAAAATCTTTTAGTACTTCTGATTCTGTTCTTTTGTCAGAAACCATCTCCATTGTTATGTTGGTTAGTTTTTGAATTGTATCAGATATTTGAATTGTTGGTTTTGCAAGTTCTTGAAAACGAGCTACAGGAATACCATTTACAAATCGCACCGCTCCAAACTCTATTATTTCTCCATCAAACGGTGACAAAGATGTTGTTTCTATATCTATAGCCACAAAAGAAAGGTTACTTAATTCAATGTCTTCGGTTTTTTTTATATTGTTTATCATTCCAAGTTTTTTGTTATAAACATTCAGTTCAATTCCAAAAATAGGTTTTATATTGTTTTCTTTTGCTTTTGAATAAAATTCTGGTATTGACTGTACACTCATATTATCTGTTATTGCTAATGTTGATATGTTGATTTTTTTACACATTGACATAAGATCATCTATTGAATTTAAAGAGTTCATTTGCCCATATTTAGATGTACAATAAAGCTCTTCAAGTTTTACTTCATCGTATACAAATTTATATATGTTGTCTGCCAACAATATTCTTCGACCAAAATTATCAGATGAGATGTGTCCACATACATAGACATAATCATTCTTTTCAACATCTAAATCATATGTTCCGTTTAGAACAACACATGCAGTGCCTTTGTCTGTTGTAACTAATAAAGTTGTCTTTGATTCTTTTTTCAAAGAAGTAACAAATCCTTTTATGTTGTTATTTGTTTTAACGTCATCGCTGAACATATTTAAATCAGTAAGTTTAGTCGTTCCAAAAATTCTTTTTATCATAAAAAAGGCAAAAATGCATTCTTTAAACATTTTTGCCATAAGCCCCCCTTCTTTTACGAAATTAAAAAACTCAGGTTATTTACTAAAGTATAAGTTAACAGTTTCCAACTTCCTTTACATCCAAAAACTTTCTATATAGTTCAATATCATTTTTAAATTTTTCAGAAGCAACAAATCCACAGCATTTCATTTCTGGACAAAATCCTCTATATACACATTCCGGCACACAAACAGAATATAGTTCGGGTTGTGATGCTTTAATTGTTTCTAAAACACTTTTCCATGCTTCTCTTGTTTCAGGGGAAGCATTTGTACAGAGTCTTTTTCTTGATATGTTTATTATTGCTTGTGCATTTATTGTAAGTTGATGGGTGACCGGTTCGTTTTGTGGTAATAAATTTCTATCTTTCCCTGTTCTGTCTGTTCTTTGTGTTGACACAAAATGTTCTACACCTATTTTATGGCGAACAAAATGTACAGATACCCAGCTGGGCAAATCATACATTGTTATAACAAAAATCAAATTTCTTATTGGAGAATGTTCAGCAAGCAAAAGTTTCCTTTTCCACTTTGAAGATGGTTCTTTTAAACATTCTGATTTATGTACTGTTGTGTTTGCTGCTGTTGCAACATCTTGCCATGTTCCTATTGTTTTTATTAGTTTTGAATACATTTACAGAACACCATCCTTATGAAGAAAATTCTTTTTTTATCAAACCCATAATATCTTTATCTGTTTTAAATACAAAAGTTTTACTAAAAATGTTTTCTATATTGGGTATTTCTAATTTTTGAAATGTTTTTAGTATCCTTTTGTCTTTTGTTGTTGATTCAACCTGGTAATAGTAATCGTCTCCATTTTTCCACTGAAAAACAGTAACAAAGTCGTTTCTGAATTCTTTTGATGTTATAAAAATCACCACCTTTATATTAAAATTTTATCAAAAAAAATATAGCTTAAAAAATATACCGGTCTTTCTTAGACCGGTATATGGCTGGGACGGCTGGAATCGAACCAGCATAAACGACTCCAAAGGCCATTGTCCTGCCGTTAGACGACATCCCAAAAAAAATTATTTCGGATTAACGAACTTATAAAACTTCCTTCTTGGTGCTTCAAAATTTCTTCTTGTCGAATTCCATGAACTTACCGGAGTAAGAAATCCAACAACACGCATATATTCATCTGATTTTGGTTGTAAACATATCGGGCAAACATCACCATAAAAGCTATGACCACTATCACAAACAGATATTCTTTTGTTAATGGCATAATATATTACATGTGATTTTGCAAGCATCATCATAAAGTGAAAACGGTCTTCCTCTGAGTTAAATTCCGTCTCTACATTTATGTGAAGTATTGTTCCGCCATCTCCAAACTTATCAAACATTTGTGATGTTTCTACTCTTGTCATGTAATCTGTTCCAGATATTAGAGGTATCCATTGATTGCTATACATTGGAAATGTTTTGAGTTCAATATTTTTAGCTGCAAGAAAAAGTTTATCTTTATCAGCTAAAGTAACTACAGCTTTTTCTCCTGGTATTTGTTCAATGTTTGCATTAAACCCATAATTATCAAGCGCAGTTTCTTTAAGCTCAACCATTTTTTTCAAAATTTCTTCAACAAACGAAACTCCTTCTTCTGTATATCTAACACCATCAATTGTATCTTCTGTATATCCTAACAAATCAACCGCTTCAAACATGCCAGTAAAACCTATAGTACCATATTGTTTTTCCAGAGACATTAACCCATAGTCATAAAGAGGTAATGTTCCTTGTGCTATTCTTTCTTCTAACAGCAACCTTATTGCTTTAAGTACTTTTAAAGTAAGAACAACTTCTTTTTCTAAAAGTTCCAAAAACATTTCTTGTTTTTTACGTGGACTGGTATATATTGTTTTTGCCAAATTGTCTTCTGTTATTTCTTCCTTTTTAATCTTTACTAAATAAGAAAGTCGCGGAAGATTTATTGTAACAACTTTGAATGAGCCAATATTTAAACTTGTTCCGCCTATACTGTTCATAGTACCAACAAGTTTTTCAACATCATTTAAAGACTTAATTACTTTATGTTTTGAATCAATTTTTTTAGTTGAAGATCTCAATCTGCAACAACTAGCCAGTGCATCAACTGATTCAGAATTATAAATATTTATATCTTCCCATTTCATTGCAAGCTTATTTATTTTTTTGGCAAAATCTTCATCCACATATACACCGTTTTCATAATCAAACAAAAGCGAAGCTGTAACCACAGGAAAACTAAGCATCTGTTTTTCACGTTCTTTAACTAACCACTGATAATATAAAAGTTCCAACCAGATAATATCTTCTAGATCATCAAGTATTTGTGATCCATCAGGATACTGAGAATTTTCAAAAAACGCTTTTATATAGTTTCTATCCATAAGAGTAAAGTTCGTAAACGGAGACTGATTGCCTCTTATTGGTTGGTTTAACGAATAAGTCAATATCTGAAATTGTTGTGTAATTATTTGTGTGATTTCTTCTTTATTTTTAACCAGCTCTCTGTAATCTTTCTTTATATAATACCATAGCCAAACAAACAGGTCAGGAAGACCAACAGCACCAGAAGAATTGTTTGAGGCATACATTACAAATTGTATTATATGTTGCACGAAAGTATTTAAGTGTTTTGCTGGACCTGATTTTCCTGATTTTATAAATGGTAATCCGTTTCTAACTATTTGTTCTAAACTATAAGCAAAGCAATAAGGAAAATAACCGGCGTGATGAAGATCATGTGTGTATAAAGATCCAATAAGTTCTTGTGTGACAAATTCATTTGCCGTTTCTATATCAAATTCATCTCGCATTTTCTTCCAAATAATATACAAGCTATTTAATTTAGTAAAAGGTTTATAAACCTCATTTGTATATGAAATCATAGACCTTTCTCTTACATTTGAACTTGTATCAACAGAAGAATCAGCTATATTAATCTTCTTGAAAAAATTTTTATTAAAAACATTTATATCAAGTTGAGATCCTATTCCTTCAAGTTCAAAAAAATCCGAACCAAATTCACTTCTTATTTTATCTAAAAGCATATCAAAATCTTTATCAAAACTAAAAGTTATTTGCATATAAAAATACCACCTTTTTAAGAAAAAATTATAGAATATTTGTTTTTGATATATTTCTGATTTGAACTTGCAGGAAATCCATCAACATGTTTTGATTCGAGATATTCCCCTAAACAAAGTTCATCTATGTATGAAAGATATTCTTCAAGATTCTGCGCCTCAATATCTTTTTCAGTCCTCCATGAGTATAAAAGAATTACAACTTTTGATCCATATGTTTCTTTCAAAAGCTTTGTAAGTTTTAGAACATCTTCTCTATTGGTTATGTGTAATGGTTCACCACCAACCAAACTTACAGCACAATAATTATATGCCAACAAAAGTGTATTAATTTTTGCAGCAACTATTTTGAAAATATTTTCATAAGATATTGAGAACATACAGCTGGGTTCCCAAGTATCTGGGTTATGACATTGTGGACAAAAATAACCAGTAATATCTTTTTTGTCGCATCCCTGAAAAAAAATACTTATACATGGATATTTCGGATGATCAGAAAAGTTGCAATTAATTCTATTTACAAAAGCCATAAACACC
>ERZ795059.4243-NODE-4243-length-13539-cov-6.246589_pt1 | contig 13539 bp, 16 predicted proteins | sample MGYA00375143_ERZ795059 | MGnify/ENA primary metagenome ERZ795059 (study PRJEB30188, sample SAMN05720168) | activated sludge metagenome | isolation source: Anaerobic digester | place: USA | collected 2015-01-07 ... | reverse complement strand
ACACTGGATGGTACACTCTTTCCCTACACGACGCTCTTCCGATCTGACTTCTGGTCCGCCGCAATGTCGCACGACTGGCTGACCACAATCACGTCCAGAACGCTGATGCGGACTTCCCCCATCTCCGACAATTCCCTGTCGATTGGCGGCATCCGGCGTCGAGCGAAAGGTTCAGAGTTCGACCTTCTACCTCGTAGCTGAATCGAATTCCCGCTCCGTGCAGCCCATCGCCGAAACCGAGCCAGGGTCCCTTCGCCAGAAAACGATCTTTCGCAAATGCTAGAACTGCCGCTTGATCCTCAAAAGTCACGTACCCGTTTGGATTGACCCCGACAGCCTGGTAGTCCACGTGCGGGACTGTATTCAGGTACCTCTGGGCCACGCCGGGGGTCTCGACGGGACCGGTTCCATCAACGGAAAATGCTTTTGAGAAGATTATCTTATCCTGCTGGGAAACAACAGAAAGGCGATTGCCGAAAACGACCTGGGCGATCAACTCCGTACACAGGGGAGGCCTCGCCAATTCCCAATCGCTCGGAACGATTTCGTTAAATCGCAGGAAGTCCGGGTTCAGAATCGTCGGATTGTGGTTACGCCCAACCACAACAATCGCCAGTTCCCTGATGACAAACGGTCCCACCATCGTCTGCACCGATTCCAGACAGTCCCGATGTTTCCTCCACGTGCCCGATCCTCTCGAGGCACGCCCTCTACCAGCCGCAACCGTGGCGACCACGAACTCCAGAGACACCTGCGTCCTGCCGAACTCTGCTGCCACCAATCAGAATCCGCAGAACCGGCTGTCCGCCACGCAAAGACCGATACGGTACGCGGCTTCCCTCGCTGCCGTCAAGCGAACCCGCCCGGAAATCCGCCCCAGTCTTGGTTGTCCGCCTCGTGCATGGTCCACCGTTTCCATCGTAGCGGCAAGTTCCGCGGCTGCAATCCAGCCGCATCGCTTTTTTCCGGGTATCTTGTCCCTCCTTCGACGGCATGCCTTCAAGATCAAAAGCACCTGTCGTGCCAATCCGTCACGTGTACCTGCCCACCACCGGTTGTGGTTCCGGCAACGAATCTCGTCGAGCGTCACTGCGGTCGCATACACGGGCAGAGGAGAATAGTTGATGACCGTGACCGGCACGACGCGGTCCTCGGCCGCAGCAGGCACCGCCGCAGCCAACAGCGCGTACAGGGAACAGCAAAGTATCTTCATCTTCGATCTTCTGTGGCAAAAGAAGCATCCTGATCGGCTATCATGGCTCTAACCGTTTCAGACGCAGAATGGTGATGGAGTTGGGCGGGAGGGTGTAGGTGAATTCGGGAGCCGAGACACTCACCGTCGATTCGGTGGGCACGATCTTCGTGGGAGCGTCCACGCTGTTCTCGGCCGTGGGGTCAGGATCAGCCAAGGTCAGGAGGGTCGCTTCCGACGCTGGTTTCGTCAGGCCCACGAGTTTGAACCGGGTCGGCTGTGCCTGATTGGCGGTGTTGACCGCTTTCACAAGGATCTCGCCGGTAGCACGCTTCTGACCGGCGATGGCATACAGGCTGGGCAAGCCGGCGTTGCGGTCCGCCTGCTGCACGAGTTGGCCGTCCAGGAAACACCTGCAGGAAGAACGGCGGGGCGACGTAGAAGTGCTGGTCGTGCATCTCGCTGCCGTCGGGGTGGACGTCGGCGATTAGCGTCAGTTGGGGATAGACTTGCTTCAGGGCCGCGGCGAAACGCGGGTACAACGCCTCGTACTTCGGCCCGTGGTTCTCGTTGCCGATCTCGACGTACTGCAGCGGTAGCGGCTCGGGGTGGCCCGCTCGGGCACGGACCGCACCCCACTTGGAATCGATCGAACCGAGCGCATACTCGCAAGCGTCCAGCGCGTCCTGGATCAGTTCCGGGATCTTTTCGTCCGGCCAGAAATCTCCGTTGCGTCCCTCGCAGGACAGGCCGCAGTTGATGACGAGCATCCCTTTGGAGCCGAGATCCTCGCAGAGTTGGAGGAACTCGTGGTAGCCCAGGCCGTCCGTGTTGCGGTAACCCCAGAGCGACCAATGCCCCCGCCGCTCGTGGACCGGTCCGATGGTCTTCTTGGCCGCAAACCGCAGGCGGGCTCGCAGCGAACCCGCCCGGCTCAACGCGCGGACCTTCTGCAAGTGCGGCATCTTCCGCCGCGCCGGAGAGAACTGGACCTAATATCCTCGCACGCGCCCGACGGTGTTTGACCACAACGGGATCCCGTCCCGAAACCAGCTATTGACCAAAATTCTGGTCCGCCCTAAAATCAACCGACATGACTTGGACAGTCGGACTCAAGGAGTCGGTTATCGGTGACTTGCGGTGGTTTGGCCGCAAAGACGGGCGTGTTCTGCTCGACGCAGCCGAAGCCCGTCTGGAGGTCGATCCCCTGGAGGAGAGCCGGAGCATGAAGACGCTACGGCCCAACCCGGTCGCCCAACGCGAACTCCGACTGTTCGGCAAGTACCGCGTACTGTTCAACGTCGCTCAAGAAGAGGAAGTCGTTACGATCATTTCGGTTGGTGAGAAACGCGGCAGCGCGTTGCTCGTCCGCGGTCAGGAGTTCACGGCGCACCATGAAAGTGATCCCACTGAGTGAAGCCAAGGCGAATCTGAGCCAGTACGGCCGCCGCTGCCACGACGAGCCGATCATCGTCACGGTCAACGGCGTGCCCTCGTTCCAGCTGGTGCCGTTGTCCGAGGATGACGACTTGATCGACCGCCTTCTGGAACACAATCCGGCCTTTCGCGAGACCCTGCGAACTCGGCTCGACGAACGAACGGTCTCCGCCAAAGACGCTCGCCGGCGTTTGTGATATCGGGAGCATCCTTCCGGGAGTAAGACTTCCGCCGCTTTACATTTTCGCGCGACTGGACGGAACGCTGGAGGTAATTGACGGCCAACAGCGGCTTTTGTCGATTCTGGGGTTTGCGCGCCGGCCTCTTACGGACGAAAATGGAAATGAACTTCGGTCGGAGAAGGACGGGTATGCCCTGTCGAACTTGCGGATACTCAGCGAACTGAACGGGAAGCGATTCGAGGACCTCGACGAGGAGATGCAGTATCGCATCTGGGATTTCCAGTCTCCTCGCAGACACGCCGGGGCGACTTTGCCAGGAGAACTTGCCATGATCCGACGCGACGTTCTGACTTCTTTGGTGCTGTCCGCTGTACTTGCCGCGGGATCGCTCGCAGCTGAAGACGCCCTGCGGCAGGAATTCCTCTCGCCGCCCGACTCGGCGAAAGCCTGGTGCTACTGGTGGTGGCTGAACGGAGCGGCGAGCAGGGAAGGCATCACGCGCGACTTCGAACAGATGAAGCAGCAGGGGATCGCCGGAGCGCTGCTCTTTGATGCCGGCGAGGCCGGACCGGAGGCGCCGCGCGGACCGACATTCATGAGCGACCAGTGGCGTGAACTCTACAAGCACGCCGTGCGCGAGGCGGATCGGTGCGGCATCGCGCTGGGCGTGAACCTGTGCAGTGGCTGGAATTGCGGCGGCCCCTGGGTGACGCACGAGCACGCGGCGAAGAAACTGGTCGCGGCGCAGACGATCGTACACGGGCCGGGGCGGGCGACCGTCGCGTTGCCGAAACCACAGGCCGTGCAGGGATACTACCGCGACCTCGTCGTGCTCGCAGCACCGGTCCCGGATCAAGCCACACCGACGTGCGGGTTGGTGGCCAGTTCTCAATATCAGGACTACGGCCCGACGCTGGCGGAAGACGGCGACGACGAGACGCGGTGGGTTTCCAACGGCCACCAGGCCGGCATGGGGCCGACGCCGGAGAAGCCGGAGTTCCTCCAATTCAATTTCGCTCAGCCGTGGGCCGCGGCGGGGCTGTTCCTGAAGGCCTATTCCGATTGTGGCCCCAAGGACGTCGACGTGCAGTGTTCGGACGACGGCCGGACGTTTCGGTCACTCCAGCGCGCCACGCTCAAACCCCGCGAGGCCAAGACCATCTCGTTTGACGAGACGCGGGCCAAGCATTTCCGGATTCTGTTTCCGTCGTCGCATCCCTACCAGGGCGGAAACTGGAACGTCCAGGTCGCGGAGATCGCGTTGTTATCCAAGGACCAGTTGGCGGCCAAGAAGGCACCGGCGCGGTTCGTGTGGAATCACAGCGCGGCCGTGGATGTGACTCGGTTCGTGGATCAAGACGGGCGTCTGGACTGGGAGGTTCCGGCAGGAAGTTGGCGCGTTCAGCGCCTCGGGAGCACGCTCCACGGCAACGTCATCAAGTGTGTCGGCTCCGGTCCGAGCGGATTGGAGATCGACACCATGAGCGCCGAGGCGATGGATGCGCACTTCGCGGAGACGGGCGCGAAGCTAATCGCCGATGCCGGGCCGCTGGCCGGCAAGTCGCTGCAGTACTTCCACATCGACAGTTGGGAACTGGGCCAGCCGACGTGGACGCCGAAGATGCGCGAGGAATTTCAGCGGCGTCGCGGTTACGATCCGCTGCCGTGGCTACCGGCCGTTCTCGGACAAACGGTGGACAATGCCGCCGAGACCCGCCGGTTCCTGCAAGATTATCGCCGCACGGCGGCCGACCTGGTGGCGGCGAACTACTACGGCCGACTGCGCGAATTGACGGTCAAAGCCGGCCTGCGCGGCACGCACCCCGAATCGGGCGGGCCGTTCTTTACGCATTGGATCGATGCGCTCCAGTGCCTGGGCGTCAACGACGTGCCGATGGGCGAATTCTGGAAACGCAACCGCGAGCCGGACGGGCCGATCACGCATCACCACAATCCCAGTCTGAAGCAAGCGGCCAGTGCCATGCACATCTACGGCAAGCGGGACTGCCAGGCCGAAGCCTACACGTCGTTCGGGTGCGACTGGATCGACGATCCGTGGACGATGAAGGACATCGGCGACGCGGCCTTGTGTGAGGGACTGACCCGCAACGTGCTTTGCTTCTGGGTGCATCAACCGCGACTGGACGCCAAACCTGGGTTCCAATGGGCGCACGTCGGCACGCACTTCGACTGTAACCTGACGTGGTGGCCGATGAGCGGCGCGTGGCTGACTTATCTGGCGCGCTGCCAGCACATGCTCCGGCAGGGGCTGTTCGTGGCCGACGTCGCCTATTTGCAGAACGAGGCGATCCCGAGCTTCCTCCCGCCGCGTCCCAGCCAGCGTCCGGCCGGTTTCGACTACGACGTCCTCAATGGCGAAGTGCTGTTGACCCGCGCCGCCGCGAAGGAGGGCCGGCTCGTGCTGCCGGATGGTATGAGCTACCGCTACTTGGTGCTGCCGCTGCAGCCCGACGCGGTTCTTTCGCCTGCGACGTTGAAGAAAGTCAACGAATTGGCCGACGCCGGTGTGGCGGTCATCGGCCCCAAGACGCTCGCCGAGTCGGTCGCGAAGCTGCGTGAAGGTCCCTTCGATGCCGTGGCTCGGGCCGACGGCCTGGCGCCGGATATCGAGTTCCGGGAGCCTTCCACCGGTGCGCAGTTCGATTGGATCCATCGCCGTGTCGGTGCGATGGAGATCTGCTTCCTCAGCAATCAGAGCACGCTGGACGCCACCGCGCAGGTCGTGTTTCGTGTCGCCGGCCGCCAGCCCGAACTCTGGGACGCGGTCACGGGTGGCATCCGCGATCTGCCGGACTATCGTGAGGAAGACGGCCGAACCGTCGTGCCGTTACAATTCGCCCCGCGGCAGAGTTGGTTCGTGGTGTTCGCGAAGGCGAAGACCGAGAGCAGCGGCACGAAGCGGACCAATTTTGCCGAGGTGACGACGGTGCAGGAGGTGGCCGGCGAGTGGACGGTGACTTTTGATCCGCAGTGGGGCGGCCCCGAGCGCGTCAAATTCCCGAAACTCGAAGACTGGACGTCGCGGCCCGAAGAGGGCATCCGCTGTTACTCCGGCATCGCCACCTATCGCACGACCTTCGATTTTCCCTCCACGATCGCCGATCCCCACTCCAAACACTACCTGGACCTGGGCGTGGTCAGGAATGTCGCCCGCGTGCGACTGAACGGCCGCGATCTGGGCGTCGCCTGGACAGCGCCTTGGCGGGTGGAAATCACCGGCGCCTTGCAGCCCGGGGCGAATGAACTCGAGATCGAAGTGGCCAACCTCTGGCCTAATCGGCTGATCGGGGACGCGGCACTGCCGAAGGAGCAGCGGCGGACCGTGACGAACGTGCGCACCTACGACACGATGGCCAGCGGCACCTACGGTTGCCACGTCTGCGAGCAGCGGAAGAAATCCGGCCAGCCCGCCAGACTGCTCCCCTCCGGCCTGCTCGGGCCGGTACGGGTCATGCGGGAGGAGTAGCAGACAGCGTGACCGCGTGACAGCATGCAAGCAGTTCGTCCAGGGCAGGCCAGAGGATGTCGAGCGGGACGTCCGAGAGCACATGGACGTTCTCAAACCGGGCGGCCGCTGGATTGCCGGCTCCAGCCACAGCATCGTGAACTACATCGCCCATGAGAACTTCGCCGCGATGATCAATGCCATCCACAAGTACGGCCGCCATTGCTCCGTAACTGGCCGGAAGATCGAATTGTTAGGCGATACCCAGGACCCCGATTACGCGTCCGCCATGCCGAAGCAGCGGAATTCCAAGTAGGCCTCGCGACTCAACGTGATCGCCATTGACAACCTCTCCTCTCTCAAAAGTGAACACAAACACACGTCCCCATCCCGGATATACAGGGGCGCACAGGCGAGTGCGCGGAAGAATCTGAAAGATTCAGCCGAAAAGAAGATCGAACGGAATCAGATGGCTGTGGGGATCAGAAGACAGCCGCGGCGAACAGGACAGGGGAAGATCCCGACCTATCCCCGATTTGGTTGGGGGTTGCGCAACTTCGTAATGATCCAGTAGCAGCCGCCGACAACAGTACTAACCATCCAGCAGATCATGCATAGAGCCGGCACCAAAAACCACTCGGGGTCGGACCACTGCTGACCGAAATAGCAGAGAGGCAAGGCAATCGCCGGCCCCAAAAGGAGCACGATTAACACATCCAACCGACGCGATCGGGTTGCCGCAATGGTCATGAGGAGCAGGCAGGAGTGAGCCACAAAGAACAGAACCGAGACGCGGTTCAAATCGTTGAATGCATCGCGGCGAGCGCGACCTTCGAGGGCGACCCGCAGGAATCCTTCTGGATTACCACGGGTAAGAACAAGCAGGGGGAAGACGGCGCCCCAGATTGAAGCCAGGACTACCACCACGCCAATTGGCCAATAATGCATCTTGTGTACGACCGGCGACATCGTTGGACCCTTGACACCGTCCCGCAATCCGGCAACTCATGCCCCCTTCCACTTCAAGACGCCCGGAAGCCGGCGGTGCCGAGCGTCCCCAAGTCAGCCGTGATCCCGATGTCACAACAGGGCGATTACGACGAACACAGCAGCAAGCAACGCGGCCAGGATGAGGAAACCAAAACTCGATGTACTCCAGTTCCACCAGGGATTCGTCGCGCGGCCGTGAACTGCGGGATCGTAATCCGGCAGGCGTCCGGAAATGTACTCGATCACTTCTCGCACTGAAGGATCCCCTTCCTTGAATAGCCCCAAAACCGAGACGCCGAAGCGAGTCCGCAAATCGTCATCGAAGTGGTGCGCGTCAAGACCGTCCACCTGTCCCATTCCCAGATCCCCGACGAGTCTATCGTCGGGCTGCACTCTGGCCACATCGACAATCAACACGCCCGCCAGAACTTCAGACACAGTTACAGCAATGCCTTGCTGCGAAGACGGGAAGAACGTCCTGGCGAACTCTTGGGCAGTCAAGTCCTGCGGCCCCAACATGACGGTGTTTGCACGGCGCTTCACCGCGGCATTTCGGCGAGACATTCGCCAAACATCCCTCCCCAACCGGACCGAAACCAACACGATGATGGCAAGAAGAATCCAGTACATTTGTTTCTGCCCCGACTTCACGCCCTGCGCCCCTGCCCCTTGCACTTCAAAACGCCCGGAAGCCGACGGTGGCAAATGGGTCGGGCGGGGCGGGGAACCCCGTCTGGCTACCTGATTTCGGCGCCCCCGCCCAATAAATCATGACTCCCTTGGAACAGTCCAATAATCGCGCAACGCTTCTTCGATCATCGAGTGTACAGACTCCCGATCGGGATCGGACAGTCGCAGCAGCAAGAACTCTCGCACGGCTTCGCGTTGGGCAGAAGACAAAATGTCGAACCGCAATGCCGCGCCGTGCGCCATGTAAATCAAATGAAACAGGACGTCGGCCGTCTGCAATCTGCATTCGAGGTCGGCGACCAAATATGCCGGCAGATGAAAACGCATCCCATCGGCGTCGAAGAAGGACAGGCTGCTGTGATACCGGTCGAGGTCCGCAACGGGAATCGCCGACCAGTCTCGCTTCTCATCCTGCGCACGATAGGACGCGAGCGTTTGCGCATCGGCGCAGTCCTCGAGACCTTGCCCTTGGCGAAGGCCGACGCCCTCACCGAGCGTAACGCCCTGGAACGTACTTCGGACCAACCCTAAGACGCGATCCTTGTAGGCCGTCATCTTTCGTTGGTCCGTGGGAAATACCTCGACGAAGCCGCGCGCTGCCAGCTCGGCCCACGCCTGCTTCCATGCATCGGGACCGATGACGGTCTCCTGCGTGTCGGTAACGATCCACACGCTGTCGGCATGCCGAATCCACTCGACCCGTTCGGTGCCCTCGTCGATGTCGCGCGCGAGGACGATCTTCTGCCCCTCCCTCGGTTTCTGCATGGGCGACGCCTCATTTGCCCAACTTTGTAATTATCCGGCCGGCTCTGCCCGACCGCTCACCGCATTGTAGCATCGGGCAAGGGCGACAACATTAGGGGCGGGCACAGCACCGGGCCAATGCCGGCACAGGCCGAAAAAAAGCGACGGTCCGATTCCGACCCGTCGCGCGCTGAAAAGTCCCGCTGCCACATCACCACTACGCAGGCCGCCAGCCGTACACGCTGCCCCCAGCCCGACGATCGGCCTTGACCAGCCCAGCCTGCTCGGCTTCGCGCAGGTACACGAGCGTCTGGGGGTGCTTCATTCCGACCGTGGCACCGATGGCCGTCGAGCCGACAGGCTTGCCCGCGTACAACTTGCGAACCGCCTCGACGCCCTCGGCAAGACGCTTTTCCTTGCCCGTGGCGAAGTCCACCACGTCTGGTCCTCGTTTGGTTTGCCAGGGAACACGGATCGCCGCTCGAGGACCTTGCGGGACCCGTGAAAGGCTCGGAGCGGGCACGTGCTCCGGCAATCTTGTGACCGAACCGCCCGCTTCGCGCGGTCTATCGCGGCTACGAGACTTCAGCGACCAATTCCAGCCGCAGGCCCAGCGCATGGGCGAGCGCGGCGATGTCCGATACCTTGGCATCCGCGCCGTATTCGATGTCGCGAACCGTGTCGGCGTCGGCCAAGCCGGATCGCTGCGCGAGTTGCTCGAAGGTCAGTCCTTGTGCCTTGCGTGCGTCGCGGATCGCCAGGGCGATGTGGCCCTTCTCCGAAGGACCGCGGGGAGGTACCAGCGGCGGAAAATCGACTTTCGCCTGGCGACGGATTTCGTCGTACTCTTCCTTCTGCTGAGCGGTCATCTTGCGACTTACGCGGGCGAACTTGTCAGACATCGTCGATCTTCCTGTCTAGGTTCAGGGACATCGAAGGCCGTTACCGGATAGATCGTGTCCTCGTCAATCTGGTCGTAGATCACGATAATGTAGCGGCCGTCCTCGGTGTAGCCAAACACACAGGGCCGATCCGAGGAGCGGCTTTCGGCTTCGGCCTCATAATTCGCGAGCACGTACTCGACATCTTCCGGCAGCAGGCCATGCTCCGCAATGTGGTCGACGTTCTCCCCCGGTTCGTCGTTCCAGACAATCCATACCATGAACTGCCTCGCCCACGCTCGCGGAGCCGCTCAACTCCGCCTGTGGTGAAGTGGCAGCGATCGGCGGCCCTGACCGTTCCTGCCCTTGTATTGTACCGGATTCGCACGCGGGACCAAAGTGGAGGGCAACGCCCTACCGCCAGGAACAGCAATCCATAACCGCCCTGTTGACAGCAGGTTCCGTGCCACGGATACATACCGATTAGCCGGGCCTCGCGGAAAGGGATGTCCACTTCGTCCTCCCCGCGCAGTTCTTCGGTGGACTGGCGACATGTCCCACGAAACTGAAAACCCACTCCAACAAAGTTCCTGCTCGCCCATCTGGAGGAAAATACAATGACCAAGCTTCTGTCCCGTCGTGATGTGCTCAAGGGTGTTGGCTCGCTGGCGGCAGCGGCAGCCGTTTCGCACAGCTTTCCGATTCCAGCGATCCCGGCTGATGGGAACCCCAGCAGGAAATTGAACGTGGCTGCCATCGGCTGCGGCGGCCGGGGGCTGTACATGAGCGGGCTCGTTCCCGATCTGAACTACGTGGCCCTGGCCGAACCGGATGCCGGCAACCTGGATCGGGCCTTGAAGCGTCTCGCGGACGGCGCCGAAAAGGCGAAGATGCAGGATTTCGATCCGGCGCGGATCAAGACTTTCAGCGACTACCGGGCGATGTACGACAAGCTGCACAAGGAAATTGACCTGGTGCTGATCGCTACGCCCGACCACCAGCATGCCTGTCCGTCGATGATGGCCATCAAGCTGGGCAAGCACGTCTACTGCGAAAAGCCGCTGGTGCATCATATTGCCGAGGCACGGGCCTTGGGCGAGGCCGCGCGGCAGTCGAAGGTCGCCACACAGATGGGCAACCAGGGCTCCGGCACCGGCGGTCACCAGACGCTGGCGGAATGGCTCACGGCCGGTGCGATTGGCAAGCTGCTGGAGGTCCATGCCTGGCACAGCTTCGCGAATCGCTTTGGCGGGAGCATGGCCAAGCCCGAGCCGCAACCCGTCCCCCCGGGACTCGACTGGGACGCCTGGCTCGGTCCGGCCCGCGAGCGGCCGTTCAGTTCGGTGTATCGCCCGTGGCACGGCTGGTGCGACTTCGGTACCGGCTCGTTGGGCGGCTGGGGTACGCACTCGATGGATGCGGTGTGTTTCGCGCTGAAACTGGGCTATCCGCAGCGCGTCGAGTTGCTCGATGTGGGCGACGTCAGTGAAGATCGCTTCCCGCGGTGGAGCACGGTTCGCTACGACTTCCCGCAACGGGGCGACTTGCCGCCGATCTCCGTCCACTGGCACGAAGGCAACAAGCCGAACACCGACGGGAGCTTCAAGGGGGCGGACGGTAAACCATCCCAGACCCGACCAAACCTCCCGGCGGCGTTTGCGCGGCTTGAGGAACTGGACCCCGATCTGGCCAAGAGCCGCAGCGGCGCGGGCAACTTGTTCGTGGGCGAGAAGGGGATAATCATCTGCAGCTCGCACGGTGGTGCTCCCGTGCTGCTGCCCGAATCCCGGCGCAAGGAGTTCACGCTGCCGGAGAAAACGCTGCCGCGTCCTGTCGGCGGGATCATGGGCGATTTCCTCAGCGCGTGCAAAGCGGGCGGCGGGCCGACCTTTTCGGGCTTCGCTTCTTTCTCCGGACCCTGTTTGGAAATGATGCTGGTCGGACACCTCGCCATGCGCGCCGGTCTGAACAATCCCGTCGAGTGGGACGGCGTGAACATGAAGTCGACGAACCGGCCCGAGCTGAATCAATACGTCAAGCGAGAGTATCGCCACGGCTGGACGCTGTGAGAGCCTGGACGGCAGACGCCCGTGGCAACGGGACATTCATAAGGAGTGAGTTGAGCCATGAAACGAAATAAGCTCTCGCGACGTGACGTGTTGATTGCTGGCGCTGCCGGTGTTGCGGCACCTTTGCTGATTCCTGCCAAGGTGCTGGGCCGCGGCGGCGCGACGCCGCCCAGCGAGACGGTGCGTGTCGGTCTGGCCGGACTGGGCGGCCGGGCGCGTTGGATTCTGCTGAACGAAGATCTGCCCGGCGCGAAACTGGTCGCGGTGGCCGACTGTGAATTGCCGCGCTGCGACCAGATGGCGGCGGCCGTGGCCAAAGAGCGTTCCGACTTGCACCCCGAGTCGTGGAAGAAGTACGCGGACATCCGGCAGATGCTGGATCAGGAGAAGCTGGACGCGGTCTTCGTGGAAACGACGACCCACACGCGCGTCTGGTGCAGCATGCAGGCCCTGGCCGCCGGCTGCGACGTGTACGGCGAGAAACCGCTGACGCTGACCATCGCGGAAGGCCGCATCCTGTCCGCCGCCGCGCGGAAGCTCGGCCGGATCGTGCAGACGGGGACCCAGCAGCGCTCGATGCCCATCAATGCGCATGCGAGCAAGTTGGTCCGCGACGGCGCCATCGGCAAGGTCCAGGAAGTGATCGTCTACAACTTCGAAGGCCCGGCCGTGTGGAAAGCCCAGCCCGAACAGCCGATCCCAGCGGGACTGAATTGGGACCTGTGGACCAATCAGGTGGAGTTGCGGCCGTATCATCCGCAGCTCCATCGCGGCTGGGGATTGTGGGAGGACTACGACGGCGGCGGGCAGTCCTGGGGCGTGACCGGCTGGGGCACGCATTCGCTGGACCAGGTCCAATGCGCCTTGGGCACGGACGACACCGGCCCCGTCGAAATGTGGCTGGAAGAGAAAGACGCCAAGGGCTGGCCGCGCGTCACGCTGCGGTATGCTCCCGGCACGCTGCTGAAGCTCGAAGGCCAGCGGCATACCATGGAGGACCTGGGTGCTATCTTCCGCGGTGAGAAGGGCAACATCGAGATCCTCCGCGGCCACGCGCGGGCCAATCCCGCGGAACTGCTCAAGGACGCGCCGCCCGACACGAAGGGGGGACCCAAGGAGTCGATCCCGCACATCGCGGACTTCATTCAGTGCGTCCGCACGCGGAAGCGTCCGGCGGCCGACGCCGAAACCGGCCACCGCGCCACCAGCGTCTGCCATCTGATCAATATCTGCCGCAAGCTAGGCCGCCGGCTGAAGTGGGACCCGCAAGCCGAGACGTTCGTCGGCGACGAAGAGGCGAACCGGCTGATCGCCCGGCCGCGCCGCGAAGGCTACGAGCTGCCCGCGGTATGAGAACGCGGGTGCATTCCTTCGTCCCAGTAAAGGCAAACGACTCCGAAGGAACAACGCAGTGGAAAGTGGGTAACAACCTGTACCCATCCGGCAACGCCGCCAACCGGAGGAATCCATGAGGGACCGTTCGAGTATGCTGGTGAGTCTGCTCGCGCTGCTGATCTCGGCGCCAGCCGCTCAGGCAGCGGAGACCCCGACCGTGGCGCAGCATGTGGCGGTCTTTGACAAGCCGCCGCAGCGTGTGCCGACCCGCGGCATGGTCGATGGTCCTCTGCTGGGCAACGGCGACGTGGGAGTCGTCCTGGCCGGCCCACCCGAGGCCCAGCAGTTCCATGTCGGCAAGAACGACTTCTGGCGCCGCAACGACGCCAGCGTCATGGCGGTAGGGAGCATCCGGCTGGACGTTCCGACGCTGGCTGGGGCATCCTACCACCAAGAGCAGGATCTGGCCCACGGGGAAGTCCGCGGGACCTTTTCCAATTCCAAAGAAGATCGGAAGAGCGTCGTGTAGGGAAAGAGTGTACCATCCAGTGTA
>ERZ795059.4235-NODE-4235-length-13552-cov-4.803512_pt1 | contig 13552 bp, 12 predicted proteins | sample MGYA00375143_ERZ795059 | MGnify/ENA primary metagenome ERZ795059 (study PRJEB30188, sample SAMN05720168) | activated sludge metagenome | isolation source: Anaerobic digester | place: USA | collected 2015-01-07 ... | reverse complement strand
TCTTTAGCTTTAGGTTTTCTTCTGTCCAAAGATAAGTATGTAACATAGCGCGATATAACTCTACTAGCGGGAGTATGACCCAATCGAGCATTAATTTCATCTACAGTCCATCCTTTTTTTAATAAATCACAAGCCATAGAACTCCTCAAGTCCTTCCAAGTTACACTTTCCCCTCCTGGAATGCATCTAACGCCGGATAATTCTACTGCTCTTCTTAAGAATTTATCTGCTGCCTTCATCTCAAACTTAAATAATCTGTCTTCAGTATAATATTCGCTTAACTTTCTTCCTCGAATATATTTATTAGAAACCTGTTTATATGTTGGTTTTAAGTTATCTAAAACTATATCTAAAAATTCAACTGTTTCTCTGTAATTTGTAATTTCACTTCTTGCAGTTCTGCTTCTTTTCAATTTATCCTTGCTTAAAATTACAAGGTATTCTGGTTCATTTGTATCGGGGTTAATCTGTTTCTGAAAATCCTTTTTTTCTAATGAAATTAAAGTTCCTATATTCTCACCTATATCAAATGCCAGCCATAAAAGGCATTTATGTTCTGGTGCAAGTGCACAATTAGCTATTTTTCTAAAGCTTTCTTCTTCAATGAATCGTACTTGTTTATTAAACTCTCTACCACGAATAGAGAATTCTTCAAGTATATTTTCAGCAATATGATTCTTATTCACTAAGGCAAAAAACTTCCCTCCTAACATTTGATAATATAAACTTCTATCTTCATACCTTTTTCCTTTATGGGTTTTTATAACACCATCTTCTAAATCATCAATAACTTTCTTTATCTCTTCTTCAGTAAGATCTTTCCATGATTTGTTATTAAACCATTGATTAATTTTCTTTATCCTTGTTATATAATGGGTTAATGTTTTATAAGAATGTTCGTCTACTTCTGTCAATCCCTCTTTCCTTTTTAGCTTATATTCTTCAAATTCAAAGAATTTTCTAATGACCTCTTTATTATCTGAATTAATTATTGGGTCTTCCAAGAGTAATTGTTTATTTCGAAGGTATCTTTCTTTAAATGTCATAAATATTATGACAACATGTAGTTTAAATATTTATCTATTTTATATGGTAACCTTTTGGATAAATTATGTGTAAACGAGAGGGTCTACCATTAGCCTAACGGACCTTACAAAAATAAAACTTTCGACCACTTTTAAGCTTTTTCATTATCAATTTTTCACAACATTTTTAAGAGAATAATCCTTACATTAAATAAGGTAAAAGAGATGATATATTTCCCAATAATTGCTGCCATAGCTCTTGCAGGAGGAACTGTATTAGAAAGAAGAATACTAAAAAAAAGAGGAGTGGATATAAAAAAATACCAAATACTTGAATTTTTAGCGATCTCTTTGATCCTAATCCCTTTCCTTTACTTTTTCTGGAAAGTAGATTCACAAGCATTGGAGTTAAAAAACATATTAATATTTGTTGTTGTAATAATAATTTCAATAGTTGCAAACCTTTTTACCTTCTATTCTATGAAAGGAGATAAAGTAAGCAATCTTGAACCTGCAAAGATGCTTGAACCTCTATTTACTATCCTTTTAGCAATAGTTTTTAGTTTCTTTGTTGAAGGGATTTATGAAAGCAACACTAAAGTTTTAATTGCATCTTTAATCGCAGGATTAGCCCTTATTTTAACCCATGTAAAAAAAGAACACTTAAACCTAAATAAATATTTTATAGCAGCAATAATAGGAAGTTTCTTTTTCGCTCTTGAAATAATAATATCCAACTTAATACTTAGCTATTATTCTCCAATAACCTTCTACTTCTTAAGATGTTTCGGAATATTTATTTTAAGCGCGATATTTTTCTATTCAAAAGTATCTAATGTAGATAAAAAACTAAAGAGAGATGTTTTATTTATTGGAATAATCTGGGTAGTTTATAGAGTTCTTGCATACTATGGTTATCTGAATATTGGAGTAATATCTACCACATTAATATTAATGTTAGGTGCAGTACTTACTTACATATTCGCAAAAATATTCCTTAAGGAAAAAATAAATACAAGGAACATAATTGCATCTGTAATAATACTGGTATGTATAGTTTATGCTAGCTTTGCATGAGAAGTTATTATAATTAATATTTAATTAATATGGTTATCAATAATCAGCATATAACCTTGTTCAACTCACAATTAAATTATTGTTAATAAAACTCAAATGAATTAGAATATTTTACCTTGATAATAATCACGGAATTATCTCAGGTCCAAAATATCTTTCAAACTCAAAATCATATTCAAAGATTATTTTTTTATCGATTAATTCTCTTATCTCAGGAAGTTTATCATTAACTCCCTCTATCAAATTGAATATAGTATTACAAATTAATTCTTCTCCCTCTTGAGGCCAAAGCTTAGCATAATTGCTATATAAACATCTTCCCCCACATATTTCCAAATATTTACAAGAAATGCAGGGTTCATTAACATAAATCTCCTTTAAATCCTCTTTAGGTTTATTTAAATCTCCACAATAAAAATCTTTAATTCCATTCATTATTGGACAAGCAACAAGTTTACCATCAGTTGAAATAGTGTAATTTGCATAACCAGACCCACACTGAAGTTTTGTCGTTTTATCATAATATAAACAATCGAAAATACCTAAGAAAGGATATAACTTAAGAACTTTCTTTTTCTCTTTCATATACTCAACCCAAAAGGCTAACAGTCTATCTATTGACTTATTATACTCCTTAACAAAAACCTTAAACTGATTTTTATTGAAATCATGTTTATAGAAACCTGCATCAATCTGCCAATGAATTGAATCAAAAATATGCCTCTCGATTAATCCCACAATATGTGTTACTTGTTGGTAAACATCTGAAAAATCCAAAGTCATTCTTGCAACAATCTCTCCAGAATACCCTTTTTCTCTTATCTCAACAAGATTCTTCAATACATTGTCATATGTTCCAAATCCCCGGTTATAATCCGTTCTTCTTTTATCTCCATCAATTGAAACAAGCATCTTAGACATCTTTTTTATATAAATTAAAGGAATCTCATTAAGTAATTTGCCATTTGTTTGCATACAAAACCTTATCTTTTTTTTGGATTTTTCAATTTCATCAATTATCTCCTTCATTTTTTGAAAATTAACAAGAGGTTCTCCCCCATAAAAAATTAAAGTATCCCCCTCTTTCAAGAATTCAGCAATTTTAGAACCCTTAACAACAGAATCTGAAGGAACTTCAAAATCAAACTCAAACTTATCTTTAAGAGCATTATCAAATTCTTCCATTGATTTCGCATAGCAATATCTACACTTGGAATTGCATCTTTCCGTTAAAATGATATGATAATACATGAAAAAAACTAGAATAACTTGTTTTTAAGTATTATTGAGGAGCAATTTAATCAATAATAAACTCTAAACCGGTCATTTTAGACATTTCTTTAGCGTGCTTTTTATTTGGCTTAACCCAATAACTACCACTCCTATCTGAGAGAAAATATTTCCCATCTATTTTTCTAAATCTCCCGGCACCAATTAAAGTATAATCTTTTCCTTGGCTTACTGGAATTTTAATCTTCTCACCATTAAACTTCTCTTCAAAGGTATTATATGGAATTTTCAAAGCATTTAATAAATCATTAAAAATATGTCCATGTAATAATTTTCCTGTACCAAACCATAAATAAAGTTCATTATTAGCACAAACCTGAATAAACTTTCCATCATTTTCTTCAAAATTATTTATTATTGAAACTTCTCCCATCTTACTCCAAACTATTCACAAAATCTCCTCTCCCATCAAAATTCATCTTTCCTTTTTTATCGGGTTTAGATGCAATCACATCATCTATCCTTAGAATCATATTCGCAACCTCTGTTGCAGAATCAATTTCCTGACTTTTAATATTGTAAGGCTCTATAATCTTGGCTTCAAGAACATTTCCAATTTTATTCTCAAAAAGATTTAATCCAGCATTCTTATCTCCAGAATCGTGTCTAGCCCTAAGTTCTGTTAAAATATCAATCGGGTCCATCCCAGCATTTTCAGCAAGAGTTACAGGGATAAATTCAAGTGCATTTGCAAACTCCTCGACAGCAAGCCTTTCCCTTCCTGAAAGACTCTCTCCAAATTTCTTCAATCTTCTAGAAACCTCCATTTCAATTGCTCCTCCACCTGGAACAACCAACCCAGACTTCAAGACACATGAAACGTCTCCCAAACCATCTTCTATTGCCCTTTCAATTTCATCCATAACATGTTCGCTACCCCCATGAACAAGAATCGTTACTGCCTTTGGATTTTTACATCCTTTAATATAAGTATAATTATCATCTCCTCTCTTAATACTTTCAACAATCTCAGCAGAACCTAATTCAAACTGAGTTAAATCGTTCAAATTACTTACTATTTTACCTCCTGTTGCCTTTGCAATTTTCTGCATATCGCTTCTTGGAACCCTTCTACACACATAAATCCCATTTCTACTCAACAAAAAACTTGCAAAATCATCTACTCCTTTCTGACAAAAAACAACATTTGCCGTTGATTCTTTAACCAAGCTGACTATCTCTTTTATTGAATTTTCCTCCTGAAGTAAAAAGCTTTGTAACTGTTCTGGTGAAGAAATAGAAATCTCTGTCTTTAATTCAAGGGATTTTAATTCTAAAGGAATATCTATAAGTGCTATTCTCGCATCCTTTATATAAGAAGGCATATCCAAAGAAGTTCTTCCCTTATCTATAACAATTCCAGAAATTAATTCTGTATCCCCTATACCCTCTCCTCTTGCTTTTTCAATTTTTATATTTTCCAAATCAACAATACCTCCCTCCTCAATTTGACTAACAGCTTTTACAACTATCTCAGAAAGACTCTCTTTGGAATCTTCCGCCCCTTTTCCAGTCATTGCAGTCATTGCAATTTGTTTTAACACATATTCATCCTTGAATTCAACTTTCATAGAAAGCTCTTTTAGTATCTCTTGTGTTTTCTCAGCAGCAATTCTATATCCCTTAACAATCACAGTTGGATGAATCTTATTATCTAGAAGTTTTTCAGCATTTTCAAGAAGTTTCCCAGCAATCATAACTGCAGAAGTTGTTCCATCTCCAACCTCAGATTCCTGCGTCTTTGAAATTTCAACCATCATCTTTGCGGCGGGATGCTCAATCTGCATCTCACTCAAGATAGTTGCCCCATCATTTGTAATTATAATATCATTTAAAGGAGAAACAAGCATTTTATCCATTCCTCTTGGCCCTAAAGTTGTTTTAACAACCTCCGCAACCATCTTAGCCGCAGCAATATTATTTCTCTGAGCATCCTTTCCAATTAATCTTTGTATATCTTCAGGCATTAAAGTTATAGGTTTATTTGCCATCTTTCACATCCTTCTTATTTAATTCGTTAATGCTATCAAAAACCCATTCCTCAACCTTATCTGTTAACTCAACAATTTTCTTTTTTGAATTTGTCCTTACAACGCTCCTTCTAGAGGAATCAAGAAAATAAATAGAACCATATTTGTATTTATCCTGTTCAAATGAAATCTTTTCTATAAACAAACTGATATCCTCATAAGCTTGCTGAGATTCAATGCTGATCTTAGTTTTATATTCTTTGTCTAACATATTATTCCAACCACCATTTAATAACAAATATCCCCAAATCTTTTATTTAAGCATTATTGTGTTAAAAGGCAATATTCCTCCCTTTTTTAAAAAAGACTTTTATTTCTCAAGTAGTAAAAAACGTTTATAAGTGTTAAAAACCTGTAAAAGTATGTATAAAATACTCGTTTCAGATATAATGACACGAGAACCGATAACAACCCATCCTAGTGCAAATCTTCTTGAATGTGCTAAGAAAATGGTCCAAAAAAAGACTGGAAGTCTTCTCCTTGTAGATAAAAAAAGGTTGGTAGGATTAATATCCAGACACGATATTCTTTGGGCATTAATAAAAAAATCAAAAGAAGATCTCTCAAAAATACAGGCTAAAGATATCTCTCCCAAAAAAATAGCAATAATAAAGCCTTCTGCAAGCTTAGAAGAGGCTCTAAAAAAAATGAAAGAGTCTAAATTCGAAAGATTGCCAGTAGTAGATAATAACGAACTTGTAGGAATAATTACAATAAAAGATATATTAAGTTTTAATCCAGAGATTTACCCTGAGCTAGAAGAATTTGCACAAATAAGAGAAGAAACAAGAAAATTAAAATTAGTAAAAAAGGCGAAAGAAAAAGATAAAACTCCTTTGCATGAAGGAATATGTGAAGAATGTGGAAATTATGCTCCCTTGGAGAGATATAAAGGAATGTTAATGTGTGCTTCTTGCAGAGGTGCTTAAATCTAATTAAAAATATAGAAAAGCAACTAAAAAAATTTCTATTTTCAAACAATTTTTTTATTTTATCGACGACAAAATAGCAGAAAGGTTTATAAACGGACCATTCTTTTTTAGAAGAGAATGAGTATAACAAAATAAAAAAGAGAAGATTTTTTAAAAAATGACAGACAAAAGAGATTATACTGCAAATGATATCAAGGTATTGGAAGGGTTAGAAGGAGTCAGAAAAAGACCAGCCATGTACATTGGTTCAACAGGGAAAGAAGGACTACATCACCTTGTCTACGAGGTAGTTGACAATTCAGTAGATGAAGCATTAGCAGGATTTTGCACTAAAATAAAAGTAACCCTAAATAAAGACGGGTCCGTAACAGTGGAGGATGATGGAAGAGGTATACCTGTAGATCCCCACCCAACATACAAAGTTCCTGCAGCACAAATAGCACTTACAAAACTACACGCAGGAGGAAAATTCGATAAGAAATCATATGCTATCTCCGGAGGACTTCATGGAGTCGGAGTATCATGTGTTAATGCTCTCTCCAAAAAATTAATTCTTGAGATAAAAAGGGATGGCAAAATACATGAACAAGAATATTCAAGAGGAGACCCAACAACAAAAATGAAGATTATTGGAAATACTCCCGGGACAGGAACTAAAATAACCTTCTATCCAGACGAACAAATATTTTCAACAATAACATTTGATTTCAAAACGTTAGAAACAAGATTCAGAGAAATAACCTTCTTGAATGCTGGTTTAAAGATAGAATTAAGAGATGAAATAAAAGATACAAATCAAGAATTTTTCTCAAGTGGAGGATTAATTGAATTTGTAAAATGGATAAATAAATCCAAAGAGGTATTGCACAAACCAATCTACTTTAAAAGAGAAATGAGTAATGGTTCAATTGAAATTTCAGTACAGTATAATACAACTTATCAAGAAAATATTTTTGGTTTTGTTAATACTATTAATACTGTTGAGGGAGGAACTCATATATCTGGTTTCAAAACAGCCTTAACAAGAGTAATAAATGATTATGCAAAGAAAAAAGATATCTTGAAAAATGATTCATTTTCAGGAGATGATGTGCGTGAGGGATTAACCGCAATAGTAAGTATAAAACTGGCAGACCCACAATTTGAAGGGCAAACAAAAACAAAATTAGGTAACTCAGAAATCAAAGGACTTGTTGATTCAATTGTAACTTCTGCCCTAACAGAATTTTTTGAAGAAAATCCTCAAATAGCAAAAAAAATAGCAGACAAATCTATGGAAGCTGCAAAGGCTCGTTTAGCTGCAAAAAAGGCTAAAGACTTAGTAAGAAGAAAAAATGCATTCTCGCTTGGGGGATTACCTGGAAAACTTGCGGACTGTTCCAATAAGAAATCAGAAGACACCGAATTATATTTAGTTGAAGGAGAGAGTGCAGGAGGCTCAGCAAAGATGGCAAGAAACAAAGAAGTACAGGCAATACTTCCATTAAGAGGTAAAATCCTTAATGTGGAAAAAGCAAATCCCTCAAAAGTTCTTTCAAGTGAAGAGATAACAAACATGATTACAGTTATAGGTACAGGTATCGGAGAACAATTTGATGCAACGAAAATAAGATATAATAAGATAATATTAATGACCGATGCAGATGTTGATGGAGAACATATTAATACTCTTCTTTTAACATTCTTTTTTAGATTCATGCCTCAACTTATAGAAAATGGACATATCTACGCTGCAATGCCTCCATTATATAGAATAAGAAAAGGACAAAAAGATGTTTATGTTTATACTGATGAAGAATTAAAAAAAGCCTCAAGCGAAATGGGGGTTAGTGAGGGAGGAGTTACAAGGTTCAAAGGTTTAGGAGAAATGAACTCAACACAATTATGGGATACAACAATGAATCCTAAAACAAGAAAAGTTAAAAAAATATATATTGAAGATGCTATTGAAGCAGATAGGGTGTTTTCAATGCTTATGGGGGATGATGTACAAGCAAGAAAGGAATTTATTCAAGAAAACGCACACGAGGCTAAACTCGATATTTAAATAAAATGAAAAAAGGGAAACTAGCAACACCAGAATGGATACTAGAAGGATACGACTCTCCAGAAGAGTATGCAAAAGCCAAAGGCAAATCCACTCCAAATAAAAAGGAAGGAAAAGTATTCAAAATAAAAGTTTGTCCAAAGTGTGGAAGTGATGATGTTGCGATAACTTTAAGCAACTTAGATTCAGAAGAAGAAAGTAATACTGGAAAGCAATGGGAATGTAAGAAATGTAAATGGACTGGTTCAAATATAAAAGAAAAAGAATTAACTGAAGATGAATTAATGGCTTTCTTAGATAAAAAAGGAGAAGAAGTTGCATAAGATGAAAATAGTAGCAGTTAGTGGTTATTTTGATCCATTACACATAGGGCATATAGAACTTTTCAAATTGGCAAAAGCTCTTGGAGATAAATTAATTGTAATTGTGAATAATGATAAACAAACTGAGATGAAAAAAGGAAAATACTTTATGCCAGTTGAAGAAAGAGGAAAAATAATACAAGAATTATCTTGTGTTGATGAGGTTTTCATAAGTATTGATGAAGATAGAACTGTCCGCCAGTCACTTCAAGCAGTAAAGCCACACATCTTTGCAAATGGAGGAGATAGACGTAATGATGAGATACCCGAAGCAGAAGTATGTAAAATATTAGGAATAGAAATTATTGATGGACTGGGATCAAAAATACAATCATCATCAGAACTAATTAAAAGGTTTAATGAAATAAGAGTACAACAATAAAAATGACCCCAAATATAGATCCAAAAATTGAAGAAGAATTAAAAAAAGGAATAGTTCATACCGAAGTCTCAACAGAGATGAAAAAATCTTACTTAGATTATGCAATGAGTGTAATTGTTTCAAGAGCTATTCCTGCAATAGAAGATGGGATGAAACCCGTTCAAAGAAGAATTTTATACTCAATGTACTTAATGGGATTAAAACCAAATACTCCTACAAAAAAATCTGCAAGAATAGTGGGAGATGTTATAGGTAAATATCATCCTCATGGAGACACTGCGGTTTATGATGCAATGGTAAGAATGGCCCAGGATTTCTCATTGAGATACCCTCTCGTTTATGGACAAGGAAATTTTGGTTCCATCGATGGAGATCCCCCTGCTGCTTACAGGTACACTGAAGCAAAATTAATGCCAATAACCAACGAACTCATCCAAGACATTGAAAAAGATACAGTAAATTTTACCCCAAACTTTGATAATTCACTAAAGGAACCAGAACTTCTCCCAGGGAAACTCCCTACATTGTTGCTAAACGGAGCTTCTGGTATCGCAGTTGGTATGGCGACAAATATACCCCCACATAATTTAGTAGAAGTATGTGATGCAATAACAGCCTACATAAAAAATCCAGAGATAACTTTCGAAGATCTTGGAGAAATCATCACAGGACCAGACTTCCCAACAGGGGGGAGTGTACAAGGAGATATGACTGAATTATACAAAACAGGAAGAGGAAGACTAGTAATGAGAGGTAAAACTACAACAGAAACAATAAACAAAAAGGAAGCAGTTGTGATAACAGAAATACCTTACATGCTTAATAAAACAACTCTTGTAGAACAAATAGCACAATTAGTACAAGACAAAAAAATAAAAGACATCTGGGATTTAAGAGATGAATCTTCTAAAGGTAAAATAAGAATTGTATTAGAATTAAGAAAAGAAGCAGATCCAAAATTTATAATAAATTCTTTGTATAAATATACAAGGCTTCAAGATTCATTTAATGTAAACTTCCTTGCACTTGCAGGAGGAAGACCAAAAGTTATGAATATCAAAGAAGTTCTTGAATATTATGTGAGACATAGAAAACAAATAATAACAAGTAGAACAAAATTCGAACTAAAAAAAGCGAAAGAAAGACAAGAAATTGTTGAAGGATTATTAGTAGCATTAAAAGATATTGATGGAGTTATAAATATTATAAGAAAGTCAAAATCTGTTTCTGAAGCTTCTGAATCCTTAATGAAAAAATACAATTTATCCAAAAAACAAACTCAAGCTATACTTGAAACAAAACTACAACAACTAACTTCTATGGAAGTTGAAAAACTAAAAAAAGAAGCAGAGGAATTGAAACAAAAAATAAAAGAATATGAAACAATATTAGCAGACGTAAAAGAAGTTCTAAAGATAATAATAAAGGAAGTAAATGAACTTAAAAAGGAATATGGAGATTCAAGAAAAACTCAGATTCTTAAAAGCATTAAGGAAATAAAAGAAAAAGATTTAATCCAAGAAAAAGAGGTTGTAGTTACAATAACAGATAAAGGTTATTGTAAAAGAATGGATGTTCAATCTTACAAAGAACAAAATAGGGGAGGACGTGGAGTTATTGGAAGTGATTTGGCTATGGGAGATTTTGTAAAGCAACTAATAACATGTTCAACACACGATTATTTAATGTTCTTCACAAGCAGAGGAAGAGTATTGTGGCTGAAGGCATATGATATACCTGTAGCTGAAAGATATAGCAAAGGTAAAGCATTAATAAACATGCTTGGATTAAAGGACGAAAAAGTAACAAATGTTATTTCAGTTAAAAACTTTGAAGACGATTTATTTATGACGACTAAGCTAGGAATAGTAAAGAAAACCCCCTTAAGCAATTTTTCCAATCCAAGGGCTTCAGGAATAAAAGCTCTCAACTTGCCAAATGATAATTCAGATTTCTTAATAGGAATTGAAGTTGTCAAAAAAGACCAGGAAGTTCTTTTAGCCACAAAACACGGGAAAGCAATAAGATTTAACTCTAATGATGTAAGACAAATGGGAAGATCAAGCTATGGGGTAACAGGAATAAAACTGGATAAAGGAGATGAAGTAGTAAGCTTGGAAATATTAGATACTCCCGCCATCCTTACAATAACTGAAAATGGATATGGAAAAAGAACAGAAGTCCAGGACTACAGAAAAACCGCAAGAGCAGGAAAAGGAGTAATTAATGTTAAAATATCTGAAAAAACGGGAAATGTAATAACAACAGTTTCTGTTAACGACAAAGATAGCATAATTGTAACAACGGCTAAGGGAATAGTAATAAGAACTTCTCTCGAAAGTATAAGAGTTATGGGAAGAGCTGCACAGGGAGTCAGAATAGTTAAACTCCAACAGGGAGACCATGTTACAGATTTGACAAGAGTAGTTGAAGAAATTTAATCCACACTTAGTATTTTCGATAACAATAATTCTTTTAAACTAAATTAAATTTTTCCAAACATATGGCATCTTTACCAGATTACATTGGACCTGCAGCGTTTGGAATTAAATTGCCTGTAATACAGCCTGGAGATGATATAGAAGATATTGTATATTATCACCTTAAAAAATGCGATAAAGATAAATTACTTGAAAATAACTCAATAGTCTGTATAACAGAATCTATTGTTGCTCGCTCTCAAAATAATTATGTAAAATTAGATGATGTTGCAAAGGATATCTCAATCAAACTAAAATTAAAAGAGGACTCTAACATAGGAGTTTTATTTCCAATTGCAAGCAGAAACAGATTTTCAGCAATTTTAAGTGGGATAGCAAAATCGGTTCCCAATGGGATAGTATATGTTCAATTCCCAGTTGGAAAAGATGAAGTTGGAAATAGGTTAGCAAACCACCCCATAACAAAGATGAATTATTTTGAGTTATATGAAGAGATAATAAAACAAGAAGGAGCAATACCTTTTGTAATTGAAAGCAATAAATACGATGAGTTATATTGGGCAGATTTAAACGGAATGCTCGTCTCTTCAATACACACAAGGAGTGAAGATTTACAAAAGGTAAAAAAACATTTCAAAAACTCAATAACATTGCAGGACATTTGTAACGAACCTGTAGCTGGAAGGGATGGTTGGTCTGAATGGGGGGTTTTAGGAAGCAATCTATCTGAAGGAAAATTAAAACTTGCACCAAGAGATTCAACATTTCTTGCACTTAACCTCCAAAAAAGAATAAAACAGAACCTGGGTAAACATGTGGAGGTGATGATTTATGGAGATGGAGCATATAAAGATCCAAGCACAGGAATTTACGAATTGGCTGATCCAGTTGTTGCTTTTGGATACACGCCTAATCTTGAAAACCAAAGAGAAGGGGTTAAATACAAATTTCTTGCAGATAAGGGGCTTGCACAAGGATTAAACAAACAGCAAATAGAAGAGATGATACTAAAAGAATCACAAGAGATGCATGAAGCAAACAGCATTAAAAAGGAGGGTACGACACCCAGACCTTTAAAAGATGTTGTAGGATCATTAGCAGACTTGCTTAGCGGATCAGCAGACGCAGGAACACCAGTAGTAATTGCAAGAGGAATCCTAAAAAATAAATGAATAAGTGAAATCAATATTTCTTATTTATTTGTACTTTCAATCTCTCCTTTTTATGCCTTCTCTGTCTGTCTTTTTCAGTCACAATAAGAATAATCAAGAAAATTATCAGCCCAAAAAGAAGCAATGCTACATAGCTTAAAGTATTCAAACTTATACCAAGATAAGAAACGCCCATAATAAATTCAGAAAATTAAAGTTTTTAATGATTATTGTAACAGAATCACATGTAAAAAAATAACATTAATTCAAAAGATAATATTTTTAAACAAAATATTCCTTTAATATAGCATGGGAAAAAAAGAGGAGAAACTTCTTAAAAGTATTTTTAATAATAATGAAATTGAAAATGCTAAAAGATTAAACAATAAATACAATTCAAATATATATAAAAAACCCACCCAAAACAAAAAAGATATTTCTCTAGATAAAAACCAATCCAAAAAAGAAGATAAGAAAGAGTACAAAGGAAAAAAAGGAAAAGAGTCAAAAGAAGAAAAAGATGATTACTCCAAGATTTTTAAGAAAGAAAGACGAGAACATGCTATGATGATTGGTTTAACGGTAGCCATAGTACTTATGCTAATCTTCATTGGATATAGTATGTATACATTCTATAAGACTAAAGCCGAAACCTCATCACAAATTTATTCTCTTAACGGAAGTATAACTAATTTGAGTGAAGAAAAATACCAGTTAACATTAAATAATACAAACCTAAGCACCGAGATAACATCCCTTAAAAAACAGATAAAAGATTTGAATGATCAGGTAACCGCATTGGTTGAAGAAAGAGA
>ERZ795059.4223-NODE-4223-length-13571-cov-8.440071_pt1 | contig 13571 bp, 10 predicted proteins | sample MGYA00375143_ERZ795059 | MGnify/ENA primary metagenome ERZ795059 (study PRJEB30188, sample SAMN05720168) | activated sludge metagenome | isolation source: Anaerobic digester | place: USA | collected 2015-01-07 ... | reverse complement strand
GTGGTTATTTCTTTTAACACAAAGGGCACAAAGTATTTCACTAAGAACACAAAAAAGAATATTTTACGCAACTTATTAAGAATTTAGTATAAAAGTAATAATAAGTATTATGAGTGAAATGAGCTATAAACTATACATGGTTCATCAAAAAGGTGAACACGTAAGTGAATCAATAACCCAATAACTCAATAAGCTACGTTGCATTCACAACTAATTTTACAACTCCAAGGAATTCGCAATCAGAATACTGGTCTAAAACAATATCGGGATATTTGCTGTTTTTCGATTTTAAAAGAAGATTTTCTTCCAGAATTTTCAATGTTTTTACAAGCATTCGTCCATTGTGTTTGACTAAAACAATTTCGCCGTCTTTTGGAATTGAATGTTCTTTTACAATTATTATTGCATTATCAAATATTCCGGCATCTTCCATACTATTGCCTGCAACACGGAAAATAGAAATATCCTGATTTTTTAAAACTCCGGTTATTGAATTCATCAATTCTTCAAAGCCAATTTTTGTGGTCATTTTGTTATTCCTTTCCAAAAGCTCATCTAAAGTGATTTTTAGCTCAGAAATGCTTAAATGGTCTATTCTGTTTATATTTCTTGTAAATTTGTTTTGAAAATTCTGGGAATGTATTGAATAAATCGCATCGCAAAGTGCATCGTTATATATTTTTAGATTTCTGTTTGAACATTCATCAAAAATGCACTTTAGTCGCCAATCGTTAAAGTTATTAGTCTGCAAACTCGTAATTAACTTGCTTTTTGCTAATGAGTAAAGTTCAAAATCTGAAATTTCACTCAAAACTTTAATGAATTCTTCTTTTTTCATTGTAGTTTTATATATTAGCTTTTTTCTTTCTACCAGCAGCAACAAGCCGAGGCGAAAATTTTTCTTCAATAAGCTCTTTTAACTCTTCAAGTAATTGAAATTTATCGTCTTGCTCAAATATTTTCGATTTTATATCCAGAATTTCTTCTTTTATGTCGTTAATATTATATGAAGATTTTTTTTGTGAAGTAGAATCATTATCATCAAATTCACTCTTTAGTAAAATTCCTTTATCATTATTTGCAAACATATCGCCAGCCCCGTCAATAAGCCAGTCGATACTCATACCGGCTTCCCTGAATTTCTGAAGCATTTCAAATGAAGGCATTCTCCCTTGCAGGAAATGACTTAAGTGAGATTGGCTAATCCCCAGTTCTTCACAAAATGATTTTAGATTTCCGTAGCAATTTTTTGCAAAATATTTTATTCTATCAGAAATTTGCATATTTTTTACTATTTAGTAAAATAATACTTGACTTATACGTAAAATATTCGTATTTTTGTTTTACGTATTAGTAAAATTTAATTTACAATATTTTTACTAAATTTCAAAATAAAATTTGGAGTATTTATGAAGAAAGTTGAAGAATTTGATGGAATTGGGAAATTCGTTAGTTTTTTTGAGCGATTTTTCAAGAAAATTGATGAATTAGAAATTTTACCTTCGGAAATCTTAAATGATTTGAAGTTTTTGAACTGCGATTATATCAACAACTGCTTAAATCCACTTGATATAACTGCAAATGTTGATATTTTGTTTGATGATTATTTTCTTGACGACTTGCTGGAGGAAGTATGAAAGATGCGTATGAAATGATGACGCTTGACGACTTGACTCCGGATATGCAAATACTCGAAGAGATGATTGGGCTTGATGTTTTGCGGAACATACTGCGTCATTATGGCGGCTTGACTTTTTATATTCCAAAAATAACTCGTTTCGATAGTTTAATCAAAAAATATATCAGGCAGTTTCCTGACAAGTCGCGCAAGCAGCTTGCAAGGGAGCTGAACGTTTCAGAGCAGTATTTGAAGAAGTATAGGAGGTAGTAGATTTAATGTGCCACTGTAAAAAGCAGTGGCACATCTTTAATTCTTTATATTAACCCACAAGTGGTATAGGGTCAGGTCTCTTTCTGTTTGTCTATGTGAAATTGAATTAAAATAAGAATAATTATCATTTTTTTCATTTTCATTTAAAATTTCATCTTTATTCCAAAATGAATCTGAATTAGATAACTCTTCAATCCATTCATTGATTTGGGTTAACCAGTAGTTTGATTCTTCTTTTTCAATAAAGCCGAGCATTCCGCAAACATCAAGCCCTTTCCCATGCTTTTCGATTTTATATCTTTCTATGCCACCATTCATGTTCTCACCAATAACATATTCTTTTTCTCTGTGTTTTTCAGGTGCAGGCAAGCGTTTTGATTCAACAGAAAATATTGAGGATGTTGAAACACCTTGTTCATTAGGATAAAAATAAAAATCTGAATTGCCTTTGCTTAAAAAGTAAATATCATGGTATTCTTTATCAATATTAAATGGATATTCTTTTTTCCTTATTAAAATAGTAGCTTGAGTTATATAAGTTTGAGTTAAATCTGGTTCACTTAAATTCTCTTTTTTAATAAAATCTGAATGTAAGTATAAAAGAAAGTTATTAACAGTATCTTTCATTAATTCATTAATTTTAGATAAATGTTCATAACTTGGGTCAGTTACTATTGGCTTATCTGAATTGTCTTTATTGTTAGAATATTCGTCAATAATCATAACTTACAATCCTGCATTTGCAAAGTCCGAAAAACATTTATCTGCATCTCTATAAGCTGTTAATGAAATCCAATATCTGTATTGGTTTGGTTTAACAAACACTACTGTATCTTTTTGTGGATACAATTTAATTATTCTGGTGGCAAAAAGATTTTTTGAAAGCTTTTTTCTTATTAAATCATCTAAATCGAAATCTATTTCTTCTAGATCTGAAGTCGGTTCTTCTTGTTTTGTATCATATCTAAAAATAGTCGCAATAAAAGAGTTATCTAATTTAATATAGTTTGCTAACCGGAATTTTTTTCCATTCTTTTCATACATTACATTCAATGCTCTTGAAAACTCATTCCCATAATTTTTAAGAACATCGTCAAAATCTTTTTTAATTGGTTCGACTGCTTTTGAATCTTCACCATGTCTTAAAAAGTCCTGCATATATGTATTAACATCAGAGATTATATTTTTATCTATTTCAGAAAAGAATTCTTCACTTTTTCCCTCAAAAACAAAAGGTAACTTCATTATATCATTTTTTAGAATTGCAGTATTTTTATTAACAAGTAACTGGCTACTTGTACAAAAGATAAAAAATCTAAAAAAAACTGAATTATTATTAAAAATATCTAAAATTGTTTTTAGAATAGTTTTATCTTTATTTTTTGAAATAATTCCAATTATTTGTGCTTCGAATGTAAAAGTTTCGTTATTATAAAATACAGGTAGTCTATGATTACAGATATTTTCCTTAATAATAATATTTGGAGCTGTAAAAAATTCTTCATTAGGAATTTTTACAAATACAGTTTTATCTTTTATATAAAAAAAATTATCATCATTATAATCAATTTTGTTTTCACTTATAGCTTTAGTTCGTATAGATTTCAATTTATACATAAAATCTTTTTTCTTTTTTCCATTTTTTCCTATTTTGTATCCTTCATTAGCAAGACATTCATTTTGAGCTAAAAATTTTTCAAATGTTAAAATGTCTTTTGCTTTCTCAATAACAGCTTTTATTCTCCCACCGCCGAGCAAGTTGTTTTTCCAAATGTATTGGTTATTTATTGCTGTTTGTCTATTGACAAAATGTAAATCATAATCATCAATTTCAAAAGCTATTCTCTCTCTTGTTGCTTTTGTTCTTCTAAAAGTTAAATGAAGAATATTTTTACTATATTCTGGTTTTTCATTTCGTAGGAATATCGCTGTAGTATCTACATCTCTTCCGTTATCCCAAAGTACTTTATTTCTTGCTAATGCAGTAAAATCTAATAATTGAATAATATTGTAATTTAAAAATAAAAGTTTTTTAAATTCTATTGAAGTAGAATTATACAATAAAGATGATGATTTAATTATCAAACAAAGCAATCCTTTTTTATCTTCTAAATATTCTAAAGAATCTGCAAGAAATTTTAAAGCTATTTGACCTTGAGGTATGTTTATTGTTTGTCCAGCTATTTCACAAGTGTATTTTGATTTTCCTCTTGAAAAAGGTGGATTTCCAATAATTAAATCAAACTTTTTATCTTTAATTTTATCACACTTTAAAAAGTCAGATTTAATAATGTTTTCTTTTCTTAAATCATCAAAAGTTAATTCATTTAAAATTTTAATTGGTTCCAGTTCATTACACAACGCAAGACATAAACTAAAAGCAGCAAGAGATATTGCTTGACCATCTATATCAACACCATATAAATTTTTTAAAAGTTTTTTTAAAACATTAATATCTGGTTTTTTCCCATTTTGAAGCCGCCAGATTTGAACCAACCTTTTAAACGCTAAAACCAAGAAAATACCAGAACCGCAAGCTGGGTCAAGAATTTTATAATTCTCTACGTCTATTTCCTTATATTTGCTTAAAGGCAAACACTCATCGACTAATAAACTTGCTAAATGAGAAGGAGTAAAATATTGTCCATTTCCTTGTTCCCCTTTCTTTTTTTCTTCTTTCTTTGGCTCATCAGACAAAAATTCTTCATATAATCGGCTAATCAATTCAATTGGTATATAACTAAATTCAAAATATCGCCATAAAGATTTTTGTTTTGTTTTAAGGTCTGGCTCGTCAGTTTTTAACCATTCAATAATTAAAGAAAAATCCACATCTTTAACTAATTCTATTTCTTCTTCTGTCCATTGAAAAACATTTCCATTTAAACCAGTATTTTCATCGTTTAAATCAGAAAGCAATTCAAAGAAGTTGTTGTTTCTTAAAACATCAATAAAAGTCTCTGAGTTATTAAAAGTCTCTGAGTCATTATATTTATTAAAATATTTTGAAGATAATAGTTTGTTACCGTCTTTATCAATGCGTTCTTCTAAATACTTTACTAATATTGAATGAACAATTATTTTATTTAATAATTTTTTAAATTCAGTGTTTTTTTGATTTTTTGTTGTAACATAAGTATTATTTAAAAACCTAATAATTGTTTTTATATTTTCCAATAGCAAATTATATGATGTGTCTGCGAATGAAAATTGATTTTTTACATCCTCTTCTTCCCAAAAAACACCGGTTTTAATTTTTACTGCAAATTGTTCATTATAGAGTTTATGAACTTTAGCAGCAAATTTTAAATCTTTTATTAAAAATTCTGGTGTATAGTCTTCATTTATTTTCTTAGAGCAGTTGATTATTTTAATTTCAGTTTTATAGAAAACACAAGCCAAAGGCGCCTCGCCGCTACTCCATATCTTTTTTTGTATATCTGCGAGTTCTTTGGAATCATCTTGTTGGTATAATTCTCTATCTGTAAAGTCATAAATATAAACTTGTGGTTTTAAACTTCCATTAAATTGCTTTGTTAAATAAACAGCATCGGCTTTAAAATCTTCTTTTGCTCTTTCAATATGGAACTTTAAAAGTGGGTCGGAGTTCTCGGTGCTTTTCTTAGTAAAACATAAAGAATAATCTTCCTTCATAAAACCTAATACTTTAAGTTTATCCAGAAAATAATCTTTACTATTTCCCAATTTCTCAGAATTCACAAATCACTCCAAAATATTTATTTTGAAAATACCTCTCCTTTTATTCCAAAATATACAATTTATTTCAATTTGCAAAAAAGAAAATAAAATCTTTATTTTAAAAAATGAAAGTAATTATATTTTGAAGTTTAAAAGGTTTACAAAGATTAGAAAGTTTAGTTAAAAACAAAGAAGTCCTACATCTTCGAGATGTAGGACTTCTGGTTCAAGAACTTTTGCAATGCTAAGAAATTTTACAAAAGAAAGCCATACGAACAACTTTTTGCTCGTATGGCTTATTATTTCAATTCTTTAAATTATCAGTCAATCAATCTTATATTTGGATATCTTTTTTTAAAGAAGCGACCCTTGAATTTATGCAATAAAAAATCAAGATTATCATCTTCCGGATTCAAGAAAAAAGAACGTTGAATAGATGTTACGCCATAATCTTTTGTAAAATATTTGACAAAAGCCGGGCTTATTATATCTGAACGAATAAAGTTTCTAATGCTTTGGGATTCTTCTTCTGTAAGATTTTCACCCTGCTTTTTTAAACCATTAAGAATATTATAAAAATCAAGCATAATTTCTATACCTTCTTCTTTATTGAAAAATACGCCGGTGCCTTTATATGTATCTTTTACAGAATCAGGAATTCCATTAAATTGATTTGAACCATCCAAATTAATTTTGTCTTTATATTCTTCTTGTTCTTCAGCAGGCAATTCTTCATAACGTAATTTATTCATTTTTATGAAAACTTCCTTAATATCATCAGCATTATCTAGTAGCACAAAATCGCTTCCATATACTCTATAAAAATGAGAATGTGTTTTTTCTAAACTCTTAATTGCTTTATTCAAAAGTTCATTAAAAGTACGATATGTCCAGCTAGGACACCTTTTAATAAAATCCTCTTTTAGCTTTTGAATTCGTTCATTTCCGATTTTATCATAATATCCCAAGTTCTTTTGCGCACCGCTCCAATACCAATAGTTATTGAAAGGTAAAATTGTTCCAAATATCAACATATCTTTTTCAAAAGGACAATAAGGAAGCTCGAACTTTACCTGATATTTGTTTTTATTGAAAATATTCAATACTTCAAAAATAGGTTTTTTATATGATAATATTTTATAGATTGAAAATAATCTCTCTGACCATTGAATAATATCATTTTGTATTTTAATAGGTAAAAGAATTGCTTTTGATAAAATTTCTGGCGCTGTCAAACCCGACCAGATTGAGTGCTCCTCGCAAATAAAACTATCAACAAACATAATATTATTAGAATTTTCTTTTTCATCATGGCATTTTTGAGAAAAACTTAATTTAAATAAGTATGAATTTGTTGCAACCCATAATAATCTGTTTTTGAGCTGGTAGTATTCTTCAATTCGTTTTGATAAATATAACTTTAGTCCGGATTCTTTTGGAACATTAATAAAATTTTCTTTAAGATATTTTGAAATACTTTCAGCAAGAAAATCAAAATCTTCATTAAACGGAGAGAAAAAGGAAGTTTAAAAAAAATATTTAGAAAGAGTATAGATTAAAAATTTAATTCTATTTTTATCAAATAATTCCTTTATTTCACTTTCATCTTTTATAAAAATTGGAATGGGAGTATTAAATAATTTTTTGTTGTGGAATTCAATGCTTTTCCAAAGACCAATATCATTATACAAATCTTCGGCAAATTCAATGATTATGCACGCAAAAGCTTTTCTTCTTTTTCTTCTTATTTTAAATAAGTCAGTGCTATAAGTCGATTCAATATCTGGAAGTATTTTATCTAATCCTTCAATTAAAGGCATTAAATATTTATCACCTTCACCTGAATACTCCGAAGGTCTTGCTGGTTGGTAAAGTTTCATTTGGTTAATTGTTCTTAAAATTCATTTTACTATTTCACTTTTATCCCAAAATATGTAATTTTTTTCAATTTGTAAAAAGAAAACGCCTTTTTTCTATAAAGTTGAGCTGTAAAAATTCAATTTTGCCTGTTATTCCGAGGCGAATATACAAAGTCGAATATATTCGCCTCAGAATGATAGTTAAAATTTTTGTCATCACCATTTAAATGAAGTACTTGCTTCATCGTGGAGTTGCCAATGACAAATTATATTGACATTATTGTTGTCGGTTTGGTATAAAACATCTTCAAGATGAAGGTTATCTGGTTTTAACTTTCGAAAAGATATGCTAAACTTTGCTAATTTTTCCTTTTCTTACTATAAAAAGTATCCTATTTTTTACGTGTTGATACAAAATTAAAGATTTCATTTTTAACTTTCAGCGAGAAATCTAAGAATTCCTCATTAATTAATAATGCTGTCATTATAGATTACATTTTTATTAATTGATTATTAATAATTATTTTTATTTTATTTTTTAAAATTAGTTTTATTATTACTAGTATTTTATTATTTTAGAATAATGAAATATATTGGGGTATTATGGAAAAAAATAATTTTAATAAATATTTTAATGAGCTAATAAGTAAGGTAAAAGATGTATTGTTTTATAGAATTGAACTATATCCGGATACTCACTTTTCATATATAAGTAATTCATCAACAGAAATAATCGGTTACACTCCCGAGGAAATATATAAAGAGCCAAATATTGGATTAAATTTTATTTTTAGCATTGATTTCGAAATTTTGAAGAAATTAAATATTAATGATTTCTTAATACAGAAGACCCAAATTACAAAATCACAGAGAAAAGATAGCATAACAATTTGGTTAGAAAACACAATAATAGCATTAAAGGACGAAGAAAACAAAGTAATAGCATTAGAAGGATTTGCCAAAGATGTAACAAGGCAAAAAAGTACTGAATCGAAAATAGAATACCGTTTAGAATTTGAGCGACTTATTGCAGATATTTCATCTCAATTTGGAAAAATTAGTTATCAGCAGTTAGACCAAGCCATTGATTATGCTTTGGAAAAAATCGGAAAATTCGTTGAAATTGACCGTAGCTATGTCTTTATGCTATCCAAAGACATCACTAAGATGTCCAATTCAAATGAATGGTGTGCAGATGGAATCACCCCACATATAGAAGATTTACAGGACCTACCCTCATCACTATTTCCCTGGTGGATGGAAAAATTGGAAAACTTTGAAATAATACGTGTTGATAAAGTTGAAGATTTGCCTGATGAAGCAATCTCTGAAAGAGAAATATTAATTGCACAGAAAATACAATCAGTATTGGTTGTTCCTGTTATTTTTCAAAATATTCTTCTTGGCTATATCGGGTTTGATTCTGTGATTAAGAGAAAATTCTGGAAAGATGAAGATATTTTATTATTAAAACTGTTAAGTGAGTTAATCGCAAATGGCTTACATAGAAAAATCACAAGTAATATATTAAAAATTGCTGAAAACAGATATAAATTGCTTTTTGAAAATGCAAGTGATTCTATTTTCATCCACGAGCTTTGGGGGAATTTTATTGATGTTAATCAGGTAGCAATTGATATTCTTGAATTTACCAGAAAAGAGCTACTAAATATGTCTTTTCGGGATATTGAAAGTGATGCATTTCAAGATGAGATTTCTAAAAGAATCGAAGAACTGATAAAATATAGACAAATTACTTTCGAAACTGAATACATAACAAAATCCGGCAAAAATATCCCTTTTGAAATTAAATCCAAAATCATTGAATATAATCAGGTCGAAGCTGTTTTAAGCATAGCACGGGATATAACTACAAGGAAAAATACAGAAGCAAAACTAATTTCTTCTAACAGAGCATTAAATATCACTAATGAGTGTAATATTGCTCTTATTATGATAAATGATGAAATGGAACTTTTAAACGAGTTTTGTAATATAATTGTAAATACAGCTTCTTACAAACTTGCCTGGATTGGTCTTCTAAATGTAAATACCAACGATGAAATTAATCCTGATATGCTTAAACCATTGGTCTTTGCAGGAGAGCCGGAAGAGTTTTTTATTGCTACCAAGAATCATTGGAATTTTACGAATTGGGACCAATTCACAATAGAAAAATCAATAAAGAATGTTTCTGTAGAATATAATAATTATTTAAGTGATTCTGCAAATTATCCCGAAGAATTTGTAAAATCAGATTTTAAATCAATGATTTCTTTGCCAATTCTAATTAATAGCAGATTCTACGGTCTTTTAAATATTTTTTCTAATAATTATAACTCTTTTTCTGAGACAGAAATTTCATTGCTTAAAGATGTAGCAAACTATCTCGGTTTCGGTTTATCTAACATAAACCAAAGAATCAAAGTCAAGAAAGCCGAAGAAGCTCTTGCAATGGAAAAAGAAGAGCTTGCTGTTACTATAGGTTCAATTATTGATGGTGTTATTACTATTCATATTGACGGAAAAATAATTATGTCGAATAATGCAGCTGACAGTATTTTTTCTGAAAACAATGTTACTTTAGTTGGACAATATATTACTGAGGTATTAAATCTAAAAATTAAATATTCAATAATTGGCGATATTGTTCAAATTCTTCACAACAATGATTTTTATGAACTTCAGGAAAAAAATATTATAGTAGAAAGAAGCGATGGAAGCAAAAGAATTATTTTAGCAAAATTTTCAAAAATTAAAGATATTAACTTTAAAATAAGTGGATTAGTTTTTATTTTTAGGGATATTACTGAAAAAATCCAAATTGAAAATCAATTAGCTCTTTCTCAAAAAATGGAGTCAATTGGCTTACTGGCTGCCGGAATCGCTCACGAAATAAATACTCCGATGCAATATATAGGAAATAATGCTTCATTTTTAAAAGCTACAATTGACACAATCAGAGAGTTTTTTCTTTTTACTTCTGAGATTGTTAATTCTACAAAGAGCAAAGCAGAACTTGAATTATTTGATGTAATCAATAATAAAAAAGCTGAATTAGACTTAAATTATTTAATCGAAGAAATTCCTAAATCTATAGAACAAATGCAAGATGGTATCCAACGAGTAAATAAAATAATTTCAGCAATAAAAAATTTCTCGCATCCGAGTCAAAAAGAAAAGCAGTTCTATGATATTAATAATGGAATTGAGCTAACTGTAACTCTATCTAAAAATGTATGGAAATACTGCTCAGAAATGAAATTGGATTTGAATCCGGATTTACCGCAGGTCTATTGTTCGATTGACGAAATTAATCAGGTACTTTTAAATCTTATTATTAATTCCAGCCATGCATTTGAAGAAAAACAGAAAAGCATACCAAACTTTATTGGTGAAATAAAAATCTCTACTAATGTCCAAAAGAATAATTGTTTAATCAGAATTGCTGATAACGGAACAGGAATTGCAGAGGAATATTTAAATAAAATATTTGACCCTTTTTTCACTACAAAGGAAGTTGGCAAAGGAACAGGTCAAGGACTCACAATTTCTCACGATATAATCGTCAATAAACATAATGGAAAAATATTTGTTACATCAGAAGTTGGAGAAGGAACCACTTTTGAAATTCTTTTACCTTTAAATAATTAATTTTATGGAACTTAGAGTATTATTCGTCGATGATGATGAAAATGTGCTTAGCAGCATGCAACGCATGCTTCATCATAAAAAGAATGAATGGGAAATATATTTATCCAACTCCGGCTTCGATGCTTTAAATATTTTAGAAAACAACCTAATTGATGTAATTGTTGTTGATATAAAAATGCCACTTATGAATGGCGCTGAATTACTACAGAAAGTAAAAGAATTATACCCCGATATTATCCGAATAGTTTTATCCGGGCATACTGATGAACAGATTGCTCTTCAAGCTATTCATTCAACTCATCAATTCATTTCAAAACCCTGTGAAACAGAATTTTTAATTAAAAAAATTGAAAGTACTTTCTCAATGAGAACTTTCTTTCAAGATAAAAATATTCTGAAAGTACTTAATGCTATTGATTTTATACCATCATTGCCAAACATATATTTACAAATAGAAAAAGAGATGACTTCATCAGATTTTTCTTTACATAAAATTGGTGAGTTGATAAGTCAGGATATTTCTTTAACGGCAAAGGTGCTTCAGATAGTTAATTCAGCGTTTTTTGGATTATCTAGAAAAATTTCAAATCCAACTGAAGCTGTTACTTTTCTTGGTGCAAACATCATTAAATCCTTAATCCTTTACATCAAAATCTTTTCTTCGTTCAAAATGCCTGAAGAAAATCAAAACTTTATTAATAATATATGGTTGCATAGCATCAAAGTAGCCGATATTTCAAAGAAAATTTCTAAATATTACTCAAAGAATATTACAATTTCAGAAGGTGCTTATATTGCTTCGATTCTTCACGATATCGGGAAATTAGTATTATTGCAGATACCTCATTATTACAATGATATAATAGAACTGATTAGTGTAGAGAAAATTTCATATCAGGAAGCAGAATACCTGTTATTTCACACTTCACATGCAGAAGTTGGTGCTTATTTGCTCGGCATTTGGGGATTACCTGAAGAAATTGTTGAAGCTGTTGCGTATCATCATAAACCATCAAAAACTGAAAAGGAAGAATTTACCATTCTTACTTTCGTTCATATAGCAAATTCTCTTTCTTTCTTCCCTGAATTTGATTTAAAATATTTAGAAGATTTAAAAATAGTATCTGATATAGATAAGTGGGTCAAAATTGTTCAAAATAATTAGTTAAAAATGAATAAAAGAGTACTTTTCGTTGATGATGAAGAAAATGTCCTTTCAAGCTATAGAAGGTTGCTTAGGAACCAATTTATTATTGTTACTACAATTAGTGCAGAAGAAGCAATTGAGACAATAAAATCAAGTGAACCGTTTGCAGCGGTAGTTACTGACTATAAGATGCCAGAGATGAATGGAGTCCAACTGCTTTCAATAGTTTCTGAAATTGCCCCCGATACAGTAAGAATCCTAATAACTGGATATGCAGATTTGCAAACCGCAATCGAAGCAGTAAACAATGGAAAAATCTTCAGATTCCTTTCGAAGCCCTGCCCCCACGAACAATTAGAAGCTACGATTAATACAGCAATCGAACAGCATCGCTTAATTACTTCCGAAAAAGAGCTGTTGGAAAAAACTCTAAAAGGTAGTATGAAACTACTAATTGATATGTTGGCTATTTCAAATCCAACGCTTTTTAGTCAGGCAAACCGAATTCGTTTATTTGCCAGAAATGTTGCAAATCGGCTCGGTATTCAAAATACATGGGATTTAGAAATTGCTTCTATGCTTTCTCAAATTGGCTCAATTGCAATTCCTAACGAAATTATTGAAAAAAAATTTAAAGGAATTGCCCTTAGCAAAGAAGAAACTGATATTTTTCAATCAATCGCTATTACAGGACATAATTTAATTAAAAATATTCCCCGACTTGAAAAAGCTGCTTTAATAATTAGAAATATTTTTAAGAAAAATGATAGCAATGAAGAAAACTTTATTTTTTCTTCTATTCTTAAAGTGCTGATTGAATATGACTTCCTCGTTCAAAGCGGTAAATCTCAAAAAGAAGCCATTAACATCCTTTATTCTTATGGTAATGAATATGATTTATCTGTCATAAATGTTTTAGAAACTGAGTTAAAAAACCTTGGCGAAGGTTTCTCTATTATTTCAGTTCCTTTCCGTAAATTACGACTGGGTATGATGTTGGCTGAAGATATAATTGATGATAAAGGCGTTCCTTTAATTACCAAAGGAAATGAAATAACTGATTTGTCGCTGATGCGGCTCATCACTATTTCTAAATCAAGAGAAATAAGAGAACCTATAAAAATTTTAGAAAAAGTTAATAAGAACTAATTTTAAAAATCTAGCTCCCATAACTATAATAAAGTAGTTAGGAGATTTGCATCGCAAATAACAATTGCGCAAATCATACAGAAAACGTGTCATTTCCATTTAAAATAAAAGTCTTCTTTTATAAGGGGGTTGCCAATGACATCGCTACAAAATATTTCAATACTATATCTAT
>ERZ795059.4219-NODE-4219-length-13580-cov-5.453087_pt1 | contig 13580 bp, 11 predicted proteins | sample MGYA00375143_ERZ795059 | MGnify/ENA primary metagenome ERZ795059 (study PRJEB30188, sample SAMN05720168) | activated sludge metagenome | isolation source: Anaerobic digester | place: USA | collected 2015-01-07 ... | reverse complement strand
GATTGGATGGTGTGACTGGAGTTCAGACGTGTGCTCTTCCGATCTCGCGCCGATGTGACCAACGTGACCAATAGCAATCCCTGGGTCACGCTTGACTCCAACCCCAATGCGATCGATACGTATGCGGGCATCGGACAGATGCGGTTGGATTACCGCGTCCGCGGGTCGATCGTCGGCATCGGCTATTCGATCACCGGGTATACCGAGGTCACCAACGTGACGGCGAACGCGTTCGCGTACGTTTCGGTGAGCAACGACAACATCCTGGTGAACATCAGCGACTTCAATGTCGGCATCGGCAACTTCGAATTCAACATCAACGGCTTCCCGGACATTTTGCTGGAACCGTTCGAGTGGGCGGTGCGCGAACTGGTCGAATGGCTGGTGCCCGGCCTGATCGAACCGTACATCCAGAGCACGCTCGACGATTTGTTGGAAGACATTCCCTACAGCTTCGACATCCCGCTCAACGACATAACGTTCACCTTCGAAGCGCGGCCGTACAGCGCCGATTTCAACGCGGTCGGCGGCACGATCTGGCTGAAGGGCCGCACCTTGACCGACACGATCAATCCGGCCGTGCCGGCTTTCAGCGGTTCGATCAGAACCGACAACGAACCGCCGGTCTTCACGACGAACGATTATGGCTTCGCCGTGCTGGTCAGCGACAACATGGTCAACCAGATTCTCTATCAAGCCTTCCGCAGCGGCTTGCTGCACGTGGATCTGGAAGAGGTGATCCCCGATGCCTGCGACGCGATCTTCTACGCGATCTTCCCGGATATCTGCGACACCTATGGGGATATCCCGTTGACGATGAAGGTGCGCCCGCTGCTGCCGCCGGTGTTCATCCCCTACGTCGATAAAGCCGGCACGCTCAATGTGCAGGTGCAGATGGGCGATGCGTTCATCCATCTGTACAATGCGGAACCGCCGGAAGACCTGCTGTTGACCCTGTCGGCTTCGGCGATCGCGCCGGCGACGCTGACTCATGACTCGGCCGACAATACGTTCAACATCTCCTTCGGTACGCCGGAAGTGGTGGTCGATACGATCAACAATCCGCTAAGCCTGAACGAGACGCTCTTCGAGCAACTGGCTCCGACGCTGGTCGAACTCTTCCTACCGTTGCTCTCGAGCCTGATCGGCGATATCGCGCTGCCGGCGCTCGATGAGAATTGGATCCTGACCGTCAACGATATGACGAACATGGGGTATCACGACAACTTCATTGCCGTCACGGGCGGGATCGTTCCGGCGAAATCCGGCTACCGGATGACGCCGACGCATGATTGATAAATAAGGCGGGGGCGGTAACGGAATCCACCGTGCCGCCCCCGTTCTGTTCGTTTTCGCTTTCCAGAATACAGCCGCGATTCATCCGCCAGGACCGCACCGGAAACGATGGCGATGGCTTGACGAATTTTTTCGCTGTCGTTTAATGCGAGGTGCTTTCCGACGCGACCTCCGGAAAGCGATCAGCCGAGAAAGGGAGCGTGAATGACCGGACGCATCAGCCTGGTCGTGAGCATTGTCATATTGACGCTGGCTTGTCTGTTTCTGGGATGGGCGCAAGCTCAAGAGCCGCTTGGCGCGGAACCGGCCGCCGAGGGGAAGGAGATTTCCGCCCCGGCGCCGTTGGAGCTTTTACCCGCGCCGCCGCAAGCAGTGGTTGCCAGCGATACGTCGTCCGATGGAGGCGGGTCGATCACCCTCGACATCGCTCCGTCGATTGACGAGAACCGGGAAGACGATCCCGTGGTTAGTTACGAGGTGTTGCGCGCCGCCTGCCGTCCGGATGAATTCAAAGCGGTCGGGCAGGCTTCGGCCTGGCGTCTGGACCCGCATGCGGCCAAAGCGCGCCGCGCGCCTTCGGTGTCGATCGTCGATTCCGATTGTCAGGACGGCGTGGACTACTTCTACCGCGTCGTTTCCATCGCCAAAAGCGGCCTCCGCAGCGAACCGCGGCAAACCGCAGCCGTGCAGTCCGCGCCGCAATGGTTCGCCTTCAACAAGCTGAACCTGTTCGTCATTGCGGCGATCATCTCGGTGGCGATCATTTTCTTCATCGAATCGATCAAGCGCGGCAAAAAGCCCTTCGTGCGTAAAATCGCCGGCCTGGAGGCGGTCGACGAAGCCATCGGCCGCGCCACCGAAATGGGCCGGCCGATTCTGTACATCCCCGGCATTCAGGACATGAACGACGTGCAGACCGTCAGCTCGGTGATCATCCTGGGCCGCATCGCGCGGACCATCGCCGAATACGACACGAAGTTGATGGTGCCCACCAGCCGCAGTCTGGTGATGACCACCGCGCGCGAGACGGTTAAAGAGGCTTACCTGACCGCCGGGCGCCCCGACGCGTATCATGACAATATGATCACCTACCTGACCGACGAACAGTTCGGCTACGTCGCCGGCGTCAACGGCATCATGGTGCGCGAAAAGCCGGCCACCTGTTTTTACATCGGCGCGTTTTTCGCCGAAAGCCTGATCCTGGCTGAAACGGGCAATTACGTCGGCGCGATTCAGATCGCCGGCACGGCCATGCCCAGCCAGTTGCCGTTTTTCATCGCCGCCTGCGACTACACGCTGATCGGCGAGGAACTTTTCGCCGCCAGCGCCTACCTGTCGCAGGAGCCTAAGCAATTGGGCAGCCTCAAAGGGCAGGACGTGGGCAAGGCCATGGCCATGCTGTTCATTCTGGCGGGCAGCCTGTTGCTGACCCTGGCCACCTTGATCGACACGCCGACGCTGTGGGCGATTGCCGATTGGGTGCGTGCGCTGTTTACGGTGGAAATGTAAGGAGGACGATCCAAACGATGCTCAAACGCAGCATTCCCATTTTTATCACCTTCCTGGTCGGCTCGGTGCTGATCGTCAGCTTCTTCATCCCCCACCAGCCATTCGGCGGACTGGGCGAGGATTTCGCCGTTTTCTTCGACATCATTTCGGTCTTCGCCTTCGTGCTCGGCGGCGGCAACCTGGTGCGCATCCACGGCGACAAGATCGGGAAACGCGCCGCGGGCTGGGGCTATTCCGCGGTTTGTCTGCTCGGCTTTTTCGTCACGCTGGTCATCGGCCTGGGCAAAATCGGCAATCCCTGGGGCATTCAGGGCGACGTGACCGAAACCGGTTCCTATTTCTTCAGCATCTACGAGTATGTGTTCAAACCGTTGAGCGCGACGATGTTCGCGTTGCTCGCCTTCTACGTCGCCTCGGCCAGCTATCGCGCCTTCCGTGCGAAGAACCTCGAAGCGACGATCCTGCTGGTCGCCGCGTTCATTATTCTATTGGGCCGCACCTTCCTGGGCGCCATCGCCACGATGTGGCTGCCCGATTCGCTGGCCTTCCTGCGGATCCCCAATCTGGCCACCTGGATCATGAGCACCCTCAACCTGTCCGGGCAGCGCGCGATCATGATCGGCATCTCGCTGGGCATCATTTCCACCAGCCTGAAGCTGATTCTCGGCATCGAACGCAGCTACCTCGGCGCGGACAGCGAGTAGGGGGGCGGCATGAGCAACTGGTATGAAAAAGTCCGCAACATCGACCGTCGGGTGATTTTTCTCCTGATCGCTTTGGCCGTGATCATCCCCCTCATTTTCGATCTGGATTTCCCGGAGGAGCCGACGGCGATGGTCAAGCAGGTGTTCGAGAAAGTCGATAACATGCCGCCGGGCAGCCGCGTATTGATCGATTTTTCCTACGACCCCGCTTCGATGCCCGAATTGCAGCCGATGGCCACCGCTTGGGTGCGCCACTGCTTCCTCAAAGGACACCGCGTATACGCCATGGCGCTGTGGCCCATCGGCCAGCAACTGGCGGTGGACACGATCAACAAATCCATCGATTTCATCCGCCAGCTCGATCCGCAGCGCGAGATCGTCTATGGCCGCGATTACGTCAATCTCGGTTACAAATCGGGGCAACAAGGCGTGATGAAGGTGCTGTTGACCAACATCGAAACGCTGTATTCGACCGACATCAACGGCACGCACGTGCGCAAGATCCCGGTCATGGACGGCGTGATCAACCTGAAAAGCTTCGATCTGATCGTCAGCGTCAGCGCCGGGTATCCGGGTTCGAAGGAGTGGGTGCAGTTCGGTTCCGACCCCGCCGGCGTGCCGCTGATTTCCGGTTCGACCGCGGTGCAGGCGCCGCTGATGTACCCCTATTATCCGCGCCAGATGGTCGGCGTGCTCGGCGGCCTCAAGGGTGCGGCGGAGTACGAGGCGCTGTTGTTCGAGCGTTTGCTCAAGCCGTTGCTGACCGCGCGCCTCAAACAATTGAATAAATACGACAGCGAACGGCTCGTCGAACTGGCGACCGAACACCTCGGTTACTCGCAAAAAGCGATCAAGCGCATGGGTCCGCAGGCCGTTGCGCACATTGTGATCATTTTGTTCATCGTCATCGGCAACGTCACCTACTTCATCGACCGGCGACGCCGTGCCCGGATGGGAGGTGGACGATGAGCCGCAACATGAAAATCAGCATCGGCTTTATCGCGGTGTTCATCGGCCTGTCGCTGTTGGGCCTGCTGTTCGGCGACGGCCTGACCAGCCCGGCGCCGGCGACCGCCGACCTCGAATTCAGCATGCCCAACAACATGGTGCTGGTTGCGCCCGCCGGGGAAGTGCGGCGCGAGTTCGATCCGTTGACCAACAAAAACAAGATGATCGCGCCGAACGGCTTCCGGATTCTGCGCGAGGTGCCCACCGAGTTCGGGCAGGCGGAGACGGACCCGTGCGATACGCAGGAACCGCCGCCGCCGAAAATGGAATTGAAAGACGTGCGCACCGAAACGCATTGGGGCGCGGTCGCGGCCGCCGACATCGAGGAAGAGACGAAGGGTAACCAAGTCTACGTGCGCGTACCCAATGGCGGCACGTTGGTCGAGCGGATGATTTCCTTCCAAGGCCTGTGGACGTGGTTCGCGGCCTTGCTGACGCTGTGCATCCTGAGCTTCCTGTACGACGACAATCCCTTCTACAAATTCGCCGAGCATCTGTTCATCGGCGTGAGCGCCGCGTACTGGATGGTCATCGGCTTCTGGACGGTGATGGTGCCCAACCTCCTGGGCAAGCTCTGGCCGAGTTTCGTGGCGCGGATCAACCCCGGTATCGGCGATGTCGAGCGCAGTCTGATTTATCTGATTCCACTGCTCTTTGGCGTGATCCTGCTGTTCCGCCTGTCCAACAAGCTCGGGTGGGTTAGCCGCTGGGCGCTGGCCTTCATCGTCGGCACGACCGCCGGCCTGAATTTCGTCGGCTACCTGCAGAGCGATTTCGTCGGCCAGATCGAAGGGGCGATCGGCAGCCTGATTGTCGTCGATCCGACGACCGGCTTCTCGCTGGGCGGCACGTTCAACGCGGTCGTCATGCTGGTGGGCGTGCTGACCAGCCTGATTTATTTCTTCTTCTCCTCCGAGCACAAGGGCGTGATGGGCGTCGGCAGCCGGGTGGGCATCTGGGTGTTGATGATCACCTTCGGCGCGTCGTTCGGTTACACGGTGATGGGTCGCATCGCTTTGCTGGTCGGGCAGATGGAATTTCTTTTCGCCGACTGGCTGCACATTATAATAAATTAGCTGGAATAACCATAAAGCATCGGCTGGACAGGTCAGTGAATACGATATGTATAACCTGGCATACTTATTTGAGCTCGGCTTGACCTACCGGCGTTTGCAACCTACAATTCGGCCGTTTTGTGGAGGGAGACCCGCGTCTTGAAAGGAGACTTTTCATGAAAGCCAGATATTACGCACTTGCTACCGCTGTCATGCTGTTATTCGCCGCCGCGGCCATCGCCGGCCAGGGCGAATGGGAATACACGACAGCCGATCCGGCGGCGCTGAGCTCCGGATTCCTGGCGGTTTCCGCCGTTGACGACGATACGCTGTTCACCGTGGGCATTCACCAGTTCTCCGCCAACGGCGCGCAGTGGGCCTGGCGCAGCACGGACGCCGCTGAACACTTCTCGCCGATTTTTCAGCAAGAGTTTACCGGCACCGAATGCGACACCTTGGGGCTGTTCACCTTCATGATCGACGGCCACTGGGCCGACGCCGACCACGGTCTGACCGTGGGCATGGCGGTCGATCCGGAATGCTGCCCGGCGTGCATCGAGCAGGGCAACGGTTTCATGTTCTGCATGATGCGCTGCATGATCGCGATGAAGCCCTACATCTGGACCTTCTCCGATAACGGCGACGAGTATGAAGCGCACGACGCCGGCGGCAACATCACCACCATGTACACCGCCGTGCAGGCCATCGACGAAGATACGCTGATCGCCTGCGGCACCAACGGTCTGTTGCGCCGCAGCAACGACTTCGGTGAAACCTGGGAAGACGTCAATCCGCCGGAAACGGGCACCGAATCGTCGATGAACAGCATGTGCTGGCTCGATGAGGAAATCGGGTTCATCGGCACCGGCTATTCGGATGAAGAGAAAGGCGAACTGGATCTGACCGATCCCGTCGATCTCCTCAAGTACCGCGAACGGATGATCGACCGCCTGCTGTACATCAAGGGCGGCCCGACGCGTCTGGACATGATCGAGGAAGGCTACAACCAGAAAACCAAGGCGTCGCGCGGCTACGTATACAAGACGGTGGACGGCGGCGACAACTGGGAAGTTCTGCTGGACGGTCACGGCCAGTTCTACTTCCTCAAGGTTTATTTCATCAATCAGATGCGCGGCTGGGTCATCACCGACGAAGTGATCAATCCCGAAGGCGCGCTCAACAACATTAAATACACCGTCGACGGCGGCCAGACCTGGCTGGACGCGACGATTCCCGAAGTCGGCCCCGGCAACTCCACCCGCTACATTCTGAGCGACATCGAGATGTTGACGGCCGACCTGGGTTACGCGGCCGGCGCGGTCAAACGCGGTTTTTCCTACGGGACGACCATCCTGGTGACCACCGACGGCGGCATCACCTGGGAACATGACACGTTCGGCTTGGCCGAAGGCTACACCGGTTCGGAATGGGGTTACGGCTTCATGGGCATGGACTTCGCCAGCAACCGCCGCGGTTTCGGCGTGGGCATGAACCTCTCCGCCGCGCGTTACACCGGCACCAACGAGGCGCCGACCGCCGAAGCGGGTGACGATCAGGCCGTGCCGGCCCAGACCGAAGTCACGCTGGACGCCGGCGGCTCGACCGATCCGGACGGCGACACCCTGCTGTACTTCTGGGAAGCGACCGACGGACCGGCCGCGTTGACCTTCGACGATCCTTATGCCGAAAAGCCGGTCTTCACGCCGACCGAGCAGGGCGTGTACACCATCACGCTGACCGTCGACGACGGCGAATTCACCGATCAGGATGAAGTGTTCATCACTGTCGGTGAGCCCGAGGGCGACGACGATGACGACGATGACGACGATGATGACGACGATCAGGGTAACGATGACGACGATGATGACGACTCCGGCGGTTGCGGTCTCTGATCGATTGAACTTTAAGGAAAAAAATAGGGGACGCGAGTGATCGCGTCCCCTTTTTTCTTGCCGTTTTTAGAGCTTACTTTTTTCCCATCGCTTTGAACGCGGCTGCCTGCGCCAACGGTAGCGGCACGCCGAGCTTGAGCAGGTCGGCGTACTCCGGCTTCGAATTGACCAGTGCGCCCTGGTAATACGCGTGCTTGACGCGCACCGGGCCGTACTCGGTCTCCACCGTTTCGACCTTCCGTTCGCAAGCGGCGCGCTCGGTGCGGTAGTAGCGCAGGCCGAGGGTGGTCGAATGCGTGAAGGTCGCGGCGATCAGCTCGTCGAGCTGGCTCTGCACGCCGACGATCTTGAGCAGCACGCCGGGCCGGCCGTGTTTCATCGTGCAGGGAATCAACGTGACGTCCAACGCGCCGGCCGCTTCCAACCGTTGCGCCAACGGCGCGAAATACTCCGGATTCATGTCGTCGATGTTCGCTTCGATCACGTAGGTCGGCTCGGCCGTTTCCGGCAGCGGGCGATCCTCGCCGAGCAGCGCCCGCAGCACGTTGGGCGGACCGGCCGCGTCCACGCGCGTACCCGCGCCGTAGCCCACGCCCCGCAACACCATCGAGGGCAGCGGGCCGAAACCCTCGGCCAGCGTCGAGATGATCGCCGCGCCGGTCGGCGTCACCGTTTCCACCGGCAGCGGGTAGGCATACACCTCGGCTCCCGCGAGCAGAATCGCCGTGGCCGGTGCGGGCAGCGGCAGCATCCCATGCGCGGTTTGGATCTGCCCCGCGCCTAACGGCAGCGGGCTGCAGACGATCCGCTCGATGCTCATGCGTTCGATGGCCAGGCAGAATCCGGCGATGTCCATGATCGCGTCGACCGCGCCGACCTCGTGAAAATGCACCGTTTCCGGCTCATGACCGTGTACGTGCGCCTCGGCCTCGGCCAGGCGGCGGAACACCTTGCGCGCGTTTTCCTTGGCCCGCGCGGGCAGGCTCGAGGCGGCGAGCATTTCGTCGATGTCGGTCCAGTGCCGGTGCGGATGATCGTGGGTGGCGCTGAAGGAAATCAACTGCGCTTGCACCGCGCCGCGCATCACCGGTTCGATGTTCACTTCCACTTCGTCGATGGGCAGGGCTTCGAGCAACTCGCGGAAGACGTCGGTGTCGCAACCCAGGTCGAGCAACGCGCCCAGCAGCATGTCGCCGGCCGCGCCGGAGAAGCAATCGAGGTAAAGCACATTAGCCATGACGTTCCTTTCCCAGACGATTGATGCGCGTGGCCGCGTAGGCCGCGCCGAACCCGTTGTCGATGTTGACCACCACCATGCCGCTGGCGCAGGAATTGAGCATGCCCAACAACGCCGCGATGCCGTTGAAGCTGGCGCCGTACCCGATGCTCGTGGGCACGGCGATGATCGGTTTGTCGGTCAGGCCGCCGACGACCGAGGGCAGCGCGCCTTCCATCCCGGCGACGACGATCAACACCGACGCGTCGCGAATGATGTCGATGTTGTCGAAGAGACGATGGATGCCGGCCACGCCCACGTCGTACAGCCGTATGGTCGGATTGCCCAGGATTTCCGAACACAGATACGCTTCCTCGGCCACCGGTATGTCGGCGGTGCCCGCGGTGATCACCACGACCTTGCCCAGGCCCTGCGGCGCCGGCGGAATCTGCCATAGGCGGAACACGCCGCTGGTCGAGTCGTATTCGGCCGTGGGGAATTTGCCGCACACGCTGACGGCCTGTTCCTGGCTCATGCGCGTAACCAGCACGTTGCCGCCCTTGGCGCGCAGGCGGTCGACGATCTGGATGATCTGATCGGCCGTTTTCCCCTGCGCCAGCACGACCTCGGGAAACCCGTGGCGCATGCTGCGGTGATGGTCGAGCTTGGCGAATTCGATGTCCTCGTAGGGCAGGTCGTGCAACTGTTGCAGGGCTTCGTCGAGCGATACCTCGCCGTTGCCGAAACGCTGCAACACCTCGCGCAACCATTGATCGTATTGGGTCATGATGTTTCGTTTTCCTTTCCGTGCTCGTAGCCGCGCCGCGCGATTTCGACGGGCCGGCCGTCGCGCAGCACGTGCACCGCGTCGCCCTCGACGATGTGGCCCACGACGGTCAAACCGGGCAGCTCGGCGTGCATCGCCTCCAAGGAGGTCGGATGCAGCGCGACGAGCAACTGGTAATCGTCGCCGCAGGTCGCCGCCGTCACCGCCGGATCGTGGCCCAGGCGGTTGAAGATCTCGCGCGCGGCGTCCGTGAGCGGCAGGCCGTTCAGTTCAATGTTCGCGCCGACGCCGCTTGCCGCGCACAGCCGATCCAGGTCCATGAGCAGTCCGTCGGAGAGATCCATCATCGCCGTCGCCGTCCGCGCCAATACGTGCCCCGCCGCCAGCAGCGCCTGCGGACGACGATAAGCGCGGCGGCAGTCGTCGTACTCCGGCGCGGCGAACCCGGCGCGTAAGGCGAACAGACCCGCGCCGGCCGAGCCCAAGGGGCCGCTTACCGCCAGCAGATCGCCCGGGCGCGCGCCGCGCCGCAACACCGCCCGCTCGGCGTAGCCCAACACGGTCAGCGTGAGCGCCAACGGACCGGGGGTGGACACGGTGTCGCCGCCGACGATCGCGCAGCCGTGCGCCCGGGCGCATTGTCCCAGACCGTCGGCGAGCGCCAACAGGTTTTCGTCATTCAAATCGGCGGGCAGTTGCGCGGACACCAGCGCGGCGACCGGGCGCTGCGGATCGGCCCCGCAGGCGGCGAGGTCGCTCAGCGCCACGGCCAGGGCGCGCCATCCGGCGTCGCGGTGGTCCATCAGAGACAGATCGAAATGCACGCCGGCCACGACCGTGTCGGTGCTGATCAACAACTCTCCCGCCGGCGAGAGCACGGCGCAATCGTCGCCGACGCCCACCGGGACGCCCTGATGGCGGGAGCCGAAGAGCCGGGCCGCCTGGCGCAGCCAGTCGTTTTCGCGCACGGGGCTTAAGCCTCCTCCAGCGCCAGGTTCATGACTTCGTCCATGGTTTTAACGAAATGGAATTTCATCGTTCGGCGGATCGGCGCGGGAATCTGCACGATGTCCCGTTGGTTGTTGAACGGCAATATGACATCGAAATAACCTGCGCGTTGCGCGGCCAGCACCTTTTCCTTCACGCCGCCGATCGGCAGCACGTTGCCGCGCAACGTGACTTCCCCGGTCATGGCCAGTCGGCGGCGGGTCGGCGCTTGGCGAAGGGCGCTGATCATCGCCGTGGCAATGGTGATGCCGGCCGAGGGACCGTCCTTGGGAATCGCGCCGGCGGGCACGTGGATGTGCAGATCGTGGTCGGCGAAAAACGCCGAATCCACGCCCAGGATATCCGCGCGGCTGCGCGCATAGGTCAGCGCGGCCTGCGCCGACTCCTTCATGATGTCGCCCAGATGGCCGGTCAGCGACAGGCGGCCCTTGCCGTCGACGAAGGTGGCTTCGACGTTGAGCACTTCGCCGCCAACCTGCGTCCAAGCCAGCCCGGTGGCGATGCCCACGCGCTGTTCATAGATGTCGGATTCCTCGTCCAGGAAGCGCGGCGGTCCGAGGTAGGTCGCGACGTTGCCCTGGGTGAGGTTTGCCTTCGCGGTTTTGCCTTCGGCGAAACGGCGCGCCACCTTGCGGCACACTTTGCCGATCGTGCGCTCCAAATTACGCAGGCCGGCCTCGCGCGTATAACCGGTGACAAGCAATTCCATCGCCTTGCGGCTGACGTCGAGGTGGTGCTTTTTCAGGCCGTTCTGGTCGATCTGACGCGGCAGCAGATAACGGTAGGCGATTTGCATTTTTTCGGCCAGCGTGTAGCCCGGTATCTCGATGACCTCCATGCGGTCCTTGAGCGGTCCGGGGATCGGGTCGATCAGGTTGGCCGTGGTGATGAACATCACGTGCGACAGGTCGAAAGGCACGTTGAGGTAGTTGTCGGAGAACATGTTGTTCTGTTCCGGATCGAGAATCTCCAGCAGGGAGCTGGCCGGATCGCCGCGGAAGTCGGAACCGAGTTTGTCGATTTCGTCGAGCATGAAGACCGGGTTGTTCGCGCCGGCCTGTTTGAGCATCTGCACGATGCGCCCGGGCATCGCGCCGATGTAGGTGCGGCGATGGCCGCGAATTTCCGCCTCGTCCCGCATGCCGCCCAACGAAATGCGCACGAATTTGCGACCCATGGCGCGGGCGATCGAGCGGCCGAGGCTCGTTTTCCCGACGCCCGGAGGGCCGACGAAGCAGAGGATCGGGCCTTTGCTTTTCGGCTTGAGTTTGCGCACGGAGAGAAATTCGATGATGCGTTCTTTCACCTCGTCCAGGCCGTAATGATCCTCGTTGAGAATTTCCATCGCGCGCTTGATGTCCAGACGGTCGCGCGTCCGGGCCGACCAGGGCAGGTGGATGAGCCAGTCGAGGTAGGAACGCACGATCTGCGATTCGGCGCTGTCGGCGTGCATGCTTTCCAGGCGGTCGAGTTCGCGCGTGGCGGTTTCCTCGACGGCGGGCGGCATTTTGGCTGCGGCGACTTGCTCGCGCAATTCGGCGACTTCCTTGGTGCGCGCATCGCCGGCGCCCAGTTCGCTTTGAATGGCCTTGAGTTGTTCGCGCAGGAAATATTCGTGTTGATATTCGTTGATCTGATCGCGCGCCGAGGCCGTGATGCGCGCCTTGACCTGCAGCAGCTCGGTTTCCTTGGTCATGCTGTTGACCACGAACTGCAAACGATCGGTGGGTTCGATCGTCTCCAGCACGATCTGCATGTCCTGCGTTTTCATTTCGATGTTGCTGGCGACCAGGTCGGCCAGGCGCCCGGGCTCCATCACCGTTTCGGTGGCGCCGACGAAGTCCGGATTGATGCTTTTACCCAACTCGGCGATTTTCGCAACCTGCTCGCGCACGGTGCGCATCAGCGCTTCCTGCGTGATGTCGGGCACTTCATCCGCGGTTTCTTCGATTTTCGTCAAACGGGCGGTGAGTACGGGATCGCGGTCGACGATCTCGCTGATCAGCGCCCGGCTCAGGCCCTGCACCAGAATGCGCAAGCGGTTGTCGGGTTGACGGACCATGCGCATGATCGAGCACACGGTGCCGACGCTGTACAGGTGCGTATCGTCGGGATCCTCGACCTCCTGGTCCTTCTGCGTAACCAGGAGCAGCAGACGATCGCCGGCCATCGCGCGCTGAATGGCGTCGATGGAACGTTGCCGACCCACCATCAGCGGAATAATCAGGTACGGAAAAACCACCACGTCGCGCAGCGGCAGAATCGGCAGAATCTCGGGAACCTGTATTTGATCGCCATGGGTATATTCCACGGTTATCCCCTCGTCAGTCTAGGTGTCGAATGGCCACTTCGCGCATCTGGCCCCGCCGTTCGGGCCGGCGGGGAATGCGCACCGTCAACAAGCCGTTCTTCAGCGTCGCTTCCACCTGGCTGGTGTCCACGGTCGCCGGCAGATCCAATTCGCGCTTGAATGCGCCGAACGGCCGCTCGGCCATGATGAAGGTTTGGTTGTCGTCCACGATCGGTCGCGGCCGGTTGCCCTCGATGGTCATGCTGTTGCGGTTGACCGACACCTTCAAATCCTGCTGATCCACCCCGGGCAGATCGATCTGAAAGACCAGATCTTCCTCGGTGAGGTACGAATCGACGCACAGTCCGGTCGGGTGCCCGGCCACCGGCGATTTTTGCGGCATTTGCTCGAGCGCCTTGACCAATTGGGTCAATTGCAGCCTTATTTTGCGGATTTCCTCATCGGTAGGATGTAACGCCATGATCATTCCTTGGATAACGTTTGTAAGTAACCGACGACGTCCGATAGCTTGCTGGTCTTCGGAAACGGAGGCAAACTGGCCATGATCTTTGATCCGTAACGTCTGGTGCGAATGCGCGTATCCATCAAGGCCAGCACGCCGCGATCGTCGGCGGTGCGTATCAGCCTCCCCAAGCCTTGTTTTAACATAATTATCGCCGCTGGCAATTGGTATTCCATAAAAGGATTTTTTCCTTCGTCGTGCAAATGCTCGATGCGCGCCTCGACGAGGGGATCGCCGGGGCTGGCGAAAGGCAGTTTGTCGACAATGACCAGGCGCAACGCGTCGCCGGCGA
>ERZ795059.4217-NODE-4217-length-13582-cov-7.335625_pt1 | contig 13582 bp, 15 predicted proteins | sample MGYA00375143_ERZ795059 | MGnify/ENA primary metagenome ERZ795059 (study PRJEB30188, sample SAMN05720168) | activated sludge metagenome | isolation source: Anaerobic digester | place: USA | collected 2015-01-07 ... | reverse complement strand
TACGCGATTCATCTTAAATTGTCAACCTCCGTGGCCAGCAAAAGAGTTCAACGTCGAGAGCTGTCAGTGGGGCACTTGCACCAAGTGAAGTTGTGTCTGTCAAGACGTAGATGTAGTTCGTCTTTTGAGGCCACAAAAGCACAGGAGAACCGTACTGCTCAAAGACTGGATACTTAGTGCTACCACTATAGAGATAAGCTTCGCCATCGCGTGAGTTGTCTGCGACGTAGTCGTTGTTTGGTGTGTTGAGCGATGGTACTTGGTAGAGATGCCGAACGCCACTATCAGGCATGATACACACAAAGTCAAGGTCAAGGTTGCCGCTGTTCACTGGCCGTGACGTGATGTGGAACCCAGCGGAATAGTTGATATCGTTTGTGAAGTTTCCATGCGGGATTCGCATCGAACCAAAGTCGAACAACTGACGCCCAGCTACATTCAAAACTTCAGGATTCTCCCACACAGGCAAGTAGAGTGGGCTCACGTAGGTGCCCACACCCATTCTCAAAAACAAGTCAGCTGGAGGTGCGTTTTTGAACTTAGCGAAGACACGGAACATATTGCCTGCCATTGCGTTCAAAACTGCAGTGCTTGGTGTCCAAGCAAAGTATGCTCCACTACCGGCCGTATAGGCGTTTCTTTCGTAGTATCCACCACTCGAAGTTGCATCAGATTGGTCAGAGAGGCCACTAAACGCCAAAACATCTTCACCCTGAAAGATGTGCTGAAGTGCTGTAGGATTCTGATTTGCATTGACACCAATGTACACATTCTTCATCGAGATGTTACTACCGCTAGCGTTGTATACCCTCGTGAGGGCAGGCGCTGGAAGCGTCCCAATAACAGCGGTAGACGAAGTGTATGCGTAATTTTGATGCGAATTGTTGATGCGCACCTTCGTTGCTGGACCAGCTGTAGCACTCGTAAGACTGAGTTGAGTGCGAGCGTATTCAATGTAAAACTCACGCGTAAGTTGAAGCTCAGCCTCAATCTTGCCCTGTGGAATTGAAGTAAGAAAGCCTTTCGCAGGAACAAGATTGTAGGCTGTCACTGGACTACTCCAAAAGCCAGCATCAGGACTGAGTTGAAAGTTGATGCGCAGCTTCGTGTTGACGAACTCACGTTGTTGATTCACGGCCTCTTGAAGGAAGCGTTCAAGGTTTTCATAACGAGTCAGTGCGGCCGCTTGAGTTGAATCCTCGATGAAGAGTCTGTAACTCTCAGTAACACGCCCATACCCATACGGATTCTCCTTCGTAGGCTGAACCATATTAGCTTCAGATGAGCGCATTTCGTAATCAGTCACGACAACGTTGGCGCTCATCAAGTCGTAGTCGGTACTTCCAAATGTTAACTTAATGGCATGAAAATAAGCCATAAGGTTCAGCCTCCTTTTAGAAGAAGTATGCCAAAAGTCTGATGAGTTCACCAACAACGAGGACAGAGCCAAAAATGCCTACGAGACCAATCAACACTGGATGCAACTTCCATCCAAAAGTGCTATCGAGTTGATTGATCTTCTTCTTAAGCTCTGTAACCTCGTCTTTGACTTCAGTAATGATCTCTGCACGCTCCATCCCATCCTGTTGCATAGAGACCATTTTTGAAGACAAATCATCGACAATTCTGCGAATCTCTCTTAATTCATTCATTATGCCCATGAAATTGATCTTAGAGTTGCCGAAGATTGCCATCTGAAGTTCATGAAAAGCAGCTTCGTCAACGCCACTATTTGGTTTTTCGTTAACCACCGTTCGACCTGCTAGTCTAATATAAGTCCTATTGTTACCAGGTCGTGCTTTGTAATAAGCCGTTTCAGAGTTCGATACCCTTGCAAGCTCTCTTGCGAATATCGTGCCAGTTTGAAAAGCTTCCTCGTCAGGTACCTCAATAACCGTGGCAATCACTTCAGCTGACGTTTCGTTTTGAATCATTTGCGCAACCTTCCAGCTAACGCATGTATTCAAAACGATAAGATTGAATTTTCCTCTTACAAGCGCGACGAGTAAAGAAACATTCAAAATTCCATCACTTAGTTCAATGCCATCTTCAGTGCCGTGAGTGCATAGCCAAAGCACGTCATAAGACTTTTCCACTTCTCGAAGTACGTCGATGTGAGTAACATTGCCGATCAGCGGCGTCACTTCTAATCCGCTTCTCATGATTGATTGTACTTCTTCTTCCGCATACAAAAGATTTGTACGTGGAGCAATTAACAAAACATTCATAGTTTGATTATATCCTTCTTCTTACCTGCGTGAGCGTCGGTTGATCTCTTGGATTACTTCGTTAGCAAGTTGAACTGGATTCGACGACGCAGTTGTAATGTTGATAGCACCAATTGTAATGCCACCAGTGCCATTGTTGTTCATTCGTTGTAAGTCACGGTTATTGATAACTTCCGTACCTCTTGGAAGAGCAACCATTTCTGGCCCATTCTCACCTACGAGCGTAGGACCACCGCGCTGAAGGAAGCCTGTGCCCAAAGCCTGACCAGTACCTCCAAGCCAAGTAGGAAGTGCTGGAAGTTTAGGCCAACTCCAATTGAACAGATTGTCAATCCACTCAGGCATACCTGGCCATTCCCAGTCAATGAGGTCTTTTACGACGCCTGGAAGTTGCGGCCACGCCCACTTCAAAAGAGAGGATATGAGAGCAGGAAGCTCAGGCCATACCCATGCAAGTAAGTTTGTGATGAACTCAGGAGCTCCAGGCCATTCAGGCCAAGTAAAGCCTTTGATAAATCCAACGAGACTTTCAGTTGCAGTCACGATGCCAGTAGTGTCTACACCAAGCGCTTCAAGTGTTCCAGTAAGAGACTCTGATGCAAAAGTAACAAGCGCAGCCATGACAGCTTTGATGTTATCCGCAGTCGATGTAAAGTAAGTATAGAAGCTCGTGAAGATTGTTTGCATACCAGTCCATGCCAAACTCCAATCGCCAGTGGACACACCAACTGCGACTTGCGCAATGCCACTGATGGCGCCAGACACAAGTTCGAGCGTAGACACAATTTGATCGAGTACTGGCATAGCCACATCCGCAATGTTAGCTACGGCAGCAGCAAAAGTATTCAAGGCCAACACAACGATGCCGCCCAAGACTGCCCCTACACCAATAAGTGTTGGTTGCAAAGTGGTGAATGTGTTTTGAAGGTTAGAAAACACCGTCTGAAGCTTAGTGAACATTTCAGCATTGAATGAACTTCCTGGACCAAAGTTCTCACCCATGCTTTGAGCGAATGTTCCAAAAGCGCCTTTGATGTTCTCAATCGTTGGGCCAAGCATCGTCCAAAGAGACGAAGCTCCTTCTGAGATGGCCTGCAACGCTGTAGGAACTGCAGCAAGGCCGTCACTAACGAGTCCTTTCATGCTTGTGATTGCCGCTGATGCTTGAGCGCCCATCTCAAACAGGGCATATCCAGCGTCTACAGATGCTTGGCCAGTCATGCCAAACACTTCGACGATATCCCACCACCAGTCGACGTTGTCGCCCTTACCTTCCCAGATCCATTTTGCTGCAGTCCAGAGGTCTTCGAAGTTCTCCGCTACTTGCATCGTGATTGTGCGGATACCACCAAAGTCTGTGACAAATGCCGCAGCGAGAGCAGCGACGCCAACAACAACGAGGCCCATTGGCCCAGTAAGCGCAGCGATGACAGGACCAAGTGAAGCGACGTTAGACACGACGAAGCCAAGGCCTACCAAAAGTGGACCAACTGCAGCAGCAACGCCAGCAATAAGTAAGCCCATTTTTGTAAGTTCTGGATTGACCTGAATGAACTCGACAAACTTTACACGCAACTCACCAACTTTTTCGAGTGCATTAGAAACGATTGTGTTCAAGTCAAGAGCTTTAACAAGTTCCGTACCAACTTGCTGAAGCGTAATCGTTAAGTTGTCCTTCAGTGTAGACCACATACCAAGCAATGAGGCGCTTTGCGCAGCCATCATACCGCCAAACTTTGACCCATCGGCTGTCATTACCGCAAAAGCTTGCTTCATGTGGTCTGAGGTGATTAAGCCTTCAGCTGCCATGTCACGAATTTTCGTTGTAGATACACCCAAAACAGTAGCGAGAGAGTCAATGATAGGAATACCGCGTGTGGCGAACTGATTGATGTCGGCAGTCATTAAACGACCTGAAGCTGAAGCAGTGCCGAACAGGTAAGCCAAGTCGCCAATTGGAGCACCAACACCAGCAGCGACGTCGCCAAGCTGACGAAGCGTAGGTTCGATATCATCTGCAGAGATGCCAAACGCAAGAAGTTGCTTAGCCGCAGCTTGTACCTGAGGCATCTCAAAAGGAGTCTCGGCAGAGAAACGCGCAAGGTCATCGAGCATCTTTTGCGCCTTCTCACCAGATCCGAGCATTGTCGTGAATGCGATTTGAAGTTGTTCTTGGTCTGCGGCAGCTTTAATGGCTGCCATACCAATGCCAAGAATTGGCAAACTAATGCCTGCAGACATCTTAGTACCGACACTCTGCATTCCATCGCCGAGTGACTTCATGCGGTCGGATACAGATGAAACTTTTTCGTTTAATGAATCGATCTTCGACTCAACTGCGGCAATAGTCTGTGAGCTTCGATCTTTTGCACTAACTACCAAACTGAGAGTTGACATTGTCTTCCATCTCTTTCTTAATTTTTGCCCACTTAGCTCTCAGCACGAGTCTCTCATAAACTTCGTCGAGAACGACAAATGGGGTAGTCTCAATGTCACGCCAAGACCACCCCATCTCTTCCATAATATAGAACTCTTTGCTAAAACGACCTGGATCGATAACTTTTAAGCCGTGAACAATAGACTCTTCATAGGCCTTACTTAGCTTTTTTTTGTCTTGTTCTTCATGGGCGAAGTCAGTCGATCGATAGTTGGCTTGATCGATTCGATAACATAAGCGGGCAAGGCGTCAATATTCTCAGGACTCACAGGACGTCCTTCAAAGCCAGGCCCACTCCACGACACAACACATGCATGAACAGTTAGCTGCTCCATCTTCGTGATGTCCAGGTCAGCCTGGCCTTTACCATCTTGGCCAAAAGAGACCGCCATAGATTTGCTTTGAATGTCTTGTACCACACCGTAAGTTGGCGCTTTGAGTGTGATTGCATTTTCGTTATCGATCTGAACAGTTTCAACAATCTCAGTATAAAAAGACATTGTGCCTCCGTTTCATTAAGCCAGGGTTGACAGGGTGTTGATTACATCAATCTCAGCGAACAACGAATCCGTTTGGCTGTAGACGCCGTGACCATTGAACGTTACGACCGTATTGTCGTCATCGTTTTCGTAGTCACTAATCGAATCATACTTACCAGCCCAACGAATGTCAATCGCCTTCGAGCTACTTCCCGTGATGCCGAGTTTGAACAAACGAACTGCTTGTGACTTGTAAATGGCGCGCTCAGCAGCAACAGTAGAGCCACTTTCCAGTTCCATCTTGATTGAAAAATCAAGTGATGGACGAGTGCGCTTGTAAGCCACGAAGTACAGTTGGCCATCGGCAGTAAACAGAGGGACGAGGCCAGTTCGGAAGCGAAGGCGTGCAGACAAAAGAATGCCTGTCTTCTGAGTTGTCCCAACAGTACCGCCAGTAGCATCGATGAAGAGAGAAGTGTTTTGGAAGTTAGCTTCCTCGACAGCTTCGAGTGTGGTGAGTGAGGTCATTGAAGCTTGATTTGCTTGCCGTCCATCCCATCCAGACGTAAGCATCCACGCCTCTTGCTTTTGACCATTAAGCTCAAACTCGCGCACAAAAGAGTAAGCGAGTTCGTGTTGGTCGCCAGACACTAGAGCGTTACCAGCTTCGATTGTGTACGTTTTGATTGCAGGCTGTGTGGTGTCAGTAGGGAATGCATAAGCGTAAGTGTATGTGCCCGAACCAGACGGCGTCACAGTTTCAATGCCTGCTTCCAAAATGTGAGGAAACTGTTCAAAAGTAAGTTCAGTTTGAGGGAAGTTCATGTGCCCAATCACGGACGCAATGTAGGAACGCTCTGCAGGAACGAGCAACCCAACTTCCTCTTCAACGACCTTAATATTGCGGTCGTCTTCAATCATTGCAGCTTTACCACGCCAGATCTTTGTAGCATTTACAGAAGTGCCTGGTGTAGTCTCACGACCAATCTGAACCTTGTTGTAGGTGAAGGTACCGTAAGCCATTAGTTTTGTTCTCCTTCTGTTTGTTCTGACGTGGCCTCTTCTGTGGCCTCATACAAAACAATACCAGCAGCCTTTTCAGCTGCCTTGATAGCTTTCTTATAAATTTTGTACTCAGCTTCAGAGAGGTTCCTAGCTGGTACACCGTGGATGAATGTGCCGTTGCCGACATACTTAATCGCTAAGGTCATGGAATTTTCTCCATTAGAGTGATATTTGTGATGACGCCATAAAACCCATGGCCAGAGAAGATTGGGTATTCAATAACGTCTGGCCTAAACGAAACGTTGGTCACAACAGAGTTTACAGGAAGCTGCAAACCACCAGAAGCCAAAACTTCAAGGTAGTTCGTGCAATACTTAATCAGTGGCCCTGACATTGCTTTAATACCGACATTCTGGTTGACTGCTTCCCAAAGAAACAGCTCAGTGATTTGCCAATCAACTCTGTTGACGCCAGAACCATAAGACACATTCCAGGTTGTCCCTGTGTTTCCAACTTGACCAGAGAAGCGGCTGATTGGCGTCAAAAGGCGAACAGGCAAGACAGCAGTAACGATAGCGTTTGGCAAATCTTCTGGAGCGATACCCTTCACGGCAACACCGTCAATTGTGAGCTCCATTGCGGCTAAAGCATTGTAACTTTCAAGAACTCTGCTTTTGTTCATTGCACCAACCTCGTGTATGGCTTCAGCATTGCTTCTACATCGGAAGGCAACTTAACTGGCATAACCATAACACCGTCTCCAACAAGAGGGCGATCAATGTCGGTAGCGTTATCCTTTTGACGATAGAAGAAAGAGGCTAAGCGTAAGCATGCATGCTTGACATCGGTTGGCGGTGTGATTGAGTAGGCCCAATGTCCAGTGACCTCAATAGCGTCCTCCGGGGTGTCCGTGTACGTCCAATCAATGTCTGCATCATCCTTGAGACGAATCGAATGGTATGGCGTTTCATGACGAGGCCGTGTAGTGTAGTCGGAAACGCTGACCGTCAAACCATCACCATTTACGATTGACGTAATAGAACAAATGTCGTCGTCAAAGAAAAGCTGCCGTTTGCGATCTGTGTTACTATCTGCATCAAAGTACCGCGTCGATGTCGTGGATGACTCAAAACGACGCGTAGTTTTTGTTTCGATAAGCTTTTGAGCCGTCAAAATGAAACTAGTGAGAAGCGCATCGTCTCCTTCAACTTCACTCCCAATGCTGAGGTAGAGTTTGAGTTCATCCAGCGTGCAATACATTATTCTTCGCCTTCTTCCTCTTCGTCTTCATCCGCGAGGTTCATAACCTCTTCACCATCTTCATCGAGTACAAGTACATCGTACTCTTCTGGCTTAGGACTCTCTTCAACTACCTGAACTGCAATGGCCGTTGCTTGACCCTTGTTGATGAAGTCTGTCAAAACATCTTCAGGCAAGTTGAAGGGAGCCTCATTGATTACGTCGCCAGGCTTAATCGAGTAATCAAGTCCAGCTAAGTAACGTGTTGCAACAATGCGTACCATGAGGCTCCCTCCTTCTTAGGCTACAACTTCGTCAACCGAAGCAAGATCGTCAGCAGGCGCGTAACGAGCATCCACACCAACAACAGCAACCGCGACGATAGAAGCGGCGGTGGCAGTCGTCAAGACGCCCTTAACATAGCGAAAGCCTTGTTCAGCCAACTCTTCTGCAGTCACTTCCACGACAGCTTGTTTGTTGTCGTCGCTGCCGGCCTTCGTGAATTGAGTGATAGCCTTACCAGTGACTGTAGTCGTAAACGACCCACCAGAAGCACTGTCACCCTTCACAACGAAGTCTAGCGTACCGTTGGTCGTCATGGCGCCAACGAGAATGTAGAACACAACCTTTTGAAACTTACTCATGTCGACGACATCAGTAGCGTAGTCACCAGCGGTGGCGCTCTGAGGATCGACTGTGCCAACCAGCGGAAGGCGGCTATTCGCATCAAACATTATTTGTCTCCTTTTGAATAGGGGGCTTTTTACGCCCCCATTTACTCAGCGTCGCGCTGAAGGTTAGTCGTTATGCTACAAATGGATCAGTCATTGTGGAAAACGAATGGTGAAACGGTGTAGCTGCCCTGCGGATCAGCCAAGGTGATCGGAGCGCGGTTCCAAGGCATACCATCCATGCGTTGGGTAAAGCGCCAGACACCCTGATCGCTGCGGAAGGCGGCGTGTTCGCTGAAGTCGATCGACAGGCCAGGTTTCTTGAACAGCAAGTAGGCAGTCAAGTCAGCCAACAGAACGTTGCCGCTGTTGTTAGCTTGAGGCATGTGCTCTGAAGTCAAAATGGGGTAACCATTGAGGTTCTGAGCAACACCAGCGCCCATGTTCGCAGTCCAGGCATTCGCGCCAGCAGTACCGATTTCCATCGTCAAAATGTCAGGCCAGACGCTCGGATGGATAATCCACACCGGAGTACCACCAGCAGCCTTGAAGCGAGCATACATCGTGGAGACGTCTGCCCACTTGAAAGCGTTGTCGGTAGCAGGCGTGATACCAATGCCAGCGCTCGAAGTCAGAATGCCCAGAGGTTCACCAGCACCACTACCGCGCAAAACATTACGTTCAGTTTTGGCGCCGATAGCGATAGCAAACAAACTCTTCAGCAAGGCTTCAATGGCCAACGGGCTGTCTTCAACCAATTCATTATCAACGTCGGTTGTGCCGCCAACTTTGTGAAGGCGCCATTCCAACATCTCGAACGAAGGTTCAGTTTCATCCAACGTCGCACCAGGCGCTTTGGTGGTGGCTTTCACACCAGCAGCAAAAGCAGTCTGACCACTACCAGCGGTCGGGGTAATGAATTGATCCAACACCGGCCAGCGTCCACTGTTCCCATTGACAGGAATGTTGGTGACGCGGTTAACGATCTGCGAGTTCATCGCGGCCATCTGCAGCAAGCTCGCCTCGTACTCCTGAGGAACGAGATAGCCGCCACCAGTCCCAGTACCGATACTCAAATCTTTTTCACCGCTGTAGTCCTTGGTGGAACCATACAGGGCGCCCAGACGAGAGACATCACGCCGTTTAACAGCGACCAAAAAGTCGGCAAAAGACTTGACGTTGGCGTCAGCTTTGCCACCATCTTGGCTGATGTACCCAGCACCCATGACGCGAGGGCTTTTCTCAAGCTGAGTCAAAAGGTTGCTCAGTTGGCCACTCATGCTCTTGGTGCTGTCGGCGACTTCAGTCTTCAATGCACTCCACTCATTCAGAATGCGGTTCATCACATCCTGCGGATTCACATCGCTCATGATAAAATTAACTCCTTTTGTCTCTAGCGCCGTTGAGGCGCCATCAATAACGTTAGGTTGTTTATCTTCAGTAGCCGCCGCATCGACGTTTGAAGGCATTCCGCCTTCGCCTGTGTCTTCTGTCGTTTGGCCATCTTCGGAATTAAGTCCAAGGCCTTCCATCTCATCTTCAGTAAGCCCAAGTTCTTTTGCAAAAGAGACACCAATAGTGCGTGGTTCTGCAGGTGTGGGCGTTAATGAAACTTCAACGATAGGCCATCTCGTAATCGTTTTACCGCTACGATCCATCAGTTGCGACGCTGTGCCTGTAGAGATGCCAATCAAACCACGCTCAATAAGCTTTTTGACGCCACTCAAGTAGCGTTGTGACTTATTAAGCTGCATCTCAAACCAAACGCCAGCATCGTCTATGCCATGATTCGTTACAATGCCCAACTCTTCTTTCAAACTTGCGTCTTTGCGGTGCGAATAGAAGACTTTCTTCTGAGGCACATAAGACATATCGAAATCAGTGTTGGGTAAGAAAGATTCACCTTCGAGATCGTGACCTCCGAACACAACGCCGTAGCCTTTAACTACGACAGTGCCATCATCTCTGATCTCTTTAATTGAAGCCAGTGTATCCATTGCTCTCCTCCATACTTTCATTATATTAAGAAACACGGGTGCTTACGCAGTGTGTGCGGCTCAACTCGTAGAGTACCGTGAAAGGAAATTTGCGATATGAGTATTGAATAGATGCTCAATATCCGTTACGCTTGCACGCATAATGTCTTCGTCTGTTTGCCACCATCCTTTGTGCATCCACGCTTGAAACTTCGAAGATTGAACCCAAGGGGCGTAGTTTAAGTTTGTTCCAACTTTGCCTTCGAGATTATCAAGCGTAAGTTTTACTTCAGTTGTCCATTCACGTCCAAGTGTGCCGTCGCGACGTGACGTCGGTTTTGCTGCTGGATATTTTGAGATTCTTTCTTGCAAAAGAAGCACAGTTTGGCGCATAGGAGGCGTCAAGTACTCTAAGCCTTTAAGCATTCCCAGAATCTCATACAACTCCTCGAGTCCTTCGATCGACATATTGAAATCCACGAATCACCTCAGTTGTAAACTACGCGTTCGTACTTAATCTCAGTTGGATTCTCTTTTGCGAGTTTCGTCCAAACGAGATGTTCACGTTCTGCCATCCATTTCGTTTTTGTCATGCCATCTTTAAGCTCATCAGCAATATCGAGACGAACTTCAGTAGCACGTGCCATAAGTTCAGTTTCAAAACGACGATTGCCTCTCGCAGTCTCAGCGAAGTCCATGATGTAAGTATGTTCAGTTGACACGGCTCTAATTTGTGCAAGACCTGCCTTAATACCATTCGACACGTCATTCGTAGAGAACGAAGGCGGGTAGTCCCACTTGTCTGATGCAGGATGGTTGTGAGTTAAGATGGCGTCCTTGTATTCATCGCCTGTCAATTCCACGTTTTCCGCGTTGCCTTTTGTTTAGAACAACTTCTTTCCACTTTGGTCAAAAACGTAAAGGTGCTCTACACTTTCACCACGAATATCATTCTCTACCATCTCAACGACACTCTTAACTTCAGGTTTGTTAGCATCTTCGAACTTGCCAGCGTTGCCTGGAACAGAGATGTAAGGCGCAATCCAACAGCGACATCGTGGATGTGCAGGCGGGAAGCCTCCCTTAACACCATCAAAACCGCTACGAAGAGGAGCTTTCTTGTCGGCTAAAGGTCCACACACTGGGCATACTCTTTCATCAGTCGACGTACGCCAAATAATCTCCTCTACTACACCAGACGCAGCGTAAGCAATGCGATTACCCTCTGCATACGCACGAGTAACCTCAGTGGATGCAATAAGCTCAGCGCGATCTCTGCCAAAAATAGGCACAAGCTCTCTTTTGAGACTACGTAACGGAAGGCCATTGTCAATCCATTGGCGGATCGACTGGCGAAGATGAGCTTGAGTCGTTTCGTCAATGCCTCTTACAAGTTCATAAGAATAAGTGTCTGCCCATTTGCGTGCATCCTGATTGACTAAGGTGTAATCGAAGCCGAATCCAATGCCCTTAAACTGCTTATCTGCAGTCTTAACGCCAAGGTCGGCACCTTCGATAAGTGCCTGCCGAAGTGCATCACGAGCACTACTCGTTGCATATCCAATGCGCGCAGGGGCACCAGTTAAGCGACCCAAATCAACAGAAGAAGCATCAGCGTCGAGCTTATCCTCGTTGCCAGACATCACATCAGCAGCTTGAGAACGAAGCTCAGCAGCGATAATGTTTGCGACCTTCTCTTCAACAGGAAGACGAACCTTGACCTCTTCTTCATCGTCATCTGGATTGGCCTGCAGGATGAGTCCCTTGATGTCGATTTCCTCCGATGGTAGGTTGTTCCACAAGTCATTCAAAACTTCAGCAGCGACCTCCACCTTCAATTCAGGAGTGAGCTCATCTGATTCGAACTCTTCCAAAACAGCCTTAGTTCCTTTAGAGAGACGTTTCTTCACCCAGTAGCGAAAATTCTTCTCATCTTTTGTTGAAGACGCCTTTTGAGGAGGCTTACTGCCACCGCTAGGATTCTTTGGATCGTTAGGGTCGTTAGGATTATTAGGGTCACCTTGGCCATTCTGGTTGTTAGCCATGGCATCGAGCTGAGCTTGCTGTTGAACTTTTTTCTCTTCTTCGAGCTTCTCCAGTTTTGCTTTCACTTCATCGCTAATTGGCACACCTGCAATTGTGAGTGACTCCAAAAGAGGCATCTGTGCGTCAGTGAGAATCTTTACTACGGTAGCACGGTTGACGCTTGACTCTTGAAAGCAATCAAGTTGTTCTGGATGGAACGTCAAAAGGAAGCCACGAGGCTTGAAGAACTTCTCATTCAACTCTTCTTCAATAAGCCGTGCATCAGGCGTAATAGTGTATGTGTAGAAGTTACGTTCATCCGTGGATGCAGTAGCAAAATTAGCAGCGTTAGCAAAAAGTAACGATGCAGGTACGCCAATGTCTGTCGCAACGTCTGATGCTTTGTCCTTTGTAATCTGAGTGTTGGCGATCTCAGCCAAACCTTCGCCGACAACAATAGGATTCACGGCACTCGACGCAACTTCAGTACGCCATGCATTTTGAATGCCAGTTGTAATGCGTTCCCACCACTCTTTCAGCTTCTGTCGCTCTTTAACTGGTGTTGACCCTTCAACTTGAAGAATCGTTGCCTTGATAGCGCCACGGTCGAAGAACTGCTTTGCAAAGCGATCGAGGCTTGCGATGACGTTAGCAGACTGTAGGGCGGCCTGTACAGGTGAAGGAGCGAGGTCAGTCTCGCCCATCGGGTTAGGGTACCAACAATAAGCCACCGCCTCGTAAGGAAGGATACGCTCATCACCAGGGCCAAGCACACGCGTAAAGTCTCGAATGCCAATCTCTTTATCCCAATTGGGATGCGTTGCAAGCGGACTCAACCACCGCAGTCGAGTAGGTGGATCGAGTGGAGTGCGCTTAAAGGCAACAGGCTCTTCGTACAAAAAACTTCGACTAAGAATGACCATCGATGATTCAAGCAAAAAGAGGTTGCGTGTAAAGTTGCCAAGCCACTTCCATTCTTCGTCAATCCGTCTGTCTTTTGACGTGATGATTTCATTGCCAGTCATGTCGTCGATCGACCATGGCAGACTTGACAGAGCTGCAGCACGGATGGTTACGCAACGGTTGACAATACCAACCAAGCCGTAAAGCTCACCCATCTTTTTGTCTCTAACGGTCACCGTTCCTGTGCTCAGTTCAGTCCACGCTTCATGAGGCAGGCTGCTTAGTGGCACAGATTTCATACCATCAGTCATAAAATACTTCGTCGTCATTAAACAACTCCAATCCAGGCATAAAGCCCGCAGATCTGAACCAAAAGTGAAGCGAGGGTCATAACTCGCCAAAAGATTATGTTACAAGCCATGCGTTTGCTCCAGTTAGAATGCGATGCGCCCACACGGCTGCATCAGTTAAGTCATAAGGTTTCGACATTGGAAAACGACGAAGGGCCGTCTCAAGAGTCGAATGCGTACCAATGAGATGCATGATGTTGCCTCTCTCGTAGTCGGCTAACATAACAGATGCGCGCTCAACTTTACCACCAACTGCAGAGCTCGCTTTC
>ERZ795059.4216-NODE-4216-length-13583-cov-6.789326_pt1 | contig 13583 bp, 14 predicted proteins | sample MGYA00375143_ERZ795059 | MGnify/ENA primary metagenome ERZ795059 (study PRJEB30188, sample SAMN05720168) | activated sludge metagenome | isolation source: Anaerobic digester | place: USA | collected 2015-01-07 ... | reverse complement strand
AAAAACGATATATATATATATATATCCTTCGTTGGATTGGTTCAAAATGTATCCGAGAATTAGTGATATTATTTAATTAACCATTTCCAGAGTGGAATAAATTTAATGACTTTATTGCTTATCTTTTCTTCTTTGTCTAAATCATTTGTTACTATTGTGCCTTCTTTTAATCCAAATTTATCGCAAGCATACAATAGTGATTTTAATTCTCTTTCTTTTGTTTTTTTATCTGTTAAATCGTAACAAACTTGTATTGCAGAAACTATTTTTGTCTTATCTTGAATTATAAAATCAACTTCCCAACTATTCTCTGCTTTATAAAAATAAATTTTGTGACCTCTTCTTAATAATTCAATAAATACTGTGTTTTCATATAGTTTGCCTAAATTTTCTGAAAACTTAAATGCTATTTGATTAATTAATCCAGTATCTATACAATATATCTTTTTTGCAACATTTTCTTGTTTTTTCAAAGAGGAATCGTATTTATTTAACTCAAATAAAACATATGCATTTACTAAATAAGAAACATACTTCTTTGCCGTATGAGTGCTACCCATATTAAAATTATTTTTAAGTGAAGTATATGAAAATTCTTTAGAAAAATTAGTAATTAAAAATAATGCCAATTTCTTAAATGTATTTTCATCAGTTATTTTGTATCTATTAAGTATATCTTTATTTATAACATCATCATATATTGAACCCAATATGTCTGAATTATTATAAACTACAACTTCTGGAAAACCTCCATTTTTTATATATTCATTTAAATATCTTTTAATTTCTACTCTCCCCTCAGTAATTTTTGGATTTTTTTCAAATTTATTATAGGCTAAATATTCTTCAAATGAGAATGGATAAATCTGTATATCAAAATGCCTTCCGGTTAAATAAGTAGATATTTCTTTACTTAATAATTCTGCATTAGATCCAGTTATAAAAAATCTATATCCTTCAGTATATAATCTATTTACAAATTTATCCCAATTGGGTTTTCCCTGTATTTCATCAAAAAAGAATATCTTTCTTTCTCCAAATTGTTCTAATAAGGTTTCATGTAATGTCTGGAAATCTGCTGTTTTAAAATCTTGTATTCTTTCATCAGAAAAATCAAAGTAATAATAATCGTTTTTATAAAATTTATTCATCCATTGTAAAAGAAATGTTGATTTCCCGGATCTTCTGTGTCCAGTAATAACAATATTTATCTTGTGATCAATAAAAGAAGTAATGTCGTCTAATTTTTTTCGTGGTAATCCTTCAGACAATTTCTTTAATCTATTATTTTGATCTAAAACAACCTGAGTTAAATATTCTTTATCCATATATAATACAGAACAAAAAGATTTAAAAATAGTGTGCATTTTCATTGCACAAATTTTGGTAATTTTGTGCATTTATATTGCACGACATTCATGCTGATCTACAAAAGCTTATATTTTCCTGTAAATTGATCTATTTCTGTTTCTTTGATTGGACCAATGCCAAGACAAGTTATGTCTGGTTCTGATAGCTGAGTCTTTGCAGCATCCTTGATTAGAACACAGGGAAATTTGTTCTTTATTGATTGATATAATTCAAGAAGTTCTTTTTTAGAATCAATCTTAAGAACAACTTTCTTCTGACCTTCTTCAAGCCAGTATTCAGTTGCTCTTGGATCTTTCTTAGAAGTAAGAATATAGGCTTCAACTGCTGCATGAGATACTTGCCCAGCAATCTTTCCTTTGCCTAATTTTAAATCATTTCTAAAAATAATAACTTGTTTATACATTTTTTTTCCTTATAAAAAATAAGTTAATAGAGAATTTTAATTTCTCTATTCAAATTTTTCTGAACTTTCTTCTGAGACTGAACCATCTACAACTGTTCCAAGATATGTTATTGTATATGAAACTTGTTGTTTACCCCACATAGATGTTACAATCTTTGGTTCTCCAATATAAAATATTGCATTATATTCGTAACCTCTGTGTTCATCTTTTACAGAAAAATGTCTATCGTATTCTATTTGTGCACCATTTGCTCTAGCTGCAAGTAATTTAAATACATAAATTCCGCCTTCTAATTCAAATTGTTCATCAATTGCTACTTCAACTGCTTTTTCTTCTTTTGAGTTTTTCTTTGGACTCTCCATGTCTACGACTTTCTTAAGTATATGAAATTTTGCTTTCATGACTTTTTTCACTCCTTTTTAATATTTAAAATATATTTATTCTTAATAACAATAAGACAAATAAGTTTAAAAATAGATTTCTTTATAATCTTCTGATTTTTATTGGTTTTTGTTTTAATTTTTGTATTTTTATTGCTTTTTCTGCGGTTTTTTTATGAGAATTATAAAATCTTTCATAGTCTTTCCCATATTTTCTTGATAAAACATTTAAAATTTCCAATTTAGCTTCTACTGCTTTTTTTGGATCTTTTATTTTTGAAGACCATTTAAGAAGTTTATCTGTTCCAAATTTTTCTTCTAAATGTTTAATCATTTCTTCTCTAAATTCTGGATTTGAATATTTATCTGGATTTATCTTTCCACCCATTCTTAAAAAAGTATCAACGACTTTCTCAATTCCATATATTGAATCAACTCTATTCAAAAGTTCTTTTCTAAAATCTAAATAGTTTTGTAAGTAATCTGATTTTGAATAATCATTATATAAAGTATTTATTTCGCTTTTATATTTTTCAAAATTATAAACTTCGGTTAAAGACTTATCTAATATTTTACCTTCTTCATTAAACCTATAAGAATAAACATTCATTGTCTCCGGATCTATAGCAAAAGATAAGAATCCTAGATTATTGGAACTATTTATATTTAAATGCCCAATTGGTGTTTTTATAAAAACTCTTTTTAATCTGCCATTTATTTTTACTTTAGTAGTGTATAATGTCCCAGATTCTAATGCTCTTATAAACCCAGAATATGTTTCTAAACATCCAGAAGTATGTTCAGTTTTAAAATTTAAGTGTTTTGGAAATAATCCTTTGTGTATATTATTTATCTCACTAATTAATTGATTCGCAGGTTTTTCTTGTTTTTTGAAATATCTTATTGTTTCTAATAATATAGATAATTGATTAGCATTAAATTCTTTAACAACGGGGTATATTTTTTTAGAATAATTTGGATGAATTGTTTGTAAATATTTTCTAATAGATTCTAATTCTGATTCAGGTATCTCATATTCTCTATCTTTAAATAATATCTTTTGTCTTCTATCTTTTGTTTTAAGTGCATTATAAATTAAATCAAATATTAAATCTTCTGATTCCATGGTTTTCACCAATCAATTTTAATTTGATCTGTTCTAAATTTTGGATTGATTTCTGTTTCTTCTAATTTCATTCCGCCTTTCTTTTTATAGGTGTAAAGATAATGTTTTAATCCAAGATCTGCAATCAAAACTCCATTATCAAGACAAACAATTGCAGGAGGGACATAGAGTTTTACTTTGTTTTGCTTTGCTAGTTTCTCAAGCATCTCTGTTAACGCCTTACTTGCTGCAACTCCACCAATTACCATTATTTCTTTTTTCTTAGTATAAGATAATGCCCTGTCTGTTACTTCTAAAAGCATTGCATAAGCTGTATGCATAAAAGAATAAACTAAGTCTTCTTTTTTTTCAGTTTGTATTTTTCTTCGTGCGGCTGTTTGTAACCCAGAGAAAGCAAGATCCATTCCTTTAACTGAATATGGAAGTTCTATATATTTTCTTTCTTTATTTTCCATATACACTTTATCAAGAACTGGCCCGCCAGGAAAACCATAGCCCATATCTCTTGCAAAAGAATCAAATAGATTTCCAATTCCAATATCAAGTGTTTCTCCAAGTATCTTATAATAACCATTGTCTTTAGCAATAATTTGTGTGTTTGCTCCCGAGGTATAAATCACTAAAGGATCTTTACATTTTAGAATAGTTTTACCAATTTCAATATGAGAAACACAATGGTTGACCCCTATTATTGGTTTTTTATATTTATCAGAAAGACAACGAGCAACAGTTGCAGAAACTGAAAGGCAAGGGGCTAGACCTGGGCCTTTAGAAAAAGCAACAACTGAAATGTCTTTCATTTTTAGTTTGGAAACATTTAGTGCTTCTGTTAAAACTTCAATTGCACAATTATAATGATGAATAGAAACTTCATACGGTTTTAGTCCTTCTGCTTTGTCTTTAACAGTAAATTGTCTTTTACAATTTGCTAATATCTTGCCATTAGAATCAATTATTCCAATACCAAAAGTGTGTGCTGTGCTTTCGATTCCTAGGCATATTGTTTTAACCATAAATATATCTATGAAGATATATTTTTAATTGCTTTATTCCTAAGATATATATGGCAATAAAACTATATAATACTGCAACTAAAAAAAAAGAAACATTTAAATCTGTTTTACCAAACACTCTTAAGATTTATGTGTGTGGTGTTACTATTTATGACGATGTACATTTAGGGCATGCTTTCTCTTATGTTAATTATGATATACTTGTAAATTATTTTAAGCATTTTTTAGAATATGATATTCTTTATGTTAGAAACATAACAGACGTTGGACATTTAACAGATGATGGCTTAAGCGATTCCGGAGAAGACAAAATTGAGAAAAGAGCAACTGAAAGAAAAATGCATCCTATGGAACTTGTTTACAAATATTCTCATCGGATGTGGAAATATTTTGATGCTTTAAAAATGTCAAGACCAAACTTAGAACCAACAGCTTCTGCACATATTCCAGAAATGCAAGAATGGATTAAAAAAATGTTAAAAACTGGATTTGCATATGAAGTAAATGGAAATGTTTACTATGATATTTCTAAATTTAAAGACTACGGAAAATTCGCAAATAGAAATATTGAAGAACTTGAAAAAAATACAAGATTTGAAAATGACCCAAATAAAAAACACCACAGTGATTTTGCATTATGGATTAAAGCAGACCCAAAACACATACTTAAATGGCCATCTCCTTGGGGAGAAGGATATCCTGGCTGGCATCTAGAGTGTTCAGTAATGGGCACTAAATATCTTGGAGATAAATTTGATATCCATGGAGGAGGAATAGAGCATGTTTTCCCTCACCATCAAAATGAAATTGCTCAAAATTACGGTTACTACCAACAAGATGTAATTAACTACTGGGTACACACAGCGATGTTAATGGTTGATGGAAAAAAGATGGGTAAATCTCTTGGTAATTTTATAACCATTGAAGATTTCTTAAAAAAACATTCTGCTGAAAGCTTAAGATATCTTTTCAGTACCGGACATTACAGAAAACCACAAAACTATACTGAAAAATCAATTGAAGATGCAGAGATAGCAATTGAAAGATTAAACAAATATATTAAGAGATTACAAGATTTAACAAATGAAAATGATACAAATAATGCAAAAGAAATAATTGAAAATACTATTGAAAATTTTAAGAACTCAATGAATGACGATCTTAATACTCCTTCAGCGTGGGCAAGTATTTGGTTTTTAGTTAAAGAAACTAATAAATTAATGGATAGTAATCAATTAAATAAAGAAGAAGCAAATAAGATACTTGATTTTTTACAAAAAGTTAATCTTGTTTTTAAAGTATTTAATTTTGATCAAAGTACACCAAAAGACAAAAATAAAATACAAAGGGCAGAGATTGAAGAACAAATAAACAAAAGAAATCAATTGCGAAAAGAAAAGAAGTGGGAAGAATCAGATCAGATTAGACTTAACCTTGAGAAGAAAGGCGTAATCTTAAGTGATTCTCCAACCGGAACCACTTGGCATTATGAGTAGTTTTATTTTTCAATTAATACTTCTTCTGTATTGTTTTCTTTAATTATTATAAAATCAATTTTTTTATTTTTTAATTCTTTAAAATAAAATTGAGCAAGAGATTCCATGCCTTTATAGTTTTTGATTAAATCAAAAAGCTCTTTATCTCTTATTGTTAAATTAAATTCTTCAAGAGCTTTTCTTTCTTTATTTAAATCCATTCCTTTAACTCTTCCGTTTATTAGCTTTCCTTGAAAGCCAACGCCCACAGTAAACTGAAGTGGATGTTTCTTATGACACAAGGTCAAATTTGCATATACTGTTGCTTTGTTCATAATTTTTTATAATTTGGTTTTTTTACATTAGCTTTATTTGCTTGCTCATATCTGAAATATCCAAGAGCTAATTCTTGTGGAGCATATCCTGCGGCTAAAATTTCTGCTGGAGAAAATCCTTCTTCTAATCTATCTTTAACACTTTCATACATGTGTTTCTTAACCCCTTTCTTTACAAGATAAACATCTCCAAGTCTCCTATCTGTGGCCTCACTAACCGCCTCTCTATCTAAATCTAATTTACTAATCTTTGTATTAAGAATATTTGCTTTTTTTTCTAGAATTGCATATTTCCTTTGTAATTCATTTATTGTTTTTTGAACAAGTGGTTTCTTATCTGCAGGAATTACAGCTCCTTTATTTTCTTCTAAGTATTTAACTCCTTTTTGAAATCTTTCTTCTGGAATTGTTCTTTTTGCAGGTCTTTTTACTATTGGTTTTATTGCCGCCATTTCTAATCACCTTATTTTTATTTTATAACAATATTATAAATCAATAACTTTAAAAATAAAACTAAATTATAAAATATTATATTTATTTTTTAATTTCTTAAATGTGTTTTCTGGCCAAACACTTGACTGTACTTCACCAATATGGGCTTTCTCTAAAAGAAACATACAAAGTCTTGATTGTCCAATTCCTCCACCAATGGTTAATGGCAATTTATTTGAAATTATTCTTTTATGATAATCTAATTTCAATTTGTGCATTTCTTTTTTTTCTTTTAGTTGAAATAATAATGATTCTTTATTCACTCTTATTCCCATAGAAGATAACTCTAAAGATTTTTTACTGACACTATCCCAAACTAAGATGTCTCCGTTTAATCCTGGTTTTCCTTTTTCTATTGTTGACCAATCGTCATAGTCTGTTGCTCTAATATCGTGGGGCTTGCCATCAAGAAGATCTCCGCCTATTCCAATAATAAAGACTGCACCTAATTTCTCAGTAATTTTGTCTTCTCTTTCTTTTGGAGTTAATTTTGGATATATTTTTTGTAAATCCAAAGAATGAATAAACTGAATTTCTTTTGGAAGAGTTTGTTTTAAATTTGGATATTTTTTATTTAGTTTTTGTTTTGTTTTATAGATTGAAGAATATATTTGTTTAACTATTTTTTTTAAGAACTTAATATTTCTTTGTTCTTTTGTTATTACTTTTTCCCAATCCCACTGATCAACATAAACACTATGGGTTGAATCAACATCTTCGTCTTTTCTTATAGCATCCATGTCAGTGTACAATCCTTTACCTACTGGAAACTTAAAATCTCCAAGTATTACTCTTTTCCACTTAGCAAGAGAATGCACAATCTCTATGTCTTCTTTTAAGAATTTTACTTTAAAAGACACTGGTGTTTGAGTTCCTGCTAAATCATCTAATAATCCTTTATTAGAAACTAAGAATTTAGGTGCGCTTACTCGCAAAAGATTTAATTTTTTTGATAAATTTTTTTCAAAATCAGTTTTTATAAATTTAATAGCTTCCTGTGTTTCAAAGAAATCTAATTTTGATTTATATGTTGGGTTGATACTTTCTCATAAGTTATTCATCTCCTTTTTTTATATGCGCCCCAGGTAGGATTTGAACCTACGACCTATCGATTAACAGTCGATTGCTCCAACCACTGAGCTACTGAGGCACAGCCTGTTTCGCTAGGCTGGCGCGCAATATATTTCGTGCTTATGCACGATTATCGCCGCGAGCCAATTATATTTTTATCTAAGGTTTGAAACGGACCATTGTTCTTGGGAATGGTATTGTATCTTTGATGTTATCTACTCCTGTTATATAAGCGATTAAACGCTCAACACCCATACCAAAACCTGCATGTGGAACCGAACCATATCTTCTAGTGTCTAGATAAAACTCATATTGCTTTGGATCTTCTCCATCATCTTTTAATCTTTGTTTTATCTTCTCTAAATCTGGTTCTCTTTCACTTGCACCTATAATTTCTCCATAACCTTCTGGACCTATACAATCAAAGCCAAGAACTACTTTAGGGTCTTTTGGATCTTCTTTCATGTAAAAGGCTTTAACAACTTTTGGATATCTTGTAACAATTGTAAAAGTGTCGTGTAGTTTACTTAACTTATCTTCTTCAATTGTTCTTAGATCTTTTCCCCATTCAACTTCCATATCTGCTTTTTCTTTTAAAAGTTTTAAAACTTCTGTATAGGTCATTCTAATAAATGGTTTAGAGATTGCTGTTTCTAAAAGTTTTGTGTCTCTTTTTAAGATTTCTAAATCTTCTTTATGTTTAGAAAGAACTGTTTTGATTACATGTTTGATAAGACCTTCACCATAATCTTGCAATTGCTCAAAATCAATCCAAGCTCCTTCCATCTCTGCATGCCAATATTCTGTAAGATGTCTTGATGTCTTACTTTTCTCTGCTCTAAAAGATGGAGCGATTGTGTAAATCTTTCCTAATGAAAATATTGCTGGTTCAGCATATAGTTGCCAAGTCTGAGCTAAGAAAACTCCTTTTTCTTCAAAGTAGTCAACTTTAAAAAGAGAAGAACCGCCTTCACATTGAACAGATTGAAGTATTGGTGATTGATATTCATAAAAACCTTCTTTACGGAAATATTCATGAATTGCACCAATAACTGTTGATCTTATTTTTAATATTGCAGTCATCTTTCTACTTCTAAGCCACAAGTGTCTAACATCTAAAAGAAACTCTTCAGAGAAATCTTTAGAGATTGGATAGTTCTCTGATTTTCCAACTAACTCTAAAGAATCAATATCCACTTCATAACCTTGTGGAGACCTTTCTTCTTTTCTTAGTTTTCCATGAACGATTATTGAGCTTTCAATTCCTAAAGCTTTTGCTAATTGAAACTCCTCTGCTTTAAGTTTATCTTTAGAAGCAACTAACTGTATGATTCCAGTTTCATCTCTAATTGTTATAAAGATATTATCTTTTTGATCCCTAATTCTATATACCCATCCTCTTAAGGATATATCTTCAGTTTTACTCTCTAAAACTCCTTTAACACTTAAATATTTTTTTCCCATAATTTTAATTTCACTTCCTTTTTTTAATTATTAAATAATCACTAACAAATATATTAAAAACAAAACACTTATGTCAAAGAACTTTGACTATAAGTTCCTATGCAGATAAATAAAGTAGCGGCCTACTGGCCATTAAAGTTATTGATAACTATACAAAACTTTGATTTAAAATCAGAATCCTCTAAAACTATTTTGTATATCATAAATAATTTAATGAAAGAAAAAGTTTATAAAAGAGAAGGAAATTCTCTTTTAGTTATATATATTTTAGAAAGAAAAGTAAACTTCTCTTTCTATTAGCTTTTGTTTTGCTTCTGTTGTTTGATTGAATGCTTCAATAACAATCTTTGTTGAAGTCGCTTGCTCAATTGCTTGCTTATTTGTTTCAATGAATGCTTTATCTGAACAAGCAATATTTAAAGTCACTACTTGGCTTGGAGTTAAGTTGTTTTTCTTTCTCTCTGCTTGTATTGTTCTTGTTAATTCGCTTAGTTCCCATTCGTCTTCTAAACCTTTTGGAATATCTAAGTCAAGATAGATTGAAAGAGTGTCAGAAACTTTTCCTTCTTCAAAGTTTCCTTTTGGAACTTCTTCTTGAAGAAGAACTACTTTTACATTTGCCATGTTACTTACAATTTCTTTAATTCCTTCAAGCTTGTTTGCATCTTTTGTTACAACAACAAGACTTGGAAGAACCCATCTTAATCTTTTCTTCGCTCTTTCTCTTGCTGCTAATGCTTCTTGAACAATATCAAGAGCTACTGTGAAGTTTTCTTCTAAGTTTTTATCTATTAATTTTGTGTTTGCTATTGGAAGTTCCTCTAAGTGTATTGTTTCTTTTCTGTCTTTAAACTTTAAGAAAAGATGTTCTGTTAAGTGCGGTGCTGCAGGGCTTAAAAGCAACAATAATCCTGAAAAAATGTGGCTTAAAACATTGTTCTTTGTTTCTCTTTTCTTTATTAGCTTTAAATAGGTTCTACTGAAATCCTCTAAGATGAACTTCTCAAGATCAAGAGTTGCTTTTGAAAAATTACATCCTTGATAGTTCTTATGGAAATTATCAACTAAAGAATTATATTTAGAAAGAATCCATTTGTCTTCTATTTCTAAAGTGTCTTTTTCTATTGATGGATAAAACTTTGTTTGTTCATCTATTAATACCATTAATGAATAAATATTTTCTAGAAGATTAAATACTCTTTTGATATCCACAAACTTCTTTTCATCAATTACTACATCCATTCCATTATATTCTCTTGCAAAATAATATCTGTAGTAATCAATTGCAGTTTCAGAAAATCTTTCAAGAAGTGGTCTGTCGTTACCTAAAGATTTTGAAAGCTTTCTTTTATCAACTGCAAGAACCATTCCGTGAAGTGCAATAAATTTATATGGTGCCTTGTCAAAACAAATTGCTGAGCAAATCATTTGAGAATTCCACCACCCTCTTATCTGGTCTGAACCTTCAAGATTAATGTCTGGTGGCCAAAACTGATTAAAAAGTTCTTGCTTTTTTGGATACCCAAGACTTGCAAAAGAAGCAATTCCTGAATCAAACCAAACATCAAAGATTTCTGGTATTCTTTTTTTTGTTCCACTACATTTACAAGCATATGTAATATTATCAATTCCTGGTTTGTGAAGATCCATAGAAACATCTACGCCTGGTGCCTTAACTTTCAATTCCTCTAAAGATCCAAACACTTCAATCTCTTTACATTTATCACATTGCCAGATCGGTATTGGTATTCCCCAATATCTGGCTCTAGATATTGGCCAATCAGAAATTGAATCAAGCCAATTATCAAATCTCTCTTTTGCCCATTCTGGATACCAAGTTACTTGTTCTTTATTTAATTCCTTTAATCTCTCTCTCATACTTTCAATTCTTAAAAACCATTGTGGTAGAGCAACTTGTAAAAGAGGAGAAGAACATCTCCAACATGTTGGATATGCGTGAGTTATTGCTCTTTTTCCTAAAATTGCATTTTTGCTTTCAAGATATTCAATAATTTCAGGATCTAGTTGTTTTACTTTTCTTCCTTGAAATACTTTTATTGTGTTATCATAAACTCCAACAACTGTTACTGGACAATATGCAGGAAATCCGTTTTCTTTACCAACAGTATAATCTTCTCTTCCATGTCCTGGTGCACAATGAACAAGTCCTGTTCCTTCTTCAAGATGAACAAAACGAGCAGAAAGAATTACTTTATAACAATCTTTTTTTAATTCATCTAATTTCTCAACCCATTCTCCTAACACAGGTTCATATTTTTTGCCTGCTAATTCCTCACCAGAATAAGTATTTCCTAAAATATAATCGTCTTCCCATCTTAGTTCTTTAACTATCTTATTTACAAGTTCTTCAGCAACAATGTATTTTTCTTCATTATGTATTAATTCAATATAAGTATAATTTGGATGAACCATAATTCCTAAATTTGCTGGAAGAGTCCAAGGCGTTGTTGTCCAAATTACAAAATAAGTGTTCTCGCTATCAACTAATTTCATTTTAACATAAACAGAAGTATCTGTTAAGTCTTTGTGTTCAATCTCGTTAAAAGAAACAGAGGTTTCACAAGAAGGACATACATGTACTGGATATTTATCGTGATATAAAAGCCCTTTATCAACTGCTTTTTTAAAAACCCACCAACCTGTCTCCATATATGACTTATCGAGTGTTCTATATGGATTTTTCCAATCCATCCACTGTCCAAGCTCATAGATATCTTTAGACATGTCTGCAATATGTTCTGTTGCAAAATTATAACATTCTTTAGTAAACCTATCTATGCCAAACTTTTCAATATCTTCTTTTGATTTTAAATCATATTTCTTTTGAACCTTTGCTTCAATTGGAACACCGTGAGTATCAAAACCAGGAATATCCAAAACATTATATCCAGACATTCTTCTGTATCTTATTATTAAGTCTTTAAGGATCCGGTTCATTGCTGTACCTAAATGAAGATGGCCTGAAGCATATGGCGGTCCATCAATAAAATAGTAATTTTTAGTTGATTTTTTTGTCCTAACTTTTTGTGGGATATTATTTTTTTCCCAGTATTCTTTTATTTCTTTTTCAGTTTTGTTACTAAATTGTTCTGGCATAGTTATTCTTATTTTTAATTTTAAAATCCTTTACTTTAAATAAGCCGAATTAATATATATTAAGAGTAAGAAAAAGTTTTTAAAATAGATTTAATTTCTTTGTCAAAGGTGGGAGAAGCAGGATTCGAACCTGCGACCTTTGGTGTATAAGACCACTGCTCTAGACCAGGCTGAGCTATACTCCCTTTTTTAAAACGAAATTGTTTTGGTCTAATAAATAATATAACTTCAGAAATATATTTAAAGGTTATATAATTATTGTCCTGATGATCTAAAATTATTCAATTCCACTTCAATGGATTTAGACACTTCTTCAAATTCTCCAAATCTTCCGATATTTAATCTTAAGGATTTTTGGAACTCTGAAGAAAATAGATTTTTGAACAAATAGGTTTTGCCCATTTCAACTCTATTGATTGCTTCATCCCAAAGTGTTAAGTAGATTGTTCCTGTCTCATCACCAATTAGGATTTCACAAACCTTGTGTCTTGTTTCATCAAGTTTAGAGATTACTTCTCTAATGTTGGTTTTATCAATAACCTTAGCTATCAAGTCAATTTTTTTTTGAAAATTTTTTATGTTTGATATTTTTTCTATCATTCATTTACACTTTTGCTAGGTTTTTATTATATATTTAGGTTAAGAAGTTATTTAAAAACCTTGCGGTTTACATATTTAATATTAATTTACTAAAATAATGGAGGAAAAAATATGCCAAGGCCACACCTGCCAATAAAAAAAGCAAAGCTTAATGAAATAAATAAACCTAAACCAAAAATTGATGTTCCTAAAAGACAAATACCAATAAAATATAATACAACAAATTCAGAAATCAATCAAAAAAAATACAATAGAAAACTAATAAATGATATTTATCTGACTGGGCTTGATCATATTGTTGTTTTAGATAATGGTTATAGAATGGGCATCATTTTCACTAAATTAAAATATATAAAGGTGCCTTTAGATTTACCTATTGGGGGCGAAGAATTACTCATAGAAACAAACCCACATAATTCTAATAAAAATTATATAAAAGTGTCTATTGAAAAAACTCCAAAGGGCCCAATGATTAAAGCAGAAGAAATATATTCAAAAAAAGTAATAGATAAAATGATAGCAGAAGGGAAATATCATTGTTAAATGATATTTACATATCTCCCATATCCATGCCACCAGGCATTCCCATTGGCATTCCTTTTGGCTTGTTTGCTTGTCCTGCAATAATGTCATCAATTCTTAGAATCATTTCTGCAACTTCGGTTGATGATGTTACTGCTTGTGTTTTAACAGATATTGGTTCAATAATTTTCTTTTTCTTCATATCTGCTATTG
>ERZ795059.4215-NODE-4215-length-13584-cov-8.485254_pt1 | contig 13584 bp, 12 predicted proteins | sample MGYA00375143_ERZ795059 | MGnify/ENA primary metagenome ERZ795059 (study PRJEB30188, sample SAMN05720168) | activated sludge metagenome | isolation source: Anaerobic digester | place: USA | collected 2015-01-07 ... | reverse complement strand
GTACGCATCTGAAACGCCTCAATACATTATCACTGAAGTGCGATACAATGTAGATCAGGATAACTACATGTGGTATCTGCGTGATTATTTGATATTACCCGATGTAAAATTATCGAAGGAGCAACAAAGCCAGGCTAAAGCCACTAGAGGGAAGAAAAACAAGAAAGGTGTGTTTGGTTTCTTTAAAGGCTTGTTCAAAAAGAAAAACAAGAATGCTACCGATTCAACCAATCTTCAGGCACCTGTTAAATCATCCGATGATTTTGATTACGTAGATGAGGATGAATTGCCAGAAGGTACCAATGCAATTGAACCCACCACTGAAAAGAAAAAAGGCATATTCTCTTTCTTAAAGAAAAAAGATAAACCTGCTGCCACGGTTGATCCAAATGCCCCAGCAGAAAAACCAAAACGCAAAAAGAAAGAGAAGAAAGTTAAAACAGAAGAGCCTAAGCCTGAAGAAGAGGAAAAGAAGAAGGATGCTGATGACGGGTTTTAGAGTTCAAAAATTGCCGGCAACTATTCATACAACACCACCATCTTTTTAATCCTGTCTTCTAATTTTTCTGAAGTAATTTTTTCACGAAGCCTGTCCACCATGATTGGGAAAGCAAAAGGAGTTGGCTTATTCGGATAGGTAATGATTATTTTCTGCTGAGCAATTCGCTCCAATGCATTTCGCAATCTCGCTTCTTCCAACTGAAAATCCATTACCTCTTCAAAGGCTTGTTGCAATAGCAAACTGTGTGCTTCATAATCATTGAATACATTAAAGAATAACTGAGATGAAGATTGAAGGTGCTTGTCTTTTACCGGTTTGCCCGGAAATCCCTTAAAGACTAAACCCGATATAGCAGCAATGTCCCTGAATTTTCTGCGCGCCATCTCTGTTGAATTGATGCTCGCTTGAATATCATGCTGCAAATTTTCAATACCCAACACATTGGTCTCCACCGCTTCTTCAATCGGTATGGGCTGATCAGAAAGTAATTCAAAACCATAATCATTCATGGCAATGGAAAAAGTAATGGGTTGCAACTGAGAAATTCGATACGCTACCAAAGCCGCCATGCCTTCATGTACAAAACGTCCATCAAATGGATACATCAAAACATGATAGCCATCGTCCGTTTGCAGGTATTCAATTAAGAATTCATTTTTTGCAGGTAGCTTAGAACGTTCCTTCTGCAAATTAAAAAGAGGTTTTAGAAAAATCATTTCTTCATCTTTCTCTTTACCCAGCACAACTTCATCCAGTTTATTGCGAATCATTTCACTGAGCTGAGACGACAGCGGCATGCGTCCGCCTTGCCAGGAAGGTACCTTACCTGATTTACGATTTGACTTTCTAACTTGTGCTTCCATTTCTTTTATGCGCACGAGTTCCAGACTCCGTCCGGCAAACCAAAACACATCGCCAGGATTTAATCGCGAAATAAAATACTCTTCGATCGTACCTAAATATTTTCCTGAAACAAAACGAACGAACATTGAACTATCACCGACAATGGTCCCGATCGACAAGCGATGTCGCATGGCAATGGTGCGGCTCTCTACTTTATATATTCCATTTTCAATAATTACCTTTCGATATTCATCGTACGCTTGAAGTGCATCACCACCGGTTGTAATAAAATTCAATAGCCAATACCATTCATCATCGCTTACGCTTGAGTAACTTAATGTTGTCCGAATTTCCCGAAGAATTTTATCGGGCTCAAAGCCATCGGAAACAGCGAGGGTAATAAGGTATTGAATCAACACATCAAATGACCGGATGTACGGAACACGATGTTCTACCATTTTCTTTTCAATGGCTTCTCGTAGTGCAGCGGCCTCCATCAACTCAAGCGAATGGGTAGGCACAAAATAAATTTTACTCAATGCACCGGGCTGATGTCCACTCCTACCTGCGCGTTGTAAAAAACGGGCAACTCCTTTCGGACCTCCTATTTGAATAACAGTTTCTACCGGACGAAAGTCAACACCAAGATCAAGACTAGAGGTGCAAACCACGGCTTTGAGTTTACCTTCATGCAATTGTTCTTCCACCCAATTGCGTAACTCCTGACTGATTGATCCGTGATGCATGGCTATCAAACCGGAAAGTTCAGGCGCTTTGTCCAGCATTTTTTGATACCAGATCTCTGCGAAAGATCGTGTGTTTGTAAAGATGAGTGTGGTCTTACTTTCCTTTACAACATCAATTACCTTTTGCAAGAGATGAATACCCAGATGTCCGGCCCATGGAAGAAGCTCCACAGAGTCGGGCATTATTGAAACTACCTCCACTCGCTTTTCAATATCCGCTTTGATAACTTCATATTTATTTTCGTGATAATAATTTCCGAGTAAGGCTTCCAGTGCTTGCTCCATATTCCCTATGGTTGCCGATATGCCCCAAATTTTTAGTTGCGGATAAATACCTTTCAATCGGGAGAATGCAAGCTCTACTTGAACGCCACGTTTGGAACCCATGAGTTCGTGCCACTCATCCGCAACAATCACTTTTAAGTCTTTGAAAAAATCAGGATAGTTTTTCTGAGCCAACAAGAGGTGCAGGCTTTCGGGAGTAGTGATCAATAACTCAGGTGGTTTCTCTTTTTGTTTCGCACGATCTTTTAGCGAGGTATCGCCTGAGCGAACACCAACCTGCCACGATAATTCCAATCCTTCAATCAATCGTTTTGCAGATAATTCAATTTCTTTCGACAATGCACGGATGGGTGTAATCCAGATAATTTGAAGTCCGTTGTTCTTTTTTGTTTTGTAATCTTTATGATTGCGAATGAATTCCAGCATCGCTGGCATCAGCAATGAATAGGTTTTTCCGCTTCCTGTTGGCGCGTTTACCAACCCACTTTTGCCATCAAGGTAAGCTTGCCAGGCCTCAAGCTGAAAAGTAAAAGGTTTCCATCCTCGACCCGCAAACCAATCTTTCCCTATTTTTATGTTGCTTGATGACATCAAACTAAAAGTATGGTTTCCAATCGGCCTAAAAAACTATTTTTGCATCCAACTGTTTAAGCCTTATAAAATCGACTCGATGGGTAAGTACTCTATTAAAGAACTTGAACAATTATCAGGCATAAAAGCACACACGATCCGGATCTGGGAGAAACGCTACAAGCTGATTGATCCATCCCGAACGACTACGAACATCCGGTTCTATTCAGACGAAGACCTCAAGAAAATTATCAACGTATCACTGCTGAACAATAGTGGAATGAAAATTTCCAAGATCGCGGATATGTCGCTTGATGCCATGAATAAAAAGGTAATTGAAATCAGTGAAGTACAGCGTGACGCATCCGTACATATCGATCAGATGGTTGTAGCAATGATTGATATGGAGGAAGAGATGTTTGAAAAAATTCTAAACAACCTTATCCTTCGTTTCGGTTTTGAGAAAACGATCATCGATGTTGTCTATCCTTTTCTTGAAAAGATTGGTATTCTCTGGCAAACGCATAACATTACTCCCGCCCATGAACATTTTATCTCAAACCTCATCCGTCAAAAAATAATCGTTGCTATTGATGGACTGCCCATTCCACCAAAGACTGCCAAAAAAATTATACTTTTTCTTCCAGAAGGTGAAATGCATGAAATGGGATTACTTTTCTATCATTTTCTAACTCGTAAGAGTGGACATAGAACCTATTATTTAGGTCAAAGCGTACCTCACGAAGACTTGAAGAAGATTATTGAAGTACATCAGCCTGACATTATACTCACTTCCATTACAACTGCTCCTAGTGGGAATATCGAACAGTATATAAAGAGGCTTTCCTCTGATTTTCAACCAATTGACATTCTAGTTTCAGGATATCAGGTTCAGCGTTTTACTGGTACAAAGTCTGAAAATATCCAATTCTTCTCCCGCGCCTCAGAACTGAAAGATCTGATCTAGCCAAATGCTTCGTATGTAACAATACCTACCTGGAAACTTTCACTCCAGTTAATTCGCTATTGAAACCAAAATCTGGCCATTCAGGGGGATTAATGTAATATTGTTTATTGTTTTATTAATATAGTTAAACAAAAATATTGAGTAATCGGTATAAGTGTATATATTTGTTTAACAATTAAACATAATCTTTAAACATTAAGTATTATGACCACTGCAGAATTTACCTCCGAAATATCAAGCCTTAGAAGCACATTACTTTCTTTTACGAGAAGGTTTACACACGATCGGGATGAATGTTTGGATTTAGTTCAGGACACCATGTTAAAAGCACTAACCTACCAGGACAAATATCGCGATGACACCAATCTGAAAGGGTGGCTTTTCACGATCATGCGAAATACCTTCATCAATAATTATAGAAAAACAAAACGCGCCCGAACATCAACTGATAAAACTAAGGACTTATACTTTCTCAATGTAGAAGATGAGCATACGTTCAATCGACCACATGAAACAATGGAGTTTAAAGAAATCTGGAGAAACGTTGGCTCCATAAAAGAAGAACTTCTTGCTCCATTCAAAATGTACCTAACAGGATATAAATACGATGAAATATCAAAACACCTGTCTATTCCCATTGGTACAGTTAAAAACAGGATCTTTCATGCCCGAAAAGAAATCCAGAAAAGATTGCAGGGATATAATTAATTTTCCAGCTAAATTTTTCAGAAATGAACCGTGTGGCGGTCATTGGTTCGGGTTTCGCTGGTTTATCAGCTGCATGCTTCTTGGCAAAAGAAGGATTTGATGTCACTGTGCTCGAGAAAAATGAATCTGCCGGTGGACGAGCCCGTAAATTTCAATCGAACGGATTTACCTTCGACATGGGTCCCAGCTGGTATTGGATGCCAGATGTATTCGAAAAATTTTTCAATTGCTTTGATAAAAAAGTTTCAGACTATTACACTTTACAAAGATTAGATCCCTCCTATCGCATTGTGTATTCAAAAGATGATGTGTTGGATGTTCCATCCGGAATAGTGGCATTGTGCGCAATGTTCGAGAAACTAGAATCGGGAAGTAGCACACACCTTCTTCGCTTTCTGGAAGAAGGTAAAATCAAATATGATATTGGGGTAAATAAACTGGTTTACAATCCTGGTTTATCAATCACTGAGTTTATGGATGCCGATCTGATGAAAGGTCTTTTCAGCATGCATGTATTCCAATCGATTTCCAGTTACATCCGCAAATTCTTCAAGGAACCTCGCATCATTCAGTTATTGGAATTTCCGGTTCTGTTTCTTGGTGCAAAACCAGAGAATACACCTGCTCTGTACAGTTTAATGAATTATGCTGACATGGCATTGGGTACATGGTATCCCCAAGGCGGCATGCATAAAATTATTGACGGCATGGTTACGCTCGCCAAATCGTTGGGCGTGAAAATAGAATTCAACAGTGATGTTAAACGTATCGATGTTGATGGCGATAAAGCAAAGGGAGTTCAGGTAAACACTACCTTAAGGGAATTCGATTATATAGTGGCCAGTGCTGATTATCATTTTGTAGAGCAACACTTATTGCCCGAAACACATCGAAGGTATACAGAAGCTTATTGGCAAAATCGGGTTATGGCACCTTCAAGTCTGATATTCTTTTTAGGCATCAATAAAAAGATTGATAATCTTCTTCACCATACCCTATTTTTTGACCAGGATTTTAAAGTGCATGCACACGAAATTTATGACGATCCAAAATGGCCCACGTCACCACAGTTTTATGTTTCGTGTACCTCACAATCCGATCCATCAGTGGCTCCGGAAGGTTGCGAGAATATTTTTATTCTTGTGCCGGTTGCCCCAGGACTGGAAGATTCCGAAGCCATGAGAGAGAAATATTTTGATATCATTGTTAATCGATTTGAAACCCTGATGGGCCAAAATATTCGCGATCATATTATTTACAAAAGAAGCTACGCCCATGCTGACTTCATTGGCGATTACAACGCCTTTAAGGGCAATGCATATGGTTTAGCAAACACGCTTTTACAAACTGCTAATTTAAAACCCTCAATTTTAAACAAAAAAGTGACAAACCTGTTTTACTCAGGTCAGCTTACAGTACCAGGCCCCGGAGTTCCTCCTTCTTTAATTTCGGGTCAGGTAGTGGCAAAAGAATTGATCAAAAGACATCAGGAATTTGTAAATTGATAGTTGATGAAAGAGATTTTTGACAAAGTTTCAATCCGTTGCAGTCGCATAACTACCCATGCGTACAGTACTTCATTTTCATTGGGCATTCGATGCCTTGAAAAAGAATTGCGCGATCCCATTTATGCCATTTACGGGTTTGTTCGTTTTGCCGATGAGATTGTCGATACCTTTCATGATTTTGATAAAGCCGAATTACTAAATCGATTCAAAGAAGAAACCTATCGATCGATAGAAGAAAAGATTAGTCTCAATCCAATCTTAAATAGTTTTCAGGCCACGGTTAATCAATACCAAATAGAACACGAGATCATCTCGCAATTTTTAAAAAGCATGGAGCTTGATTTGGAAAAGAAAGATTACGATGCTGATACATTGAAAGAATATATTCTGGGCTCCGCTGAAGTGGTCGGTTTGATGTGCCTGCATGTTTTCTGTAAAGGCGATAAACCTATGTATACACGTTTAAAGCCGTTCGCTATGAGCCTGGGTTCAGCTTTTCAAAAAATAAATTTCTTACGCGATCTTAATGCAGATTACATCGGTCTAGGTCGAACCTATTTTCCGGAAATTGATCTTTCCAACTTCGATGAGGCAAATAAGCTGAAGATTGAAGAAAGTATTAAAGTTGATTTCGATGAAGGATACAAAGGTATTAAGCAGCTTCCAAGATCAGCACGTTTTGGTGTCTATGTTGCCTACATCTATTACCTTGCATTGTTCAAGAAAATTCAGAACACACCTTCTGAGCGGGTATTGCAATGTAGAATCAGTATTCGTAAAAGACATAAAGCAAGATTACTAGCTTATTCATATTTGAAACATCAATTCAATATGCTCTGATGGAACATGTAATCCTGGTCGATGAATTTGACAACGCTATTGGTATAATGGAAAAACTGGAAGCGCATCAGAAAGGAATATTGCATCGAGCATTTTCCGTTTTGCTTTTTAATTCTAAAGGTGAAATCCTTTTACAAAAACGTGCGATTGGAAAATATCATAGTGGTGGCCTGTGGACCAACACGTGTTGCAGTCATCCATTACCCGGTGAGTCTATGCCGGACGCCACGCGGAGAAAGTTGATACAGGAAATGGGCATCGATCTGAAACCAGAATTTGCGTACAAATTTATTTACAAAACTTCTCTTGATGATAACCTGATTGAACATGAATGTGATCATGTTTTTATCGGAACATACGATGGTGATCCGGTCATTAACAATGAGGAAGTAGAAGACTGGAAATTCACCGACCTACCCTCCCTCCGTACGGACATAAAAGAAAACCCTCACACGTACACGTTTTGGTTTAAGTTAATCATCAATCATCCCCAATTGAATACGGTTATTGCATAGAGAGCGACCCTGTCTAGTTCTCCTTCCAGACATATTGTATTTTTATTTCCCTCAAATTTCAATAACATTAGGGCAAATGGAAAACTCAGATTTACAAGAACTGATTTCTGCCCTTCAATTAAAAAATCGACAACTCGAAGAGCGTGAAGAAGATCTGGCAGACCAAAAAGAAGAGTTGCATGCTCAAAAGGAGGAACTCACTGCCGCGATTGAGGAGTTGGTGTTGAAAAACAATTCCTTGGCAGATACATTACAACAACTTCAAAAACGAAATCAGGAGCTAGATCAAATTCTCTATCGCGCTTCGCATGATTTAAAAACTCCGGTTTCCTCGCTGAAAGGTTTGCTCGATTTAATGCGAAGCGAAAACCTTACACCTTCGCAAACCAATTTACATACCTACATGAATCAAAAGGTTTCGCAAATGAATGACGTTTTGAAATCATTGACCATGTTTGCTGAAGCATCGTTCGAAAAAATTGAAATGAAGGATGTTTCTCTAAAAAATGTTACGGAAGAAGTTCTGCGCGATCTTAGCTATTTGCCTAACTACGGCAACGTAAATATTGCAATTGAATATAATAATTTACATCATGTTCAAACCGATGAACTCGTGTTGTACAATATTCTGAAATGTTTGATCTCCAATTCCATTACTTATCGCGATCCTATTAAAGAAGGAAATGTATGGGTTCATTTCAGTAAAAGTCCCGAGCATATTCATATTAAAGTTTCGGATGATGGAGAGGGTATTTCCATGGAAATCAGCAATTCCGTTTTTGATATGTTCTTTAGAGGTTCTGAACGATCGCACGGACAGGGATTGGGACTATACATCGTTAAAAGTGTAATGGACCGAATGAAAGGAGAAGTCTCTTGGATCAGTGAATCCAACAAAACAACTTTTCAAATTTCGTTGCCTCAAATCTAAGGTTGTTGTTTTAGACGCTCCTCCAGCTGCCTGATGTAAACTAAATTGTCTTCCAACATTAACCGTTGAGATTGTTGCAATTCTTTGAGATAAGTAACCTGCTCTTCACACGCGAGCATTCGCCTTAAGTGGAGTGCATTAAAATCATCCCACTGCTTTTCAAAATTGGCATTCAGAATTTCTATACCTTCCACGTAGGTATTTTTAATCTGACTTAATTTTTTGCAGTGGGTTGATTTCAGATTTATCAGCTCCTGCTCCAGTAGGCCGGTGAGGTAACCAATTTTTTCCTGGAGTTTATCTTCGGGGGTAGGGTCTTTGCTCACCATATCGTTGTTATTGAGCTATCGCGTGATCGATGGATTCAGAATAACCAATATCCATGAGCTTGAATTTTCCATTGGGGTGAATGCTATTGATTTTTTCCCTTCCAATTTTTACACTCTGGCGAAACACTTCATCTTTTGGTAAAATCTTACGGTGCGTTTTCAATCCCCGGTCAAACATTCTCTCTTTCCACTCCACAAAATACCACTCCATTGAAGGTTGATGGAATACCGTAAGGTTCCGCTTGTCGAATACAAGCTTGGTAATTTTTTCTTTTGTGACCAATTCACCTATAAAATTGAATACCTCTTTAAACTGATCGATTGGTATGTAGGTAGAGAGAGCCTCAACCACCGCTATTTCAGGCGAATTCTTAACAACATAAACCGCAGCATGCTTCAGACGCTTCTTTTCAACTAATTGTGCATTTGCTTGAAGTGTTTCCATTTTTTCAAAGAAATTTTAAGTTCTGCAAATGTTAACAAGCATCCGCAGTCAAAGTTTAATAAAAGACATTAATCTTTTGATGATGCCGGACCACGTGCTTTCGCACCTCAATACTCGATCTTCGATCATTTCATTCTAATTTCATTTAGATTATCTATTATTTCATCTTAAAAATAGAAACATATTACTTTCCTTTGCCGTATCAGGTAAAAGAATTAAACTAAATGAAAGGATACATAGGTGAATTTGAAGAACTCGTACTCTTAACCATTGCCAGTTTGGGTGGAGAAGCTTACGGAGTTTCGATAAAAGAAGACATCGAAAAAAGGGCAGACCGCGGAATCAGCATTGGCGCATTGCACTCGACTATCACACGATTGGAAGAAAAAGGATTTATAAAATCAAGACTAGGTGATCCTACACAAGAACGTGGTGGGAGAGCCAAACGCTTTTTCGAATTAACACAAGCAGGTAAGGTAGCGCTTCATCATGTGAAAAATCTTCGTGATGAATTATGGAAACTTTCAAAAACATCATTGTCATTATCTAAATGAGGGAAACGAAATTTATCCGGCCGCCTCGTCTTGCAGAAAAACTGTTTGAATGGTATTGTTCAAACGCCTCAGTGGATGATCTCCGTGGTGACATGGAAGAATTATTTTATTTGAATCTTGAGCGAATGTCACCGGCAAGAGCCAGAATGCAATACTGGAAACACGTATTCGCCATTATATTTTCATACGCCCTGAAAAGACGAAAACAAAAATCATCGTATCATACCTTATCATTAAACTCATTCAATACGTCTATGCTTAAGAACTACTTTCTAATTGCATCTCGCAACCTGATCAAACATAAATTCTTTACCATCATTAATGTTCTTGGATTGGCCGTGGGCATGTCTATGGGACTTTTGCTAATTGCGTTGTTGTCTTTCGTTTCAACGTATGATGACTTTCATGAAAATAAAAACAATATCTACCGCATCATTTCCAAAACAGACGATCACGTAAAAAACCGGGAGTTTGCATCGGCTCCAGCTGTTCTCGCAGATAGAATAAAGAATGAATATCCGGGTGTGAAAGAAGTAGTTAGAATAGACAAGACTCTTACAGTCGAAGCTGTGCACGATGGCAAACAACTTCCATTGAATGGATATTTTGTTGACGCTAATTTTTTAAAAGTATTTTCATTTCCACTCGTAAAAGGAAATCTCGCTACATCTTTTGAAAAGCCAAACGCATTACTTATTACTGAAAAAGCTGCACATAAAATATTTGGCGATACTGATCCCATTGGAAAAATAATCACCATGGGCGAGTTTGGTGAGTTTGAGATTTCAGGATTACTTAAAGATCATCCCAAAAATTCGCACATGCAGTTTGAAGTCTTAACCTCTTATCAAAATCTAGAAAAGACTGCAGCATTTCAAATAAAAGAATCATCAGGTGAATCATGGAAAGACTTTAGAAATTCATATGTGTATTTGTTGCTTCCTGATCAGGCAAACACAAAGGATACAGAGAAGTATTTAAACAACATTGCACAAAAAGTCTATCTAAAAGAAGAGAACTTCAGCGCATCCTTCGAATTGCAATCCGTCAAGGACATTGCACCTGGACGCGACTTGTCCAATGAAATTGGAACCGACTGGGGGTACGGTTCAATTATTACTTTTACTGTTCTTACCCTTTTAATATTACTTCCTGCTTGCTTTAATTATTCTAACATTTCTATTTCGCGGGCTCTTAAGCGAATGAAAGAAATTGGACTTCGCAAAGTAATGGGTGGGCACCGAAATCAGATTCTCGGGCAATTTATCATAGAAACCGTAATCATCACATTTGTTTCTCTCAGTCTCTCTTATTACATCTTCGCTCTTGTTCGTTACGAATTCCTATCGGTTATTGTTGGGGGCAGTGATATTCTAAATCTTGATACCAATGCCCGTATTATTTTCTATTTTGTTCTTTTTGCTTTGATTGTTGGAATACTCACGGGGATAATTCCTGGCTTATACTATGCAAACCTCAATCCGATTCAGGCACTGAAAAGCAAGCCTACAGGAAACAATGCTAAATTCAGTCTGAGAAAAACACTTACTGTTTTTCAATTTGCATTGTCGCTTGGCTTTATCATGAGTGTGGTTATTGTGTTAAATCAACATCGTCAAACCCTCAACTATGATTTTGGATTTAACCAGGCAAACATTCTTGACGTCAATCTTCAGGGAGTTGACCCTGAAATATTCAAAAATGAATTCAGTAAACTTTCGTCTGTACAATCCATATCGATGTCATCTAGTGTAATGGGAGCCGGATACTCCGGGATTGCATGGGTAAAGGGAATCGATCAATCCGATTCGGTTGATGTGGCACAATTGTTTATTGATCATAATTACCTGAGCAATCTTAATCTGAAATTACTGGCAGGAACGAATTTCACAGAGAATACTTCAACCAATTCAAATCGTGTTATTGTCAATGAAGAATTCTTAAAACATTTCAAGATAAAGCAACCAATCGATGCCATTGATCAAATCTTTTTACTGGAAGACGAACAAGAAGTGGTTGTTATCGGTGTGGTCCAAAACTTTCACTATACCAGTCTGCATGATCCAATCAAAAGTTTTTTCTTTCGGTTTGATGAAAGTCAGTTTAACATTGCCAACGTTAAAGTTGCCTCCACAGATATGTTTACTTCCATTGGGGAGATGGAATCCACATGGAAAATAATCGGTGGCGAAAAGAAGTTTGAGTCTAAATTCTTTGAAGATGAAATCGCAGATTCCTATTCGTTCTACTTCGCCATGGTCAAGATTTGTGGTTTTCTTGGGTTACTCGCCATCACTATTTCTTGTTTAGGATTATTAGGCATGGTCGTCTTCACAGTAGAGAATCGCACAAAAGAAATTGGTGTTCGAAAAGTAATGGGTGCTTCAACCTCTACTATCACCATGTTGTTATCAAAGGATTTCACGAAGCTTATGTTCATCGCAGCATTAATTGCTACACCACTAACCTATCTATTTTTTGATAGGGTTTTCTTACGAATGCAGGCATATAAGATGCCCATTGGCGCTTTGGAAATTATAGTAAGTTTATTGCTGCTGTTTGTATTAGGTTTTGCTACCATTCTTTCCCAAACGGTGAAAGCGGCCAAAGCGAATCCGGTTGATACATTGAGGAATGAATAGTTAAAATTAACGCGTTCAATACTCAAAACGGCCGTCCTTTCAAGGAACTTACCACCGAATATTCAGCAAGTATATGATGGTCTCTATATAGTGCAATAACATTCTTATCTGAATTGAAATAGAGGCTATCACCCTTCATATATCTATTAGCATCTGGAATCATAAGTTCAATTTTATAGTTGGGCCGATAAAGGAATAAATCCAGACGTCCGTTGAATTGAAGTACTTCATTCAGTTTTTGCTCCGTATTCCAATCGATATCTGTTCGATTCAAATGAAACAAAATATGTCTTGATCGGACAGAATCAATCGTTGCAGAAAATTCAAAATGAAGCTGATCGATGTACCATTGCCTTTCTTCTTTGACACCATTAACATGATTGAGCACTAGTCGGAGAATTAAAAAACTTAATATGCTAAACGAAGCGACTCCGATAATCCATTTCTTTAACATAAGATTAACATTTGGCGAGCATCAACGCAACTTAGTCTTAATGCGCGACCACAGGTAATCAAATATCAAACCAAAGAAATAGAATACGGAATGAATTTTACCTGGTCTTCTTTTTTAATTTCCGATACAGAAAATCAATTCCGTAAATAAAACCCAAGGTAATGGCTGCAAATAATAAGATATACAAAAAGTTGAGAGCGCTAAGATCGTAACCGCGGTAAAGACGATACACAACAAATATCATAATTCAAATATATTGATATTATCGTGCGAAACTAATATTGAAATAATATAGCTTTTCTCAAATAAAAAGAGGCCAGCACTCGCTGGCCTCCTGCATCAAGCATAGTGGGATTGGCTTAATGTTTCTTTATTAATTTTCCATACTGCGTCTTTCTCTTTCCACTGTAAAAGCGATAGATGTACATATCTTCTTTAAGGTTTTCGTCATTACATTCAAATGAATACGATTCACCTTTCCGAACATTTCCTTTATAGACCTGATGAACTTGTCTTCCGCACTTATCGATAATTTCCAATTCTACATAATCGTCTTCATTACATTTCCAATCGAATTTTAAATTGCCATGGAACGGATTCGGATATGCACACACTTTAACACCATCATCTCCATTATCGTCATCATGGCCTAAGGTATCAATTGCAATACATTGACCCGCCTTATACGCTACAACCGGAGCCCAATCCTTCAGTGTTTCTTTACATGCATAATCACCACAAATTG
>ERZ795059.4211-NODE-4211-length-13589-cov-5.198463_pt1 | contig 13589 bp, 7 predicted proteins | sample MGYA00375143_ERZ795059 | MGnify/ENA primary metagenome ERZ795059 (study PRJEB30188, sample SAMN05720168) | activated sludge metagenome | isolation source: Anaerobic digester | place: USA | collected 2015-01-07 ... | reverse complement strand
TGGAGTTCAGACGTGTGCTCTTCCGATCTGCCCGACGACCGCGTCGCGCTCCAGCTCGCGGTCGTCGGGCAGTTCTGCGCCTCGGACTTCATCGGCGGCGGCGCGGGCGGCAAGGGCCATCGCTTCGCCTTCAACTACATGGTCGCCAAGAACGTGGCCGCCGGCGTGACCTACTACATGGACGAGTTCGACCGGCCCGGCCGCCAGGGCGAGGACTACGACCGGGTGCAGGTCGACCTGGCCGTCAAATTCTGAGTCCGCCGAAGATAACCAAATTGTAGCACAATGCCAATACAGGCCTAACGACTCTCGCGTACACCAGGATGGAACGCCTGTGTGCGGCAAGAGAACAGAAAAGACCAAATGGAGGTTCACATGAAGAAGATGATTGTCGGAATGATGGCTGCGGCCCTGGCGATGGGCGTCGTAGCGCACGCGGAAACGCTCCAGATCGACGGCTCCACGACGGTCGGGCCGATCGCGGACGCGTTCGCCGAGTACTTCAAGAGCATCCAGCCGGACCTGGCCATCACGGTCAAGAAGACCGGCAGCGGCGACGGGGCCGCGGCCCTGATCGACGGCCGGTGCGACATCGCGACGATGAGCCGGTTCATGAAGACCGAGGAGTTCCAGAAGGCCGTCGGCAACAACGTCCTGCCGGTCGCCCACGTCGTGGCGATGGACGGCGTGTGCGTCGTGGTGCATCCCTCCAATCCCGTCAAGGCCCTGACCAGCGCCCAGGTCCGTGACATCTACACGGGCAAGATCAGCAACTGGAGCCAGGTCGGCGGCTCGAACACGCCCATCGTCGTGATCAGCCGGGACACCTCCTCGGGCACCTACGAGACCTTCGAGAGCCTCGTCATGAAGAAGCAGCCCATGGCCGCCGGCGTCGAGTACGTCAACGCCAATCCGCAGGCCCAGTCGCGGGTCCGCACCACGGCCGGCGCGATCGCCTACGTGGGCCTGGGCTTCCTCGAGGGCGTCAAGGTCCTGCCGATCGATGGGATCATGCCCACCCGCCAGACGGTTGGCAACGGCACCTACCCGGTGGCCCGCCCCTTGTTCCTGTTCACCAACGGGTATCCCAAGCTCGGCTCGGTCGCCCACAGGTTCGTCACGTTCTACTTGACTGAGAAGGGTCAGGAACTCATCGAAGCCAAGGGCTTCGTGCCGCTGACGAACTACTGATCGGCCGCTCCCACGCGATTCGCCGATCCGCTTGGACGGCGTGGAATTGAGTCTCACACTGGAGCCGGTGGTCGACATCGGTCGACCGCCGGCCCTGACGTTCCGGGAGGGCCCGACGAGGCAACCGAGTCGCTGATCGGGCGGCTTGGGGACGTTCTGGATCGTTTTCAGGGCCGCAGTCGTCTCTGCCCGCCTTCGTTGCCACGTAACGGTTTTCTGCTTGCCCATTTGCACGCCGCAAGCTACCATGGGAAGGAGAAGAACGTGCGATATTGGAGCAGGGGGGAGCGATCGCGGCAGGGTGCCCGACGCTCTGTGATGAAGAGGTCGAAATGTGTGCAGCGGGTGCAGGATCCGGACGGAGGAGGGGAGCATCATCGCACATGGGATGTCCCCCTTTCTCTCGCCGCGGGTTTCTGCCCGCGATGATCCCGCCAGGAGAAAGGAGAAAGGCATGAAAAGACTCATTGGTTCGTTCCTTGTTGTGGTTCTGTTCTCGCAGGCACGGGCGGCCGTGCCCGAGCCCACGAGCGTCTGGGAGTTCAATCCCCCGGACACCACCGCCGCGACGGTCGGCGCTCCCCTGGAGCTTGTCGGCACGGACAAAGAGGTCGCGGGTGTCGTCGCCGGCGACGGCGCCGTCCAAATCGGCGAAGGGAGCTACTTCATTTGCACCCATGGCATCGCCCCCAACGGCGGCGGCACGAAGGTGAACGAGTGGACGCTGCTGATCGATTTCAGCTACCCGGCCAGCAGCCGGTCCGATCCGCCGAACGGCTACAACGACCTGTTTCAGACGAATCCGACCAACGTGGACGATGCCGACTGGACCATCAATTCCTCGGGCGCCGTCGGGATCGGCGCTGTCGGCTACTCCAGCACCAAGTCGTTTACGACCAAGGGCGACACGTGGTACCGCATGGTTCTGGTCGTCGACAACGGGACTCGGCACGACATCTACTTCGACGGCGTCGAGATCTTCAAGGGCAACCAGCAGGGAATCGACGGACGGTTCAGCCTGGCCTCGACGATCCTCCTGTTCTGCGCCGGCAACAACCAGGACCGCGACGACGCGCCCATCAACGTCTCGACGGTGGCCTTCTGGGACAAGCCCTTGACGGCCGACGAAATCCTGGCCATGGGTCGGGCCGGCGACAGCTTCTTCGTCCGCAAGGGCGCGTCGAGCCCGATCCCGGGCAACGGCCAGAAGGACGTGCTCGCCACCGCCGACGTGTCCTGGACGCCGGGCGCCTACGCCGCCACGCACAACGTCTATTTCAGCGGTTCCCGCGACGAGGTGGAGGCCGCGGCCCCTGCGGCTCTGGTCGCCGAGGGCCTGGACCTGGATGTCACGACCCTGGACGTCGGACAACTGGATTTCGGCCGGACGTATTTCTGGCGCGTGGATGAGGTCAACGGCGCCACCGTCTTCCCGGGCGAGGTCTGGCGGTTCACGACCGAGCCGTACGCCTATCCGATCGCCGGCGTGACGGCCACCGCGTCCACGTGGCAGGCCGGCATGGAGCCGCAGAACGCCGTCAGCGGTCTGGGTCTCGACGGGCTCGACCAGCATTCCACGGACATCAAGACGATGTGGACGACGACCGACGTCGGGCCGCACTGGATTCAGTTCGAGTTCGACGCTCTCTACAAGCTGCACGAGATGTGGGTTTGGAACTCCAACCAGGTGATCGAGGGCTTCGTCGGATTCGGCGCCAAGGACGTCGCGGTCGAGTACTCCGCCGACGGCCAGACCTGGACGCCCCTGGCCGGCGTGCCGCAGTTCGCCCGAGCGACGGGCCTGGCGACCTACACCGCGAATACGACGGTCGCCTTCGACGGCGTCTGGGCCAAATACGTCCGGCTGACGATCAGCAGCAACTGGGGCGGCATGGCCCCGCAAGTCGGCCTGGCCGAGGTCCGGTTCTTTTATGTCCCCGTCAAGGCGTTCGAGCCTGGGCCCGTCGCCGATGCCAAGGGCGTCAGCGTCGAGGCCCCGCTTGTCTGGCGGTCGGGTCGCGATGCCGTTTCGCATAAGGTGTACCTTGGAACCGACGCCGACGCCGTGGCCGGCGGCGCCGTCGCGGCCCAGACCGTGACCGAGCCCACCCTGGCTCCGGACGGCCTGAAGTTTGCGACGACCTATTTCTGGAAGGTCGACGAGGTCGGCGCGGCCGACACTTACGCCGGCGATCTCTGGAGCTTCACGACCCAGGATTTCGCGTCCATCGACGACATGGAGGGCTACACCGACAGCGAGGGCAGCCGGATCTATGAATCCTGGATCGACGGCCTGACCACCGGCGCCAGCGGCTCCACCGTCGGCTACATGGCGGCCCCGTTCGCCGAAAGGACGATCGTTCACGGGGGCTCGCAGTCCATGCCCCTGGCCTACAACAACACGACGGCCCCGTACTACTCCGAGGCCGAGCTGGCCTTCGATTCGCCTCAGAACTGGACTGCTCACGGCGCCGCCGCCGTGGCGCTCTACTACCAGGGCGTCACGCCGGCGTTCCGGGAGTTGCCCTCCGGCCACATCCTGATGAACGGCCTCGGCGCCGACATCTGGGGCACGGGCGACCAGTTCCGCTATGCCCATAAGACCCTCACCGGCAACGGCGCGATCATCGCCCGCGTCAACAGCGTCCACAACAGCAATGTGTGGGCCAAGGCCGGCGTCATGATCCGCCAGAACACCAACGCCGGGGCCGTCCACGCCTTCATGTGCATCACGCCCGGCGGGGCCAGCGCCGGCAACGGCGCCAGCTTCCAGCGAAGGCCGGTTGTCGACGCCGCCTCGGTCAACGACAACAGCGCCTCGCTGGTCGCAGCTCCGTACTGGGTGAAAATCGAACGCACCGGCGACAACTTCTCCGGCTTCATTTCGCCGGATGGCGTCGCCTGGACCCAGATCGGGGCGCCCGTTTCGATCCCGATGACCGGGCCGGTTTTGATCGGCCTGGCGTTGTGCAGCCACGACGCCACCGCGATGACCGGGGCCGATTTCTCCGACGTGACGACCACCGGCAACGTCACCGGCTCGTGGCAGATCGCCGAGGTCGGACTCACCCAGAGGGAGGGCAACTCGCCCGAACCGCTGTATCTGACGGTCAAGGACACCGGCGGCAGAAGCAAGACGGTCGTGACCTCCGACGCCGCGGCCAGCGCTCGGATGGGCTGGCAGCGGTGGATCATCCCGCTGAGCGACCTGACGGCCTCGGGCCTCAAGGCCACGGCGGTCGATTCGGTCGTCGTCGGCGTCGGCAACCGGACCAGCCCCTCGGCGGGCGGGACCGGAACCGTCTACATCGACGACCTCGGCTTCGGCGTCCCGATGCCGTGATCGGAGTCTCTTTGCAGGTTCTGAACGGGGACAGTCGCCTGTGGGTATCCAAGAACCCGGGCGACTGTCCCCGTCTGTTTTGGCCCCTCGTCGGGAATTGGGTTCGTTTCGCAGGACTCGTCGTGAAGCGTGAAGGGCAAAGCGTGAAGCGTTTCGGCCGGGGGCCGCGTCGCTCGTCCCTCGTCGCTCGCGACAACGCCAGACGGGCGTTCCGCCCGTCATTTCCGTCCTCCTCGTTCGTAGTGACGCCGTCAGGCGCTATCCTCTCTTCAAGTTTCAACTGTGAAGTTGGAAGTCAGAACCGTCGTCCGAGGCCTGACACGTCCCGTTTGACCGTCGCTCGGACCACGCATTTGCGCCAAACGAAGCCAATTCCGCCCCCGCCTCACGATCCGCCGCCAAGATGGGGGGGTGGGCCCCAGAGGACACAGAGGTCCCAGAGGCGCAAAGGCAGGAATCGGGTGAACAGACGAGAGGCTCGCGAATCGCGGCGTTCTTCCCCTCACTTTCTCGCTCTTCTCTGTGCCCCTCTGTGCCCTCTGTGGCAACCCTTCTTGACTCTTCGCCGGGGCCTGGTTCCGAGTATGGGACTTCCTCTGCCGTCGTGCGGGCCTCTCGTTCCTTACGCGGCTGGGCCATCGTTCTGTACAGGCTGCTCTCGATCCGCCGTTCGTACATCAGCATCCGGTCCAGCACCCTCGCTTGGGCGAAGTCTTCCACGACCAGCTTGCCCAACGCCGTGTTTTCGTCGAGCACGCCGCAGGCGGTCCGGTCCCGTTCGCTGCCCTTGTGTTGCTTCCACTCTTGGAACCGGGCCTCCAGCAGCGCCGCCGGTTCCCCCTCATCGAGCGCCGCGAAGGCGATGTTCTGGAGCCGCTCGGCTCGCCGAAGTCGCCAGGAGAGCCCGACGATTCGCTCGGCCAGCATCTCCTCCATCGGTCCGACGGGGGCCAGCGTCGCGAGCATCCCCTCCCGATACGCTTCGAATTCCGTCGGATCTTCACCGACAATGACCGCCTCCCGCGCCAGGAGCCCACGCTTGACTGCATTCTGCGAGGCCCTCTCCTTGCCCTCCGCCGTCCGCGGCCCGGTGGACTTCCTCGCATTCGACCGATTGGCTCGAACCTGTGCCGCACTCGCCATGGTGATTCCCTCCGACTGAACGTCTTACGCTTCACTATTCACGCTTCACGCGCAACGTGCGGTGCTTCATGAGTCCGAACGCGGCGACTCACATGGCCATTATACCATAGCCATTCCGTCGTTTCAACAAACAATGAATAGACATAGAGACTGTTTCACAATGCCTAACTGCTTGCCCTGCCGAGAGTAACGAGACACCCCCAAAGAAGTTCGACCACAAAAGGCGCAGGGACCACAGACAAAGACGCGGGTTGGAGGCGGCAGGCGGCAGGGACCGATGATCCAGCGACAACGGCGGGGGACGCCAGCTCAGAAGGCAGTATGGTCTCTGAGAGGCGAAGGAACGCCAATCGCGGCCGGACGGGGCACGCGCCTGTCCATCACGTGGACGCTGGGGTGCAAGGAGACCTCGGGCCGCACCGTTGCGAAGTCAGTTCGTCATTCCTGGCCGCCGTTGCGACGGAGCAGGTCAATCACTTCCAGGCGCCCTCGGGACACCGCGGATCGAAGCGGCGTGTAGCCGTAGTTGCTCTTGGCGTTGACATCCGCCTTGGCTGCCAGCAGCAGTTCCACGATTTCCGCGTGGCCGCGGCCCGCCGCGAAGTGCAGCGGCGTCCCCCCCTCCTTGTCTCGGGCGTTGACGTCCGCCTGGTGGGCCAGCAGCACTTTGACCGTCTCCCACCGCCCCAGGCCGGCCGCCCCGTGCAGAGGCGTCCAGCCGGTGTTGTCCCTGGCGTTGATCCTCGCCTTGTTCTTCAGCAATTCGGCCACCGCATCGCCCTTGCCGCTGATCGCTGCATGATGCAGAGGCGTCCGGCCCTCCTCATCCGTGGCCCTCGCCAGGTTGGGATCTTCCGCCAGGAGCACCTTGAGCTTCTGGGCATCGCCGATCCTGGCGGCCTCGTGGATGTGCTTCGCATAAGCAGCCCGGATCAGTTCGGCGGCCGCGTCGTGCTTGTGGAATCGGGCCCGGGCCAGCGGTGTATCATTGAAGCCGGCCGCCACGACTGTGACGTCCGCCCCCGCGGCCAGCAGCGACGCCACGATTTCTTCATTCCCGCGTTCGGCCGCCTTGTGCAGCGGTGTGTTCTGGTGGTTGGCGCCCGCGTTGACGTCCGCGCCGGCGGCCAGCAGCGCGACCACGGCCCCCACCTTGTCTCGCTCCACCGCGTCGTGCAGCGGGGTGTTCCCGTACTCGTCCCTGGCTTCAACGTCCGCGCCGGCGGCCAACAGCGCTTCCACCACTCCCGGCTTGTCCTCCTGCGCCGCCTTGTGGAGCGGGGTATCCCCGTACTTGTTCCTGGCGTTGATGTCCGCCCCGGCGGCCAGCAACATCTTGACGACTTCGGCGACCTCGGGAATCAGGGATCGAACGGCCCAATGCAGGGGCGTATCTCCAGAGTTGTCCCCGGCGTTCGCGTCGGCCTTGTGAGCCAGCAGCGTTTCGATTGACGCTTTCGTTCCCGTGGAAATCGCATAGTTCAGAGGCGTCCGGCCGTCCTCGGCTGCGGCACGAACGTCGGCCCCATGGGCGAGCAACACCTCAATCGTTTCCTTCGCTTGCTTGTCCAGGCTGCGAGCGGCCAAGTGCAGAGGCGTCTCGCCGGCGTTGTTCCTGGCGTTCACGTCGACTTGTTCCGCCAGCAGCAGCGTAATGACTCCCGCTTCCGTGTCGTCCGCCGCGTCATGCAGGGGCGTGTCGCCGGAATTGTCCCTGGCGTTCGCGTCCGCCTTGTTCGCGATCAGCAGCGCCACCGTTTCCTCCGCCTTCTTTCCTCCCGACAAGGGGTTCGCCGCCCGATGCAGAGGCGTCTCGCCGAATTTGCTCCGGGCGTTGACCTGAGCCTTCTTGGCGATCAGCAGGGCCGCGGCCTCCTTCTTGGAGTTGTAGGCCGCGTGGTGCAGCGGCGTATAGAGGCGTTCATCCTGCGCGTTGACATCCGCCTTCTTCGCGATCAGCAGCTTCGCGACTTCCGTGGCTCCCTCCGCGGCCGCCGTGTGCAGAGGGGTCTCGCCGGAGTCATTCCTGGCCTTGACGTCTGCCTTCTTCGACAAGAGCAATTTGACGATTTCCCCGCTGTCGTTGTCGGCCGCCGCGTGCAGCGGAGTGTCTTCGTCCTCATCTTTGGCGTTCACGTCCGCCTTCAGCGAGATCAGGAGCTTGGCGATCTCCACGTGCCCTTTGGACGCCGCAATGTGCAGGGGCGTCTCGCCAAAGTCGGTCGTGTCCTTGACCAGCGCGCGGTTCTCCTTCAACATCGCTTTGACTCGCTCCAGGTCGCCCTTTCCCACGGCCTTGTGAATCTCCCCCGCGTGCGCCGCTCCGGCCCAGGTCCAAATCCAAACTGTCAATAGCGCTGCTGCAGATGTCCTTCGGATACTCATCGTATTGGCTCCTTTGACAAGACCGGTTCTTTCGTAGTGGAGTATCGAATGATTTTGCTGCACACATTCGGCGGTTCATACGATATATCTTAGGGGCAAACTCGCTCATGGCAAGTAGGGCAGAACATACGGAGATCCGCCTATGAGGGCTGGATGGGTTGTACCGATAATCGTGCTTGTCATGACGCCCTGCGCCTGGTCGGCGTGGGAGATCGAATACAGCGACGGGCTGGTCGAGGCGATGGCCAGGGCCGGTCATCCGATCTCCAAGCGGGTGGGACGCTTCGCGACGAAGAAGGAATGCCTGGCCGCGATTGACGAGGCGGTGGCCCAATCGGGAGACCCGACGCTGCGACTGAACATGTATCCGGCGCCCGGAGGCTATGACGAGACCCGCGGGTCGTCCTCGGGCGGCGGTGGTGGTGGGACGCAAGAGCCGGTCTGGGGCCAGGACGGGTACGGCATCCCCTTCTACAACATGATCCGCAATGCGCAGCAAAGAGCCACCGAACGCCGGATGCAGAACGCCTGGGGGCTCAACAACCAAGGGATCGAGCAGGCCGCCAAGGGAAACTGGGGGGAGGCCTCCCGGTTCTACAGGGAGGCCTTGAAGATCGCGCCCAATGACCCGGGGATCCAGCAGAATCTCAAGAACGCCGAGGCCAGGGAGAAGGCCCGCTCGCTCAACCTCAAGGGAATCGCGGCCTCCCAGAATCTCGACTGGGCCGCGGCGGCACAGTACTTCCGCGAGGCGCTCCAAGCCACGCCCGATGACGCAGTCATTCAGCGGAACCTGAAACAGATGGAGGACATCCTCGCCTCCGAAGAGCGGAGCCGGATAGACTTGCAGAATGCGACGAGAGAGCGGAAGAGCGCGGAAGCGGCGAGGGAGAAACGCGAGGCGGAGCAGAGGAGGCGTCTGACGCAGCAGAACGCCGCGTTTGCCGACCTTCAGGCCGATGCCGGCAACTTCCTGGGAAGGCCTTCGGGAGCGAACTCTACGGCAGCAAACTCGGCCGGGCAGCCCCGTGTGCCGCTGCCTCCCGATTCTCCCGTCTCGAAGGCCGCGGCGATCGAGAAGGACTCCTCCCCCATCCTGGAATTGTCGCCCGAGACGTACCAGATCATCGGCTTGGTCGGCAGGAACATCAAGGAGGCCCCGGCGAAGTTCGGAGAAGCGGTGATCAGCGCGCTGGGCTACGAGCGGCAACTGGGCGTTCTGAAGATCGCCAAGGGACTGAGCGACGAGGCGGGACGCTCCATGCAGAACGCCGTCGATCTGATCGGACGCGGATATCCCGAGGCCGAGACAGTCGAGCAGATCAAAGGTGCCGAGTCCCGCGCCATGAAGATCTACGTCGACAGTTTCTCCAGTATCCCGACGCCTCCTTCGGAGGAAGAGAAGCAGGAGATGGAGGTCAACGGCCGTAGGTGGTTCACGTGGATGGCTCAACCGATCGGAGGTTCGCGCTGATGCGGCATGTCCTGATCGCCATGGTTTGTCTCTTGTCCACAGCGTGGCCCGCCGCGGCCGAGGCGCCGGCCGTCAGCCTGACCGTGCTCCTGACGCCGGAGCGGGTCAAAGCCTCGCATCTGGAGCGACTGACTCCTGTGTTGACCGTCGGCGGCCGCGGGCGGATCGTGGTGGCCGAGCCCAACAATCTCTTCCTGCTCGACAGCCGGAAGTCCCTCTTGGATGGTCCGACTCCCGTGAGCGATTGTGCCTTCGCGCCCGACAGCGCCCTGCTGATGGTCAGCGGCCGCAGGCTCGGATACTGCGCAGGGGGACGGTTCCACCCGCAGATCGACCTGCCGGAGAATGCCATGCGGCTCACCGTCGGGCGGGAGCGAATCTACGTCTACGGGGGGGACAACGACAAGGCCACCGCATTGTACATGATTGACCCGAATCGCGGCCACGCCAAGCTCTTCGCCCTGCCGCACCCCGTCGGCGCCGCCTCCGCGGTCGGCGATACGCTCTATTTCTCCGCGGCCAACGATGTCTACCGGCTGGCGCCGGGCGGCGAGATGGACCTGTTCTGCCGCCTGCCGGGCCCGGCCATCACCTCCCTTGCGGCGGCCGGTGACGATGTTCTCTACTTCACCGCAGGCCGGACGTTGTACACATGGCAACTCGGAAAGGTGGGAATTCTCAGCGAAGGCCTCGGCGATGTGGTGTGCTGGCGGGGCGGCGCACTCTACGTTCTCGATACGCAAAAGCAGTTGCTCCTGAAGCTTGAGAATCTCCCCTGCCTTGAAGCGATGCCTCAGGAGACGCCGTAAGCGACGATTCCAGGAAGCGCCGATGCAGGCCTGTCCGGCCGCGCCCATGTCTCTCTGGCCTTTTCTCACTTCTCCCCGGCCGAGGCATCGATGATTCTGCGCTTTGCGCTGCTTTTCCCTTGAGGTCCGTTGTCTCTATCGGCAGAATGCCAGCCGGCAGCATCGTCCGGTCTCTGGGGACTCCGGCTCGTTTCAATCGATTGACGGGGAATGGCGCGTTATGTGTGGAATATGCGGCATCTGCGGTTCCGGCAGGGCGACCGATCACGAATCCGCCGTGCGTCGGATGCTCCAGGCGATTCAGCATCGGGGGATCGTCGACGGCGCCTGGAGCCATCCCGGGGTGGGATTGGGATCGCGACGTCTGCCCATCATCGACGTGGCTCATTCGGCCCAGCCCCTGTTCAATGAAGACGAGAGCCTGGTCCTGGTCGGGAACGGCGAGATCTTCAACTATCGGGATCTGCGTGAGAGACTTGCGGGCCGGGGACACGTGTTTCGCACGTACGGCGACCTCGAGTGCATCCTGCACCTGTACGAGGAGGGCGACGAGAGTTTCTGGAACGACCTTCGCGGCCAGTTCGCGATCGCGATCTACGACGTTCCGACGCGACGCCTGACGCTCGCCCGCGACCATATCGGCATCAAGCCGCTCTACTATTACTGGCAGGACGGCCTGTTCCTCTTCGGTTCGGAGATCCGGGCCATCCTGTCCCACCCGGGTTGCCGGCGTCGACTGAATCCGACGGCCCTGGCGGATTTTCTGTGCCTGCAGTACGTTCCCAAGCCGCAGACGGTGTACGAGAACCTGTGGGGCGTGCCGCCGGGATCGTTGCTCGTGCTCCAGGACGGCCGGGTCGAGGTCAAGCGGTTCTGGTCCATTCGGATCGATTCGGCGACTCCCGCGCAGAGTCGTCGGCAGATCGCCATGGACACGCGCGAGCAGTTACGTCGGTCGGTGAAACGGACGCTGGTTTCCGATGTCCCCGTTGGGGTTCTCCTAAGCGGCGGGTTGGACTCGAGCGGAATCGCGGCCGTGGCAGCCGAAGAGTGCAGCGGGCCTTTGCGCACGTTCTCGATCGTCTTTCGAGAGGAGTCGTTCGACGAGAGTCCCCACTCTCGCGCCATGGCCCGGTTCCTCGGCAGCGAGCATCACGAGGTCGTTCTGGACGAAGACGCCATCTTCGACTCGTTGCCGCGCATCAGCGGAGTGTTCGACGAGCCGTTTTGCGAAGGGTCCGCCTATCCTCTCTACCACATCTGCCAATACGCGAAAGACCACGTGACCGTGATCCTCTCTGGGGAGGGGGCGGACGAGACCTTCGCCGGATACGAGCCCTACGCGGGCCAGCAGTTCCTCAAGTATTACCAGTGGACGCCGGCGCCGGTCCGCGCCCTGTTTCGCGCAGTCGTGCACCGCCTGCCGGTCTCGGACAATTGGATCAGTTGGGACCTGCGATTGCGGCGGTTCGTCGACGGCGGTCTGTTCGGGCCGGCCAAGGCCCATTTCTGGTGGCGCGTCAACATGAACGACGCGGAGAAACGCCGTGTCCTGACGCGGGACTTCATCGACGGTCTCGACCGGGCCGACACCGCGGTCCTGTACGAAGACCGCGTCGCATCCTGGGATTCCAAAGACACCGTCAACCGGATCCTGGCCGCGGATTGCACGCTCCACCTCGTCGACGATCTGCTGCTCCGAGCCGACCTGATGAGCATGGCCCACACGATGGAACTGCGGGTTCCCTTCCTGGACGTCGACTTCGTGGACCACGCCTTCCGCATCCCGTCGCGGCGGAAGCTGCGAGGATTCACCAACAAGATCCCGCTGCGGGACGCGCTGAAGGGGATGATCCCCGATGAGATCCGCACCCGCGTCAAGCACGGCCTGAACATGCCCTATCAGAAGTGGTTCAAACGCCCGCGATGGAAGACGCTCCTGCACGATTGCCTGGCGTCGCAGCGCGTCCGATCGCTGGGAATCTTCGACGGCGAGGGGGTGCAGGCGATGCTCTCCGAGCACGAACGCGGCACGCATAACCACGCGCACGGGCTGTGGTGCATCCTGAATCTCGTCCTTTGGCTTGAGAGTCATTCGGCATGAAGAACGCGACCTCGTCCCCCGGCATGTTGATCCTGCACGGGAACAACCACGACAGCAACCGCGGCTGCCAGGCCCTGCGATGGTGCACGCAGATGACCCTGGACCGCTACGCGCCGGACCTTCCCCGACTCCACGCGAACATTTTCTACAACGACCATCCGCACTTTCAGACCCGCGAGGTGGACCGGAACTCGCCGGGACAATTGTGGGAGGTCGGTCGCCGGGGACGGCCGAGCTTCTATCTCTGGGGCGCCTGCGTGGTCCGGTCCCGGATGCTGGGTCGCTTCCCGAAGATGAAGGTGCATGAGGTCCAGCGCCGGGTAGCGGCGGTCCTGGCCTTGGGGGGCGACAATCTCTCCTACGACTACGGCTTTCTGGCGACGCTGCTGTTCTTCAGTCCGTTGCGGGCCGCCGTGCGAGAGGGGACTCCCGCGGTCGTCTGGGCAGCGTCCGTCGGCCCGTTTTCGAGCCGACCCCGCTGGGAACAGCGTTTCGCCGACGTGCTGCGCCGCGTGGACCTGATCACCGTGCGCGAGCCGCTCACGCAGGCGTATCTTGAGGGGCTTGGCGTTCGCGACAATGTCCGACGTACTGCGGATCCCGCGTTTCTTCTGCCCGCCTGTCCGACGCAGTTGCCCGGACAGATCGAGGACATGCTGGAGGCCGGCGCGATCGGCATCAATCTGGCGTCCCTGATGGTTCGCTACAATCGCCTCTCCAGCAGCGCGTGGCTGGCGGAGGCGACCCGGATGGTGGCTGAGGTCCGCCGTCATACGGCCGCTCCCATCCTGTTGATTCCCCATGTGATGATGCCGCCGCACGTCTTTCCGGCCAACGACGACTACGCGTTCCTGTCGGCTCTGCTGGAGCGACTGCCCGCCGACGCCAGGAAAGGGGTCTGCCTGTACGACGCCCGCGACGATGATTGCCGGCAGATCAAATGGGTGATTTCCCGACTGCGCGTCTACGCCGGGGCGAGGTTCCATTCGGTGATCGCCGCGTTGTCTTCGGGCGTGCCCACGTTCTGCATCGGCTACGGCGTCAAGACCCGCGGGATCAATCTGGAACTCTTCGGACACGAGCAGTGGGTCTGCTCTGCCTCGCAGCTCACCGCCGGGCGGCTGGTCGAACGGCTCCAGG
>ERZ795059.4210-NODE-4210-length-13592-cov-5.333530_pt1 | contig 13592 bp, 10 predicted proteins | sample MGYA00375143_ERZ795059 | MGnify/ENA primary metagenome ERZ795059 (study PRJEB30188, sample SAMN05720168) | activated sludge metagenome | isolation source: Anaerobic digester | place: USA | collected 2015-01-07 ... | reverse complement strand
CGCTCCCCTGGCCGTTGCCGCGGCTGCCCCCCCGACCTCCAGCGTGATTGTCCGCGAACACTACTACGCGCCGCCCGTGTACGTGGCCCCCGTCTACCCGCCCTGGCATCACGGTCCGTATTGGCACCATCCGGGCCCCCCTTGCCGGCCCGGACCGAGCGTCCACTGGGGTCTGTCGATCCGCAATTGAACCGCCCCTGGACGCGTCCCCCAGAGAGGGACAACGACGGAGGCACGGACTCGCATCGGCCAGCATTGTCGGGTGAGGTCCAGGGCGGCATCTTGCCCGGGGTGGCTTTCTTTTTCGCGTTCGGTTCGGTAAGCTGAAGCCAGACAAACCGCACGCGAGGCCGGTCCATGTATTTCAACTTCAGCTGTTCCAGTTGTGGCAAGACGCTCAAGGTGCGCGAGGAACTGGCGGGCCGCAAGGCCAAGTGCCCGTACTGCCGGGCCGCCATCAGTGTGCCCGAGCAGTCCGGCACCGAAAGCGCCGTCCGAGAGGAAGCCGAACCCGGCGCCGCAGGTCCGGATACAGCGGCGACGGAGCGTGGCGGGAGCCCCGCGCCCGGAGCACCGGCTGGCAGGCCGGTTGGGCCGTCGGACGCCAAGCCACCCGTTCCTGAGATCACGGTCGGTCCAAGAATCAGCCCGCCCGCCATGCCCAGCCGTCCACGCACGCGGCCCCGGCCCGCCGCCGGCCAGAAAAAACGTTCGACCAGCGACACCGACGACGGCACGAACGCGAGTCTGCTTTGGACGTCGCTGATCGGCTTGGGCGCAACGGTCATGTTCTATCTGTTTCTGCTGCCGCTCCCGTCGGTGTACTTCCGCGACTTGTTCTATGAACGCGGCTGGGTGACCGTGGCCGAGGCGTTCCTGATGTTCTGGTCGGTGGCGATCTTGGTCTTCAAGTGGTTCAAGTTGCGGCGGCAGCGCGAATCCATGCTCTTCGATCTGCTTCCCGAAGGCATCAGCCGTGACATCACCGTCGAAAACGTCGAGCAGTTCGCCTCGACCATCCGCGATCTGCCGGTGAATCCCAACGCCAGCTTCCTGGTCCAACGGGTCCTGCGCGGCCTGGAGCACTTCACGGTCCGCCGCAGCGCTTCCGAAGTTTCGACCGTGCTGGCGTCCCAATCCGAGTTGGACAGTCACTCGGTCGGTTCCAGTTACGCGCTGCTGAACGTATTCATTTGGGCCATCCCGATCCTGGGGTTCATCGGCACCGTGATGGGCCTGGGAACGGCCGTGGGCAGCCTGGGAGTCCAAGACACCAAGGACATCGAAGGCATCAAGGAATCGCTGGGCGCCATCACGGGCGGGCTGGGCGTGGCCTTCGACACCACGCTGGTGGCGCTGATGATGAGCCTGATGCTCAAGTTCCCCGCCAGCTCGCTGCAAAAGGCGGAGGAGGACTTGCTGAATTGGGTGGACGAGTACTGCAACGAGAACCTGCTCAAGCGGCTGAAGGAGGCCGGCGGCGAGCGGGTGCCGGAGCCGAGCGAAGTCGGCAAGATCATCCAACGCGCCATCGACCAGAATCTGGCCGAAGTCGTCGAACACGCGCGGAAGACCGTCAGAGAGATGAACGAGCAGAGTCAAGCGGCGCAGCAGCAGTTGACCCAGATTGTCCGGGACTCCGCGGACACCGCCGCCGGCGCGGCGATTTCGCTGGCGGAGCATTTGAAGCAGCTGCAGCAAGCGGTCACCAACATGAATGAAGTGCTGGGCCAACTGGACGGCAAACAAGTGGTCATCCAGACGGCCGAGCGCCCGCGGCGGCGTTGGCGCTGGTTCGCCTCGCGGACGGACGATACGCAGTGACATGGCCGGGTCGCAGTCATGCCCAAACAAAAACTCGACGAATCCTTTTCCCTGTTCCCCTTCCTGGACATCATGGCCAGCCTGATCGGCATCCTGGTGCTGCTGATCACGGCCGCCACGCTGGCCCAGATCAGCAAGGACCAGGAGGACACTTCCGATCCCCAGGCCGCGGCCAAAGCCCAGGCTCGGATCACCCAGTACCGCGCGGTCAGGAAACGGCTCACCGCGGACACGCCCAAGCAGCAGCAGTTGCAGGAACTGGTCGAGCAGGCCGAGGCCGCCCGCCAACAGCTGGAACAGTTGCAGGCGGAGGTCAAGCGTCTGGAGGCGGAGCGGGTGGCGGCCCGGGATCAGGCCGAGAAACTGCCGCCGTTGCAGGCCGAGGCCGAGCGGCTGCAGAAACTGATCGAGGAAGCCGAACTGAAACTCAAGGAACTCCAACAGCAACTGGCGCAACTGCGCACCCTGCTGGCCAACCGCAAGGAAGCGGGTCAGTCGGAGATTCAGATCCTGCCCAGCGGCAGCGGGTACGATCTGACCCCGACCTTCGTCGAGTGCTCGGCCAACAGCGTCGTGCTCCATGACCGCCCGGAGCCCCTGCGGATTCCTGTTAGCCGGCTGTCCAGCCACGAAGCCTTCCTGCAGCTGCTGGACAACGTCAAGCAGCAGCACAAAGGCACGCTGGTCTTCCTGGTCCGGCCGGACGGTGCGAGCACGTATCAGGTCGCCCGCAGCATCGCGCGCAGGCAGTACGTGACCAACGGCAAATTGGCCGTGGCCGGACAAGGCAAGCTGGACCTGTCCTTGTTTCAGAAAAAGTGAACAACCATGAAGTCACGCTCCGCGGCCACGGACCTGAACCTGGACTCGCTGATGGACACGATCACGAATGTCGTCGGCATTCTGGTCCTGATCCTCGTGATGGTCACCCTGAACATCAAAAAGACCGTGGAACGGATTCGCGAGGAAGATCCCAGCCAGTTCGGCGTGAGCGAACAGATGCTGGCGGAGATCCAACAGCAAGCCCAGCAGCAGCGCGAGACCATCAAGGAGCTGCAAGTCAATGCTTTCGGCTTGGACGTCCAGTTAGAGCAGGACCGGACGGAGATCGAGCAGCAGCAGAAGCAACTGGAGGAACTCCGCCGCGACATGCCCCAGGTCAAGCCCCAGCCCGAGTCAGTGAAGGACTTGCAGAAGCTGGTGGAAGAGCGAAAAAAGAAGCAGGAGGAGCTTCAGGAGGAGTTGGCCAAGATCGACGCGGACCTGGAAACCGTCAAAGCCGAGTTGGGCCAGACGCCCGACATGGCGGCACCACCGCCGAAGATCGTCCGCTTGCCCAATCCCCGCGACGCGCCCAAGGGGGCGCAGCCGATGCTGTTCATCTGCCGCGAAGGCCGCCTGATGTTCTTCGATCCGGAGGAACTGAAAGAGCGAGTCAAGAAACGCGTTCAGTTTCTGCTGCGGCCGCTGGTGGCCAAAGCGGGCGAGGGCGGCGAAATCGACTGCGAAAAGCTGGTCGCGACGTACAACAAGGACGCCCTCAGCGATCAGGAATTCCGCACCCGGCTGGTGGTCGAGAACTTCAACCTGGTACTGATCTACGAGTACCGTGGATCGGGCGAGACGCCGGACCGGCTGCGCAACCCCTCGTCCCGCTTCCAGGCCGTCGTCCGGCGCATGGACCCGCAGAAAAACTACGCCCGCTTCCTGGTTTGGCCGGACAGCTTCGACGTGTACGTCGAGGCGCGGAACGTGTGCGACCAGCGCGGCGTGCTGGCGGGGTGGGAGCCTTGCACGGAAGACTACCAATGGAAAGTCTCGCTCGGCATCGCGGTGACCTGCCAGGGCAAACCCAAGCCGCCTCCCAAGCCGCCGGCCGACAAGACCGCCCCCAAACCGCCGTCCCCACCCCCGCCGCCGCTACCGAACGACGTGGTGGATTGATAGCACGGCTGTCAACTGGACCGAGCTTCCCACCCAGCAAAAAATCGTGCCGGTTCCGATTGCATCCGGCCTGGGACGGATTAGAATGCGCGGCGCGAACGTAACTGGCTGCGCCGGAACCTGAAACCCTAATCCTTCACGTCATCTCTTTCCCACTGCCGTCGAGCCGGAGGAAGATCAGGTGAGAGATGACGGTGATCGTCATCCCAAACATTCGTCTGCAAAAGCGTGTGGACAACCACCTGTTGACCCGTTTCACTGTTCGATGGAAAGGACACGTCCGTGGAGGAAAACCCGTACGCCAGCCCAGCTGTTCCCGAAACCGAAGTGCCGCAAATCGAAACGGGGCCCCGTGAGTTGCGGGTGGCGACGCAGGGAAAGCGGTTTTTGAATCTGATTCTCGACGGCATCGTCATTCAAGTGCTGTCGACGATCACCGGTTTCGTGGTCGGCGCGGTCTACGGCGCATTCTTGGCGGCGACTCAGGGTGGCGTGACACCGGAAGATGAAGCGACGTTCCAGATTGTTGGCTTCGTACTGGGTCTGTTGGTCTATACGGCATATTTCATCATCTTGGAAGGCCTGTTTCAGAGATCGCTGGCAAAGCTGATCACCGGCACGCTCGTGGTGACAGCCGAGGGAGGCCGACCCTCGTTCGGTCAGATCGTCGGCCGATCTTTTGCCCGCCTGATTCCCTTCGAGGCGTTTTCGTTTCTGGGCGGCAAGCAGCCGGTCGGCTGGCACGACTCGCTCTCCGGAACGCGGGTCATCAGCATCAGGTAGCGATGCGGGCCATTCGCGCCGGACCGCCCGCCAACCAGAAGTACACTGCCCAAACACTCCTTGAGGATTCCACCATGACGTCCAACCCTACCGCGCGTGAAGCCGCGGCGAATCGTGCTTGTTCACGACGCGACTGCCTGAAGAACATGGGGGCCGCGGTGCTCGGCGCCGCCGCGTTCGGGAGGACGGTCCGGGAGGCTCCGGCCGACGAACTGCGGGCCGAGGCCAAGTCCCAAATCAAGCTGGGAATCGCTGCCGACATCTACCGTCAATTGCCGCTGGAGGAAGCTGTCCGCCGGATCCGGGCTGACGGATTCAGCAACGTGCTGAGCAACTTCGCGTTTGCCGACGTTCGCTTCGACCCCTGGTCGCCCGACTGGGAGGCGGCGAACAAGATCCTGTCGTGTTTCGACCGGCATGGCGTGCGGGTGGCGTCCCTGTACGGCTACTACAATGTCGTGCATCCCGACCCGGCGAAGCGGCGGCACGGCGAGGAGCGGATGGAGTTCTACATCGCCAATTGGAAGCGGTTCGGCTGCCCCGTGATCTCGACGGAAACCGGCACGTTCAACCGTGACTCGGAGTGGGCCGACGCGCCGGAGAACGAGACGGAGGAGGGTTACGCCCAGTGCCGCGCGGCCTTCGAGCGGCTGGCGCGCGCCGCGGAGAAGACCGGCGCGATCATCGCCATCGAAGCCTACTGGCGGAACGTCATCGGTTCCATCGAGCGGGCCGCACGCCTGTTCCGCGACGTGCCGTCGCCGGCGCTCCAGCTGGTGATGGACCCCTGCAACTACTTCCGCAAGGAGCAACTCCCGCAGATGCAGGCGATGCTGCAGGAGATGTTCCAACAGCTGGGTGACCGGATCGTCGTGGCGCATGCCAAGGACGTCAGAGCCGCAGCCGAGGGCACGGACCTGCCCGCCCCCGGCCAAGGCGTGCTCGATTACCCGCTGTACCTGCGGCTGCTGGCTCAGTTGAATCGCCCCCTGGACCTGATCGTCGAGCACTTGACGCGGCCGGAAGTCCCGCGAGCGCGGGATTTCGTGCTGAGCAAGTTCTAGCCCGGATCCGTTCTTGCCTCCCGCAATGGTCCTCGCGAAAGATGAAAGGCGTGGGACGCCCACGCAACGGCGCTAGTGCGTCGTCAAGGCTTAATCTTGGGGTGACCGATGCGGTGGCGTAAGCTTCCAGCTTGCGTTTGACGCGATGAAGCGAAAGGCAAGCAGGATGCTTACCCCACTTTTTAGTCTCGAAGACGCGCTAGGCCTTCAGTCCGGTCGTGTCGAATTCCAGTTTTTCTTTCGCTTTCATGATCTCCTCCCACGTCGCCTCGCCGCCGCGATAGGCGGCGGTGCGGCCGAGAATCGTGGTCAGATTGCTGCGCACGCTGGGGGCGACGGTCGAGTTCGAGCAATCGCCCTTGAGGATGTTGGCGTGGAATTCGGCGATGTTGGCCACACAGCCTCCGGTGAACAGGCCCGGCGGCTGCTTGGCGTGGTCGCCGCCTTTGTAGGACTTGCGTCCGACGATCCGCACCAGCCCGAAGTAGTGCGTTTCCAGCGTTCCGTTGGGGCCGAACATCTTGTTGCCGATGTCGTCGTAGCCCGTGCCGTACTGCTTGGATGCGAAGGTGACGACGACATTGTTCGGGTAAAAGAAGATTACGGAGAAATTCCCGTGGCAGTCGCCGTGGTCGACGCGGCCTTCGCGCCCGCAGGTTCCGTAGGCTTTGACCGGGTCCTGGTTCACAATCCAGGCGGCGACGTCCAGGGCGTGAATGTTCTGTTCGGTGATCACGTCGCCGGACAGGACGCGATCCAAGCCCCAGCCGCGCAGCCGGTTCTCGGGGTTGGTGGCGTTGGCCCCCAAGGCTTCGTCGCCTCCCCAGGTCGTGCCGCAGTAGTAGACGGCTTCGCCCGACACCAGCGGGCCGATGTCGCCGGCATGCACGCGGCGAATGGCCTCGCGGTAGAATTCGCTGGCCCGCGTCTGGAAGTCCACCAGCATGCACTTCTTGTTTTCCGTGGCTTTCTTGCCCGCCTCGGCGATCGTCAAGCAGCCCGGCACGTCGACGGCGACCGGCTTAGCCACAAACACGTGGCAGCCGGCCTCCGCGGCGGCCAGCGCTTGTTCCGGATGGAAATACGGCGGGGTCTCGATCGCGACCGCGTCGGGATTGGTGTCCAACAAGCGTTTGTAGCCGGACAGGCCCGTAAAGCGGCGGGCGGCATCGACCTGGAATTGCCCGCCCAGGCTGTCCGTGCGGTCCCCGAAATAATCGGCGCAGGCCACGATTTCGTAACCGCCGTGCTGCATGAACAAGTTCCCGATCCACTTGCCGCGGCCCCCGCAGCCGACAACGCCCAGCTTGACCTTGGTGTTGGCCTGGGTGCCGAAGACCAGTTCGGGTTTGATGAGCGTAACCCCGGCGGCGGTTGCGCCCGCCAGGAACCCGCGCCGATTCAGCGAAGTGCTTGCCGGATTGTGTGACGTCGTTGAGCGTGGGGACATGGTGAAATCTCCTTGCAGCTTGAGGTAGGTCCGCCGAGCATGTCCCCAGATTACCCGATCCGCCGCCCGTCGCCTAGTTCCGAGGCCAAGATTGGCGTAGGATACGCCGGTTGGAGTCTCAGCCCGTATGCTGCCGCGGGCCGTGCGCACGTCGTGGGCTCAGACGTGCAGAATTCAAAATTGGCGGCGTCTGGTCGTTGCCGCGATCGAAGCCTGTACGCCGCCAATTTTGAATTCTGTACGTCTGAGCCCTTTGGTTGCTCCGGGTGAAGCGAACGTGTGCCCGTGTCGCCGATGCGAATCATGATCTTCGGAGAAGCCGGCCATGCCGACTGCCACTCGAATGTTGCGCGATGACGCCCTTGCCATCTGGCGGGCTGGCGTCCGTGCCGTGCGCAGCGAGCGTTTGGTCCAGGACGCGGTGCAGGCGCGCGGCGACCAGCTGATCGTGGGCGACCTGTGCCTGCCGCTGGCCGAGATCGATCGCATCGCGGTGGTCGGCTGCGGCAAGGCCGGCGCGGGGATGGCGGCCGGCCTGGAGGCAGCACTGGGCGAGCGGCTGATGGAAGAAAAACGCCTGACCGGCTGGCTCAACGTCCCGGACGACTGTGTCTGCGGCCCGGGGGACGGAATGAATTTCCTTCCTACGACGAGGATTCACCTGCACGGCGCTCGGCCTGCGGGCCTCAACGAGCCCACACCGCAAGGCGCCGCCGGAGCGGAACGGATTCTCCAGTTGGTGCAGTCCCTGACGCCCAACGACTTGTGCCTGTGCCTGATCTCCGGAGGCGGTTCCGCCTTGCTGCCCGCGCCGGCCGCGGGCGTTACGTTGGACGACAAACTGGCGGTCACTCGGCATCTGGGCGCGGCTGGAGCCAACATCCAGCAACTGAACATCGTGCGCAAGCAGTTGAGCCGCATCAAGGGCGGCGGCCTGGCCCGCGCCTGTGCCGCCGGCCGACTGATCGCGCTGATTATCTCCGACGTGCTCGGCGATCCGTTGGAAATCATCGCTTCGGGGCCGACCGTGCCGGACAGTTCCACTCCGCAGCAAGCCCTGCAGATCCTGGATCAGTTCGACGCTCGCCGGGCGGGCATCTCCGACCGCGTATTCGGATATCTGCGGGAGGCGACTGGGCGGTCCAGAACGCCGGCCGGGCAAGCGCGCGGCAACGTGACGAACCTTGTGATCGGCAACATCGCCACGGCGGTCACCGCCGCGGGTCGGGAGGCGCAGCGCCGCGGCTACACGACGCGGACAGTGGCGCTGCCGCAGTTGGAAGGAGAAGCCGAGCAGGTCGGCCGTGAACTGGCGGCGGAGGCGATCCGGATGCGTGCAAACGGTGGGCGGCGGTGCCTCGTTCATGGGGGCGAGCCGACCGTGAAACTCGTCGCTTCCAGCCGCCGTGGCCTGGGCGGCCGGAACCAGCAATTGGTGCTCGCGGCACTGGAATATCTGCAGGACCAGTGCAAGGACTCGGCGCGTGGGCTGGCCCTGCTGTCCGGCGGGACCGACGGGGAAGACGGGCCGACCGACGCGGCCGGCGCGGTCCTGGACGAAGCCGTTTTGGCCGCGGCCGCCACGCAGCAACTCGCCGCGCGGGATTACCTGGCAAGGAATGACGCTTATCCCTTTTTCCAGCGGCTGGGGGCGCTGATTCAGACCGGCCCGACGCACACCAACGTCTGCGACCTGCGCGTCGTGCTCGCGGAAGCCTGACGCCGAGCGGCGCGCCCCGTCCCTGGTCGCCAGACACGAATCCCGCCGGCTTGCCCGGCGGCATTCTCCGGCCCACTCGGCGGCTGGATTCTTTGAACAAAAAAGACTAGGATTACGAACTTCAAGTTATCCTGTGCCCCCACTGCCTCAGCCCCCATGCTTTTTCACACCTGGACCTTCCTGCTCTTCTTTGCGGTCTTTTACCCCGTCTACCTGTTGATCAAGGGGACGCGGCTCAAGCTGCCCTGGCTGCTGACCGCCTCGTACGTGTTTTACGGCTGGTGGAATCCGGTCTACCTGATCCTGATCGTCTGGGCCACGTTGGTGGACTATCTGGCCGTGGTCGGCATGGCCCGCACCCGGTGGAAGAAGCCGTGGCTGGTGCTGAGCTTGCTGAACAACCTCAGTCTGCTGGGGTTCTTCAAGTACGGCCGATTTGTCGTCGAGAACCTTAACTCGCTGGCGGCGTGGCTGGGCCTTCCCTGGACCTTGGGCGATCCGGACGTGCGGTTCCTGAGCGACGCGGTGAACTCGCTGCTGTACGGCTGTGGAATCGACCATACGGTGCCCGCCTTCAGCTATCTCCTGCCGGTGGGTATCTCGTTCTACGTCTTCCAGTCGATGAGTTACACGATCGACTATTATCGGGGGAACGTTGCGTTCGAGCCGAACTTTGTGCGTTATGCCACGTTTGTTTCTCTTTTCCCGCAGCTGGTGGCCGGGCCGATCGAGCGGGCCTCGAATTTGTTGCCGCAACTGCACGGCACGCCGCAGATCACCCGCGACGACGTGTCCGACGGGGGCTTCTTATTTGTCGTGGGACTGTTCAAGAAGGTCGCCTTGGCCGACTACCTGGCCCGCTACGTCGATCCGATTTACGCCTCGCCGGGCGATTATCAGGCCGCCGCGCTGGCGTTGGCGACGGTGGCCTTCGCCTGGCAGATCTACTTCGACTTCAGCGGCTACACCGACATGGCCCGCGGCATCGGCCGGATGATGGGCATTCGGTTGATGCTGAACTTCTACCACCCGTACCTGGCCACCGGACTGGGCGATTTCTGGCAGCGTTGGCACATCAGCTTGTCGACGTGGTTCAAAGATTACGTGTACATCCCGCTGGGCGGCAATCGACACGGCGAGGTCGCCACGTACCGAAACATGGTCCTAACGATGCTCATTTCCGGGCTGTGGCACGGCGCGATGTGGACGTTCGTGATTTGGGGAGCGGTCCACGCCGCCGGCCGTGTCTTGACGCGGGCGCTGGAAGGCACGCCGTTCTACCAGCACCGTGTGCCCAAGCTGGCGAAACAGGTGTTGACGTTCTTGATCGTCTGCTTCGCCTGGGTTTTCTTCCGGGCGCAGAGCGTCGGCGACGCGTGGCTGATCCTCCGCCGAATCGCGTCCTGCGAACTGGCGGACCCCGCGATCCCGCTGCTGATGATCGGCCTGGTGCTGGCGATCTGGATCTACCAGTACGTGTGGGAATCGCGGCTGTACGCAGTCCTCCAACGTCCGCTGGTTCGCGTGGCCCTGGTCGTGGGGATGGTCGTGTACATCGCCACGCTGATCACGGCGAGCGACCAGGCGTTTATTTACTTTCAGTTCTGATGTCCTTATGGAAAACGAACCTCTGAATCCATCCAAATCGTCCGCCAGGCATGGCGTCGATCCGTCGTGGGCCGCGGCGGAGATGCGGTTGTCGCCACGGCAGTGCTGCGCGGCGTTGGTCATCACGGCGGTGCTGTTCTACGTCCTTCCGCACGCCTGGGAGCGGATCGAACCGCTGCAGATCGGCGCCGGCTATCGAATCCCGTATCGACTGGGCAACGACTACTGGCAATACGAACGAACGTGCCGCGCGGCGGCCGGCGGGGACCAAACGCTGCTCGTCGGCGACTCGGTGATCTGGGGCCACTACGTGTCGACCCGCGGGACGTTGTCGCACTATTTGAACGAACAGGCGGGCAGCGAGCGGTTTGTCAACTTGGGAGTGGACGGAGTCCATCCGGCGGCGATGGCGGGGCTGGTCGAGTACTATGGCGGCGCGATTCGCGGCCGGCGCGTGATCGTAAACTGCAATTTGCTGTGGACGAGTTCGCCGCGGCACGACCTGTCGGCGACGAAGGAAGCCACCTTCAACCATTCCGCGCTGGTTCCGCAGTTCTCGCCGTGGATTCCCTGTTACCGGGCGTCCCTGTCGCAGCGGGTAGGTGCGGTTGCCGGCCGGCGGCTGCCGATTCTCGGCTGGGCCGACCACCTGCGAATCGCTTACTTCGACAGCGAAGACCTGGCCACCTGGACGCTGGAACGTCCGTACCGCAACCCGCTGGGGGCCCTGAACGCCGCGTTGCCTTCGCCCGACGAGCCCCCGTCGCCGCCGCCCGACGCGCGGCCCTGGACGGCCAAGGGCATCACGGAATTCACGCCCGACTGGGTGCCGTTGGACGAGTCGCTGCAGTGGCGGTTCTTTCAGCGCACGGTGCGGTTGCTCCGCGAGCGCGGCAACCAGGTGTTTGTCGTCGTCGGCCCCTTCAACGAGCACATGCTGACCGAGGCCGGGCAAAGGGGTTACGCCAGGCAAAAGCATCAGGTGGCCGAGTGGCTGGCGGAGGAGGGCGTTTCGCACTGCGTCCCGCCGCCGCTGGCGAGCGAATTGTACGCAGACGCCAGTCATCCGACGGCGGCGGGCTATGCCCAACTGGCCCGCTTGCTGGCCGAGCAGCCGGCGTTTACGGATTTCTGCGGTCAATAGCTGGGGCACCTGGTGACGAGGCTCTGCCTCGTCACCCAGTGCCTGCGAGGCTCCGCCTCGCATCCGGCCGGCAGAGCCGGCAAGGCAGGGCGTTCCCAGGCAGAGCCTGGGAACGAGGACGAGGATCGCCTCAGACCGCCGCGGGTTGGCGTTTCGAGGCCGGCTTGCGGCGGGGCTTGGCCGGCGCCGCGGGCGGTGTGACGCGAGCCGTGAGGCACTGACAGAGTGCGGCCTCCGGACGGTCCGTGACCGCCGCATTGCGTTCGTAGAAGGTCTGCGGCTCGTAGGTCCAACCGGCCGCCAAGCGACGGGCTTCCTGACGGATCCGCCGCAGCAGCCAGCGCCCGCCCAGGGCCGAGGCCAGCCGCGACTTCCAGCCGAACTCGGCGTGCAGTTCGCTCAGCAGCTCGGTCATCTGGTCGTGCAGTTCCGGATCGTGGCGGTAATAGAGCCGTGTCGCGCCGACCAACGCGGAGTAGATCGTCGCCAACGAGCGAGCTTCCCAGGCGTAACGGTCGCGGATGCACGGGTCGGGATGGTTTCGGTATCGCTTCCAGCCCGCCAACGTCGTCCGCACGATACGCACGGTGCTCGGACCGTTGCGCGCAAAGTCGCGGTCGAACGCCCGCAGCACGAACTCGCCCGCCTGCTGGTCCGACAGGTGCGGATGCCGGTAGTTGAACATCAATTGGCCGTGGATGTCGGCGATGTCAAACTCGCTCTCGTCCTTCATCAGGCCGCGGGCTTTCATGTCCGCATGGAACGGCGTTCCGGGCACGGGCGTGTAGAGCATGAACTGGTGAAAGTCCGTGTTGTGGCGGGCAGCGTATTCGATCGCTTCATCGATGTTGTCCTGCGTGTGCTCCTCCAGGCCGATGATGGTCGAGCCCAGCACGCGGATGCCGTGGGACTGCAGTTCCCGGATGAGTTCAAACGTGTCGATGCCGCGCAGTTTGGTGTACTGACTGTCCCGGCCCTCGATTCCCATCCAGACCCAGGAGATGCCCAAGCGGACCAATTGCTCCAGGCGATACGACTGCAGCACATTCGCCGACGAGAACACGTACAGCGACCAGGCTTTGTGCCGCTGTTCCATCAGTTCCAGCAGCCGCAGCGCCCGCTGGCGGTGCAGCAGGAAGTTCTCGTCCATCATAAAGAACGACCGGACCTGCATTTCCTGTTCCATCTGCGACATCACGTCGAACAGCTCGTCGCCCGACTCGTAAAAATGAACCGCTTTCCCTTTGCCGCCGAACATGGCGGACGTAGAGCAGAAGTTGCACCCCAGCGGACAGCCGACGGAGGGCAGGATGGTCGCCGCCACATCGCCCGGCAATTCCTTGACCGTGATCCCGGCGTTGCGCGTTCCGAACCCGGACGCGATCAGCGGATGCCGGATGGGCTGGTTCTCGTCTTCCCCCAGGAACCGCCGGAACCAGCGCACGCCGTCGCCCCGCACGATGTGATCGGCGTCGATCCGCTCGTGCAAGTCCGGCATGTTCGCCAGGTGTCCGCCCACGACGATCGTGGCCTGCGGCTGGTACTGCCGGATCAGCTCGCACATCTTCTTCACTTTGCCCACGTTGGGCATGATTGAGGTGATTCCGATGATGTCGTAGGTGTGCGTGCGCAGCTCCTCAATAAAGCGGTCCAGGGTCGGGAAATCCAGGACGACGCACGGGGCGTCCATGTTCCCCTGCATCAGCATCAAGCCCCAACTGCGATGGAACATCCGCAGCGAAAACGGACCCTGCGTGCGCGTCACCTGATTGTGGTACAGTTCCATCGGGTTCATCGCCCGGCTGCCGTACTGGTCGTCCTGGGCATAGGGCCCGAAAACGCTGGTCAGCAGTACTCGAGCCCGAGATCGCGCCGGATGGACGGCAGGGGTGCACGGATGGGCGGGTCGAGATTCTGGTCGGTCCACGCAACGCGTCATCGGAAAACTTCCTGCAAAAAAGGGGGGGGCCGGGCTTCGTCGCGGTTGCGAAGGGCAACGCGAAGCGCCGGTGCGCATTGTATCCGTTATCGTCGCCGCGCCGGTCGACGCCGTGT
>ERZ795059.4203-NODE-4203-length-13600-cov-15.966704_pt1 | contig 13600 bp, 9 predicted proteins | sample MGYA00375143_ERZ795059 | MGnify/ENA primary metagenome ERZ795059 (study PRJEB30188, sample SAMN05720168) | activated sludge metagenome | isolation source: Anaerobic digester | place: USA | collected 2015-01-07 ... | reverse complement strand
TGCTTGCATATACAATATTATCCAATCTTTTTTCTAATAATATAAGCAAATTATCACCAGTATTTCCTGGAGTTTGTTGTGCTATTTTAAAATATTTTTTAAACATAGATTCTCTAAGTCCGTAATATTTTTTACATTGTTGTTTTGCTCTAAATCTCTCTCCATAATCTGTTAATCCTCTTCCACTAGTTTTACCATGAACGCCAGGAGTAAAATTTCTTTTTATCATAGGACATTTAGGAGAATAGCATTTTTCACCTTTTAAAAATAGCTTTTTACCTTCTCTTCTGCATTGTGCACATTTTGATTGTGATTTTCTTTCCATATTTTTTATTTACTTATATTATTATACTCTTCTTGGTTTTTTCTTCCTACAACCATTATGAGGAATAGGAGTTATATCTTTTATAGAAATGATATTAATTCCATTTGTATTAAAGGCTCTTATAGCTGCATCTCTTCCTAAACCAACACCTTTTACTTCAACAGCAGCTTCTTCAAAACCAATAGCTTTAGCTTTGGAGCAAAGTTCTTCTACTATTGTTGTAGCAGCAAATGGAGTAGCTTTTTTAGGCCCTTTAAAACCAGCTTTCCCAGCTGATGTCCATAATACTACATTTCCAATCATATCAGAAATAGAAATTATAGTATTATTATATGTTGCATTTATATGTATAACACCACGTTTTATAAACTTTGATGTTTTCTTTTTTCCTTTAGTATGTTTTTTAGCAGTTTTAACTTTTTCTTCTGCCATATTATTTGTTTATTTTATTATTTCTTTTCTTTTATTTTTCCACTTATAGTGCTCATTCTCTTATTGCCTCTTACAGTTCTTGAATTTGTTTTTGTTCTTTGGCCTCTTACAGGTAAATGTTTTGCATGTCTTTGACCTTTATAACAATTAATTTCTTTCATTATGTTTATATTTTTTGCAATTTCTTTCTTTAGATCACCTTCAACTTTATATTTAGAAACTAAATTACGTATAGCAGTAGCTTGCTCTTCTGTAAGATCTTTAGTTCTTATATTTGGATCAACACCTGCTTCCTTTAGAATTTGTTGTGATCTTGTAAGTCCTATCCCATATATATAAGTTAAAGCAATTTCTATTCTTTTGTTGTTTGGTAAAATTACACCAGCGATACGAATCATATTTTTTTATTCTTATTATATTAAAAATTAACAAGTTATCCTTGTCTTTGTTTATGTTTTGGATTATCACATATTATCCAAACTCTTCCTTTTCTTCTTATAACTCTACAATTTTTGCAGATCTTTTTTACAGATGCTTTTACTTTCATAATTTTATTTTATGTTTAAAAACTCAACAGAACAAAATTATACACTAATTTCTAAGAGAAATCAATATGTGTAAAATTAAACTCTATATATAATCCTACCTCTCTCAAGGTCATATGGACTAATTTGGAGTTTTACTTTATCTCCAACAATAAGTTTTATATTGTTTTTTCTCATCTTTCCACATAGATATGCAATAATAGTTTTATTACCATTAATACTAACTTTAAAAGTTGTTGCTGGTAGTAATTCTGTTATTATTCCCTCTACCTCTATAAAATTATTTTTAGAACTCATTGTTTGAATGACTATTATAATAAAAGAGCCATATTTTGGCTAACAAAATAATTATATTATATATTTTTTAATACGTCAAATTTTTAATTATGGCTCTAATCTTTGTAATGTTCTTGGGAATGGTATTGATTCTCTAATGTGTTCTAGTCCACATATCCAAGCAACTATTCTTTCAAGACCGTATCCAAATCCAGAATGAGGAACTGACCCATATTTTCTTAAATCAAGATACCAAGAAAATACTTTTGGATCTAATTTCATTTCGTTAATTCTTGCTAATAATTTATCATAATCTTCCTCTCTTTGACTTCCTCCAATTATTTCTCCATATCCTTCTGGTGCAAGTAAATCAGAGCATAAAACTCTTTTTGGATCATCTGGATCAGGCTTCATATAGAAAGCCTTTACTTCTTTTGGATATTTTGTAACAAATATTGGTTTATCATATTTTTTTGTAAGCATTGTTTCATCATCTCCACCCATATCATCATATTCTTTTATATCAGATCCCATTACCCTTAATTCATTAACAACTTCAGCATGTGTTTTAACAATAAATGGTGGTTTTATTTTTTCTAATGGTTCTATGTTTCTTTCCAATAATTCCAATTCTTTTCTGTTATTTTCTAATACTTTTTCTACTATATGCGTTATTAATTCTTCTTGCACTCTCATATTGTCTATATAATCATAAAAAGCCATTTCAGCATCCATCATCCAGAACTCTGTTAAGTGTCTTCTTGTTTTTGATTTTTCAGCTCTAAACACTGGACCAAAATCAAAGCATTTTCCAACACTAAATATTGCAGCTTCAAGATATAATTGACCTGATTGAGATAAATAAGCAGGCCTTCCAAAATAGTCTATTTTAAATAATTCAGTAGTTCCTTCACATGCATTGGCTGTTAATATTGGAGAATCTATTTTTGTAAATCCTTCTTTTTGAAAATATTCATAGGTTGCATTTATTACAGTATTTCTTATTTGCTGTATAGCCCATTGTCTTCTAGATCTAAGCCATAAATGTCTATTATCCATTAAGAAATCTACACCATGTTCTTTTTTTGAAATTGGATAATCTTCATTTGAATAATTTAAGATATCAAAATCTGTTACAGATATTTCAAAACCTGTTTCACTTCTTTTATCTTCTTTTACAATTCCTTTTAATTTTATTGAAGCTTCTATATTAATTTTCTGTAGATTATTCCACTTCTCTTCATTAATTTTTTCTTTTTCTACAACACATTGTATAAATCCACTCCCATCTCTTAATTGCAAAAACATTATTTTCCCAGATGATCTAAAATTATATATCCAGCCACCTAATTCAACTTCTTTTCCTAAATATTCTTTTAAGTTTTTAATACTTTCCATATTTTTTAGAATTAATGTTAAAAAATTATAATTATTATATCTCTTTTTTATGATTTAACAATAATAAAACAAAAAATCTATCTTTTTGATAGATCTCTTGTTAAACCTTTAAAGTCCTAGAGACTCCTAGATTTAAACCTTTTTACAATTATTTTTTCTTTGCAACTTTCTTTGCTGGTTTCTTTGCAACTTTCTTCGTAGCAACCTTTTTTACTGTCTTTTTTGCTGTCTTTTTTGCAGCAACCTTTTTTGTTGGCATAGTAATTTAAATTACTTAACTAATTAGATATTAAAATTATATCATTTTTAAACAATGTATAGAAGTGATTTATCCACAGAAAATATATAAAAAGAAAAAGTATTTTTTAATTATATATCAATATTATTATAGTAAATATAATAGTTATAAAGATTATAAAAATAAAATCGTTTTTATTTCAAAATATTTTTTAATTTTTTTATTATTATTTCTGTAGTGTGCCCCCAATTTAAATATTTATCTAATTCATCAATTTTTATCCATTTGTTCTCTACTATATCTCCATCAGGATCAGATATAAATTTATTATTATTCTTAACAATAGTTATATATCTAACTTGAATTTCGCATTCTATCCATTTATCATTTTCTTTTATAAATGCAATCTGATAAAAAAATGGGATTATTTTATCTCCATAAACATCTTTATTTGTCTCTTCTTTTATTTCTCTTAATAATGTTTGTATTAAAGTTTCCCCTTTTTCTACATGACCGCCAGGAAGTGTATATTTATTATTTTTGTGTCTAGCCAACAATACCATAGATCTACCAGGATCCAATATTATACCATAAACTTGAGCCACATTTTTTAGTTTAGAAAAATTATTAGATAAATAAATATCAGCTCGACATTCTTTACCATCTTTTTCTTTCCAAAATGATTGGTGGTCTAATTTATTCATATTGTTTGAGGTTAAATGATTTAAATGTACTTCCCAGTATTTCTAAAAAACAATACTGCCGGTCTATTAATTTATATATAATCTAAATTTCATAGATTTTTCTATATTCTATTATAACTATGCTGAATCTCTTTCCATTTTTTCCATCTTCAGAAACATTTTTGTAATGACATTTTTAACTACACTTAGTTTTGATTTATCTATTATCCAAATTAAAGCTTTATATATGTCTTTATTGTATCTTATTGATTTTCAAGATAACTACAATTAAATAAATATTAAAACTGATATTTCATATATTATAATTTTACTATTATAAATATAAAAGTAAAAATAGATGAATTTATAATCAAATGGATAAGCTATTATATATTATATAATTTAGTATAATTAAAAATAATTGCAGTCATTCTGCAATTATTTTTAACCTTTCTAATATTTTAACCATAGCCATAGTATCAAGACCGCAATAAGTTAGAAGGTTATTATATATTTTATCTTTTTCTTCTTGCGGAGTTTTTTCTGATACCATTTCATACCACTTGTTAGATGCTGTTCCGCCTTCGTGTATGTCTAATTCTGAATAAGATAATTTTGGAACTAATATTGGTAATACTTTTTTTATAGAAGCACTTCCTTTAAATTCTCTATACCAACAATATCCTTTTCTAAATGGGATTATCAAATCAATCATTCTATCATTCACTGATTTAAAATATTCTGTAAACATTGGATCTCTCTCACCCATTTCTTTATTGCATCCTTTTTCAAATACTTCATTCCAAGAAATATATGAACCATTCCCATCATCTAAATCTTTTAATGATTGAGCTAATTCTCTCGTTGGATCTTTTAGTTCTTTAGCTAAAAAGTAATGATGTTCAAGCTCTGAATCTGGGGTTCTTTGTATATGTAATGAATATTGAAATATTATTCTTTGATATGGTCTATATCCATCAATTAAAGGTATAACCGGAGAAAAAGTTTCATAATCTATAAAATATATAGGATATTTAATTTTTTTTATTTCTTCTTTAATTCCCTCTTTGTCTATAATAGGGTTAATATCTGTTATAGTTTTATAATATAGAATATTTCTGAAATCTCCTAGTAATTCTTCTGGAATATCTTTTATTAACAATATATTTTTATCAAGTAAAACATTTAGAGTTTCTTCACTTAATTTTCCTAATTCATATATACTTTCCTCTGGTATGTTTTTCCAGCAGTAGTTTATAAAAGGACATTCGTATGGATTATTACATTGCTTTAATATTCTAACATTAGGTTCTATATCTTTCTTATCTAATATACTTAAAGCAATATCCATTTTACCTCTTGTCTCATTCTCTAATTCTTTAATTCTATCATTTACATTTTCTACTATTAGTAATCCTTTTGGGTCTATTTCTCCATTTTTAACATATTCGTTATTTATATAAATAATATTGTAGTTTCCGATATTAACTCTGGATTCTTTAAAAGCTATCATTTGAAAAGTAATATCATATAAATTTTCATCTTTTATACTTGTTCCACTTTTAACTTCATAAAGATCATATAAGCTAGTTGATTCGTTATATACTAATATATCAGCTCTACACCATAAATCTTTTATAGCAACAGTTGCTTCATATATAACCTTAGTTTTTTTAGATATTAATTGTCTTGTATGATTTAGTTGTTCGTTAAAATTACCATTCTCTAAAATAGCATTTATACCTTCTAGAAATAACTTATATGCATATTCTTGGACTAAATATCCATTATCAAATATAACTTGTTGATTTTCTGTAACCTCTGGTATTAGGTCTTTTCTATATTTACCTAGCCATAAAGCTTTAGGACATTGTATAAATTTTAGAAAGTCAGACTTTGTTAGCATAATTTATTATATTCATCACTAAAACTATTAATGTGATCTTTATTAAAAAATGGTAAACCAATTAATCTATAATTTGAATTTTCTGCTTTAATAACTTTTTCAAAGTTATATTTTTCAGATATTTCTTCCAAAAATTTTTCTTTCCAACCTTCTTTTCCAGTTTTAAAAGTTCCATCTTCTCCTATAAATTCATTTCCTTTTGGTTCAATAAATATTTGGTAATAAATCTCTATTTCACCAATGCTAATATTTTTTTTATTTTTTGTTTTCAAAAAAAGAATAAAATCTGGCATAAAACCTCTTCCTTGTTCAAAATCAAATATTTTATAAACCTCTTCATTTTTTAAAAGATAAATTTCCTTATATTTATTTTCTAAATTTCCCATTGTCTCTTTAATAAATTCAATAAGTTCTTTTTCTTCACTTGTCCCATAAAAAGAATCCAAAACATACCAATTTTCATTTTCTAGATCTTTAGTAATTCTTTCAGAATCCGTATCTATTTTAATAGTTTTTGTTTTTGGTTCAGCAAAGAATTTTTTAAAATCCCCAATAATAAATTCACTTCCAATCTTTGGAGCAATTGTGTTTTTTAATTCGGTAAAAATATTATCTAAAAATTTCATAACAAAAGCTAATTTTTCATTATTTTCAATATCGTCATAATTTGTATCTTTATTGACAATAATTTTTATATCAAAATCAGCAAGTTTATTATTTTGTAATTCCTCCATACTTTCAATATCTAGTTCTTCTTTAAGTTTTTCAAATTGAAATAAAGAATTTTCTTGTTTTGCTTTAATATTAATGGCTTTTTGTATAATATGTTTTTCAATATCTTTGAATTTAATATTAATTGTTTTTAATCCATTCTCTGATAAATTTAATCTTTGTAAATCTTCTTGTTTTTCAAAATTAACTTCTTGTTCAGTAATCTCTAAATTTTTTATTTTATAAGGTATAAAAAAGTCTTTTTTAATATCATCTAGAGTTTTCTTTTTTCTATTTGGATTATCAACCTGTTTGTTATACCAAATTTTGGTATTTTTGTAAAAACCACCTTCTCGAAAGTCCTTTTTAAGTGCAAAAGTTTTAATAATTTTATCATCTCGAATATATCCATCTTTTCTTAATTCTTCTTTAAGATGACTTATATATCTTGACTCTTCATCATATGTATAATAATACAATTCTTCTAAAACTCTTAGTTCATTTTCAAGATCATCATCAAACTTTCTTTTATTCTTGGGTTTATCATTAAAAGCAAAAGGAAAGTATCTCACTCCCCTTCCGATAAGTTGTTTTTCTTTAATCGTTGCTTCCGGAGTTTTTTTTGTGCTTCCTCCTGTATTCTGCCCTTGATAAAGTCTTACAATATCAAAAAGATTCAAAACGTCCCACCCTTCTGTTAATCTATCAACTGTAAAAATTGCTCTAATATGATTATTTTTATCTTCTAAACTATTAAGTAATTTTTCTGTTTCCTCATCAGTTTTTTCAGATTTTGTCTTATTTGTCTTAGAGTTTGTAATAATAATATTTTTCTCTTGATAATTCTGTCTAATCCAGCTTGCTATTTCACTAAAATTTATATTTTCTTTTTTAATAAATTCTAAAAGTGTCTCCGTTCTTGATTTACCCATTTCAAAGAGTGTGGGTATTTTTGCTTCATAAATTTTATTTCCAATATTTTTTAGAAAATCAAAGTCATTGTTTGAAATATTATTTATTAAATTTAGAAAAAATTCATAATCCACTTTTGATTCTTCAATTGTTTTACTTCTAAAAAGTACTACCGGTTTAAAATTTGCAATACCATTTTTAAGTGCAATTTTATGTCTATACCATTGGAAAAGAAGTGCTTGTAAAATTCTTTCTTTTTTATTTAAGGTAGAAGAAATAAGATTAATTTCTTTTGTATATCCTGCTTGTAAAAATTCTTTAAGCCCAAATTTATAAATAATTTTGTCTTCATATTTTTTAGCAATATTTTTTGTAGCTGGAATTGTTGCCGTAAATTCCAAAAGTACATTTTTATTATTTTCTTTTTTACCATTTTTATTTAAGATTAATTCTATTACTGTATGTTCCCAACCTCTCCTTTCTATTTCTTCTTCACTAGTCTTTTCTGTTATTTCGGTTTCTAATAATTCTTTAAATTGTATATTCTTTTTATTGGTATCTGTATTTAAATGATGAGCTTCATCTGCTAGCATTACAATATTTTTACTATGCAAGTCATCCAAATTTGTTTGATCTTCTTTTTGTAAATGAATATCATTATAAAGTTTCTGAATGGAGGTAAATTTAATTTCTATACCTTGAGGATCATCTGAAAAATGATCAACCTTTTTAATATTTATAGTCTTATCATTGATTATGATTTTTTCTTTAAAAAGGTATTTTGTATGAGTATTATTTATAAAATTATTTTCAGTTTTATCAACAATATTATTCTGATTTACAAAAAAAAGAAAGTATTTATACCCCTGCTGGTAGTAATACAAAATTGTTGCAGCCATTAAAAGAGTTTTTCCGGTCCCCGTTGCCATATTAAACATTAGATGAGTGGGCTCATTTGGTTTTTCTTGTTCTTTTATTGCTTGATAGGTAAGAAAATTTTCAAAAGCATTTTTTTGCCAATCAAAAAATTCATATTTTAAATTATCTGAAATATATTTTGGAATTTCTGGAAAGGGAAGTTTTAATCTAAATGCCCTTTCTCCAATTGTTTCATAAAGATTTTTAATATCTTCCATAATTATTTTTAATCGTTATAAAATTGTGAGGTCAGCTTTTGATCTTTTTCGCTAATTCCGAATTTTTTATCTGCCATTTCCGTCTTATTTACATACATTTGATTATTATCAAGCATTGAAATAAAAATATTCTTTTGTTCATCTAAAGATAAATTTTTAAAATTTTCTTCTTTTAAAACTTTTTCTTTAAATTCTTTAATTTTAAGGTTATAATTTAAAAAATATATTTCATACATTTCATCAAAAAACACTTCTAACTCTTTAAGACTCTTACATTTTAAAATTTTTTCTTTTGCTGTTTCGTTCCATCTTGCAAGTTCAAAGTAAATAAAATCTCCACCACCTTGCCAGTTCACGGATTTTGAAATACCATCCTGCTCCCCATCGATAACTTTTTTCATTCTTTCTACTGCAATATTTTCTATATAATCCATTTGTTCTACGCCAATATATTGTATACCCATTTTATGAGCGACTGCACAGGTTGTACCACTACCTAAATGATAATCAAGTACTATATCTCCAATTTTTACAGATGATAATAAAATTCTTTTTATAAGTTCTTCCGGTTTGCGAGTATTAAAATCAAGTTTTATATCTTTTGCACCAAGAAATCCTGCAAAATTTTTTATATCTGTCCAAACATCTTTATATGGCTTTTTTGAAATATCTCCGGATGGTTGTTTTATTTCATACACTTGTTTATTAAAAAATACATTTTCTTTATTTTTAGCATAATAAAAAATCGTTGATTGTGAATAAATCCAATTATTGGATAACCATTTATTACCAGCAACATACGGAATTGAAGTATCCCAAATAATTTGACTACGAAAATTTTCTTTACCAAAAATTTCATCAATCAGAACTTTCAAATAATGAGATTCTTTTGTATCTATTTGTATATAGATTCCACCATCATCAGACAATAAATCCCTAGCTATTTCTAATCTATTTTTCATAAAAGTAAGCCAAGAACTACGATTAAAATTATCATTATATTTAAATCCATCATTTTTTGTATTATATGGAGGATCAATATAAATTAATTTTATTTTCCCAGTAAATTGCTTTTTAAGACTATGCAAAGCTAATAAATTATTACCTTTAATAATTAAATTTTCTTTAATTAAGCCATTCTCATCTCTTCTTATTTCTTTTACTTCTTGTTCTCCATCTTTATTAAATCTTTTCCAATTTACAAGTGCTTTATGATCAAAAAGTCTGTCTATTTCATCATAAGCTAAAATTTGATTAAAAAATATTTCTTTTCTTTTTGCTTGCTTTTGTTCATATTTTTTAATTTTTTCATCGTATTCAAAATAAGTATCTATTCCCTCTTCATTACTTTGTCCACCCTCAAGCACACAATCTTTATATGGCCAATCTAAAATAACATCATTTGTATTTTTTAAAAACATTTTTCCATCAGTTAAGCCAATTCTATTTTTATAAGCAGTATAGGAGTTATCTACTTTATTTTCTTCCATAAAAAAACAAAAATCATTTGTTTTAAAAACGTAAATATTTTTGATTTTAACAAAAAACCTTTCTCTTATGTCTTTCTCTTGAAATAATAAATCAATTATTTTTTCATCAATATTTTCTACAAGATCAAGTAAGAGCGTTTGATTAAGCTCTTTTTTATTTTTATCCCAAAGCCTATCATCTACTTTTAAAACATTGAGTATGAGTTCTTTTAATTTTAATTGTTCCATAAAATAAAATTTATAGTTTATAAATTATCATTTTTTATAAAAACAAAACAATAATCCTTAAATATTACTATACCTCAAAAAATAATATATTTAAAGACTTTGTATATAAGTTATCTATTTTTAATTATTGTATTATTTGACCAATATTAATCGTCCTATTTGATTGACAATATATGTCTAGCATAATAAAGATTAATGCCACAAAGGATTATAATGATAGTAGCTTTTTATTTTTTATCTAATATTTTTATTCTATTTTTTCTATTTCTTTAAATATATATACAAAATAAAAAATAAATCATTGCAACAATAACTTATTTTTTAACCTAAATAGGTCACTATCCCTAATTGGCTGGGGAAGTAGGATTCGGACCTACGCATGCTGGCTTCAAAGGCCAGAGCCTTACCACTTGGCTATTCCCCAAAACATAATAGATATAATAACAAAAAAATATATTTCTTTCAATCCCCTATTTATAGAACATTATTATTTCCTTGAATTGTTTATTATTCCCAAATATTTTAGTTAGTTGATCTATAACTTTATGTCTGTTTATAAACGTTTCTGTTGCATCTTTACCTAAATGATAATAATCAATATTTCTATTATCAGTTATTAATATACAATTATCTGATCCTGTTATTTTTTCAGCTTCTTCTAAATATTTTTTATCAGGATCTTTCAATATAGCATTAAATATTCTACTTCTATCTGCTTGAATATAATTCCCTGTCTGAGAAAATCCACCAGCAATAAGTTTATTTTTGCTTATATATTCTAATAAAATAGTATGTATTGTATCCCCTATTACACATGTATGTTCATCATTTTTAACTTTATCATATACATATTTAAATGAATTTAAATCATAATTCATGTTAAGTTCTATAATTGGTCCAGATGCATATTGTAGTGTTCCAATAGATGATATAAACAAACCAAGAAATATTATTACAGCTTGTTTTTTGTTTATATTTATTTTATTTATTTTTAAAAATATATAATATATTCCATATACAAAAAAGAATAAAAGAAATAAAGAAACTATTATTCCAATTTTTCTAGAAAACACTCTATCCCCTGTTAATATAGTCCAACAATATATATATGCTAAAAATATTGATAAGAAAAAGTTTAAAATGTATTTATTATCTTTTTTAGTTTTGTAAAAGTGAAAAATACCGATAGCTGTAGTAATAAAAAATATAACTGAAAGAATAGGTGCAAAGAACATTGTTCTTGGCATTAATATATTAACATTTGGTATTAAAGAAGGTGAAAGAAAATGCATAAAAAAATCTATTATTTTTTTTGCTACAGAGCTGAAATCAAAAGTAGCAAATTTCATCTTTATATCTAATATTAAAAAAGTAAAAGAAGACAGTAATATACTTATTATATTTAATCCAGCCCTTATTTTTTTTGATTTTATTTTTTCAATAAAATAATTTGTAATATATATAAAAACAAATATGAGCCATATAAACAAAAATACAATATAGTTAAAGTATAAAAATATTGTTATTAATATCCCTAATATTATTTTTTCTTTATCTATATTTTTCTTTTCTTTTATTTTATTTAAAAACAGAAAGAATAAAAATATAAAAATAATAAAATTTATACTTATTGGGTAAGAAACACTTCCATTAAACTGAAATACATTTAGCAATAATGGACTAGCAGAAAATAACATAGCTAGTTTGTCATTATTATTAAATAACTTAAATAGATTATAAAAAATAATTGGTATAAATATTGACCATAAAATATAAACTACCCATGTATCTATTTGTATTAGATCTTTGTTTAATATATAAGACAAAATTATATCAATGCCCCATTTATTTCCATAACTTTGTTTGTTACCAGAAACCAATACTTCTGGTATTTTAATGCCACCTATCTTTTTGTAATCTATATTATTTTTATCACCAATTAAAATAGGTTTTACAGGATCCCCATCTTTTAGTATTTCTTCGTTAGCAAGAAATCTATATCTATCACCTGCTCCACCATTTCCTTTTTGATAAAGTATTGGTATGTTAGAGTGCAATACAAATGATACAAGTATTATAAACAACAATATATATTTTTTATTTCTATCTGAAAATATTAAATATATTAAAAATGCTATTAAAGAAAAAACAAATATGAAAATAATAAAATTAAAATTTTTCCATATATAATTTACTATATAATCTTTAAATTGAAACGAAATAAGATAATATAAGATAAAAGAAGAAAATAAACATATTCCAATTGGTAAAAGATATGAGAATTTTAATTTAAAATCTTTTATGTCATTTTTTTGATTTTCAACTTCTTCTGTTAGATCTTCTTTAATGTTTATAATTATTGATAATATAAAAGTAATTATTAGATTTATTGATATAATTACTGCATTTATCTTATAAAATAATATAAAAACAGATGACAAAAATAGTGGTATAAAGATTGAAGTGAATATACCAAATATATATGGATATTCAATATTTTTAAATTTATATTTATATATTGTTTCAAAATCTTTACCAGATAATAATATAAATAACACAATGGATATAAGACCTATATAGAAATTTTTGAAGATAAAGATATTTAATAAAACAAAACACATACTCAAGCTTTTTAATACTATGTATATATATTTATTTTGTTTTATTTTTTCTAACTGCATAAATTTTTTGTTCAATTTTGTCTTTATTCTTATTGTAATAGTAAAATATAGTTTGTAAAAATGCAATAACAAATATATCTAAATAAAATTCAGATCTTCTAAGATAATTTGTATAAATACTCATTATTGTAAAAAAGCTGAAATATGCAAAAAGCATTGTAGATAATAAATTCTTCTTTGATGTCCCTATAATATATAATACAGCAAATACTATACCAAACATCACACCTGCAAATACTATACCAAGATATCCAAAATCAGCCCAAAAATCAAATAAAAACGTTCCAGTATTCCACCAAGGTAAAAATATATCTTTCCATTGTATTTTTACATCACTAAATAAATTTATTCCAAATGGTTTTAAAAATGTATCAGATATTGATAATAAATATCTACCATGGTAAAAATTTGATGTATTAAAATATGATGTAGCATGATATAAAGTTTGTAGATTAAAGCTAGGTATTATATATAAAGGAGCAATAAAATTAAGTTGTTTTGGTAAATTTATTTTAGATATATTTAATAAATATGCAACAGAAGCATTTAAATCTACTTCTCCAGTTTCTTGGTTATATATAGTGCCATAATAATCTTTATATGTTATATATTGTCTGAATATTGGTATTGATACTGATA
>ERZ795059.4202-NODE-4202-length-13601-cov-5.667946_pt1 | contig 13601 bp, 9 predicted proteins | sample MGYA00375143_ERZ795059 | MGnify/ENA primary metagenome ERZ795059 (study PRJEB30188, sample SAMN05720168) | activated sludge metagenome | isolation source: Anaerobic digester | place: USA | collected 2015-01-07 ... | reverse complement strand
TACACTGGATGGTACACTCTTTCCCTACACGACGCTCTTCCGATCTCGTAGAACGTGCCTCCCTCCGGATGCGCGGGCTCGGGAACAAAGGCGATGGCTTCAATCCCGCCGCGGCCTTTCTTCAGAACCGTCCTGCCGTTCAGCTTTCTGGGTATCGAGAACGTCCGCACGACGGCGAGGGTCTCCGGGTCCAGTTCCAAAATGTCCTCCGCACCCTCGACGGCCACGTACAGCAGACCGCTGGCAGGATCGTGGGTGATTCCTTCCAAGTCGCGCTGCTGCAGCCGGGTCGTCCTCAGGAACGTGCCCTCCGTGTTCATCTCGCCCACGTCGCCTTTGTCGCCTACAACGAAGAGCGTGCCACGGAGCGTGTGATAGCAGATTCCCGAGGGCTCCGGGAAGCCGACTCGGTCGATGTTCCTCGCGCCCTGTTGTGTCGACAACGCGTCGGTTGTTGTTGGCTCTTGAGCGGGGCCGGAACGCGGACCGGCGGCGGCCAAGACGAGCAGGCCAACGAGTATCTGGCGTGCGTGTGACATGGAGTTGTTCACAGGGCAGAGCTGTCCCCGATTCGTTGAAACGTCACGTCGATGAGTTGGCCCGGCCGGAGGTGCAACTGCGGCGGCGGCTGGATGCAGACCGGCTGGCCCCACTCCTGCAGTTTCGGGTCGCGCAGCTGGTGGGGCGGCACGAGTTCGACTTGAGGCCCGACACGTTCGACCAGCGACGTGACGGGGGCCGTTCGGGAGCCGCGGATCCGGACGGCAACCGGCATCCCGACCGCGGGACGAATCCGCTGCTCCTGGCGGACGTAGCTGACGATGTACCGACCCTCCTCTGCGGCCACGGTGAAGATCGGATCCCCGGCGCGAACCTGCTGGCCCGGCCAGCCGTGAATGGCGCAGATGGTGCCGCGCAGCGGGGCCCGCACGACGAGGGATTCGAGTTGCACCTGCAATTGCTCCAATTGCCGCTCACCCACCGTAATGGCGGCTTCCAGCGGCTCGACCAACTTGTCCACGTCGGCCGGATGGTTGACGGGATACGCCTGCAACGCGGCCACGACTTTGTCCAACTGCTCCTTGGCCTCGGCCAGCGAGCGTTCGTTCTCACCGATCCGCCGCTGTACGACTTCGCGCTGCAAACGCTGGTCCGTGACCTGCAGTTCCGTCACCGTGCCCCTGGCTCGCAACGGTTCGAGGAAAGCCAATTCGGTATCGAGCCGCGATTCTTCGGCGCGATCCGTCTCGATCACGGTGCGGCGGTCCAGCAGGTCCAGCCGGTGCTGTTGGACCTGCCACGCCAGCCGGCGGGCCTCGCGGTCGTAGTCGTGCTCGCGTCCGGCCTGGTCCAAGGCGATTTGCTCGGCGGCCGCCGCGACTTCGCTGCGGAGCCGTGCCACCTCGGCTTGCAGCGTGGCCATCTCGGCGCGGACGGCCCGATCGTCCAGCCGGGCGAGGACGGTCTCCGCCTCGACCCGGTCGAACAGAGCCCAGGGCCCTCGCGGCAGCGTCGCGAGAATGCCATCCGCCGGTGCCGCGACATCGATCCGCACCGCTTCCACTTCGCCCACCGCGTTGGGCATCTGACCCTCCCGGTCCCACAACCACAACGCCCCCACCACGCAACCGCAAAAACAGATCACCGGGAGCACCGATTGCCGCACGCGGTGCAATCGCTGGACGAGAGGTGTCGGGATGGTATCAACGTTCCGCAGAATCATATCTCGGATTCATCGGTTCTTAAGAGAAGGTGGATTTGCTCCAAGCCGGCCATCCGGTCCAGGTCGGATTTCAATTCGCCGTCGCGCCGCACATCGCGGAGCAACAGGCGGTACGACAGGTCCACGCCTTCGTCCGTATGGCGGCGCTCGTTGGTCAGCAGCACGCGAGAACTGTAACGCCGCAGGACGCCCTGCAGCGCCGCCACCCCGGCCACGGGATCGCCGCTCAGACGCAAGTTCAAGACCGCATCGTAGCGGTGCCGGCTGCCGAAGTCGGTCAGCCGCAGATAGACCACTACCGCGGCGATTCCAAGGGCAGCGATCATCGCTGTCGAGTACCGCAGCGTGCCGATCCCGAGGCCTTCGGTGATGGCCCAGAGTATGAACGCCGTATCGCGGGTGTCCTTTAACACGTTGCGAAACCGGACCACCGCAAACACCGCCAGCAGGCCGAAGGCCACCACGATGCTGCCCGCCATCAGGACCATCATCACGGCGACCAGCACGGGGATGAGCACCAGTGAAGTCACGAACGTTTGCGAGTAGGACAGCCCGCGATGCGTCCCCATGTAGATCCAGCCGACGAACTGGCCCACGATCAGGGACAGCAGGATGATCAGTCCGGTGCTCCCCGGACCGTACTGCGTGCCGCCGTAGTCGCCGTCGAAGAAAAGACTGACCCATTGGTTCATCGCGTCAACTCCCGGTTCTTCTCGTAGCATGGCTCTCCGAGCCGTGCAGTTTGTCATTCTCTTCGTAGCACGGCTCTCCGAGCCATGCACATCGTGACCCTTCAGGAAATTCCACGGCTCGGAGAGCCATGCTACGGGAAGCCCACAGAATCACAGCACACTCCGTATGCCGTCACCGGCGGCCCGCACCCGGAGCGGCCTGTTAGTCGAAAACTCGCCTGCGCCTCCAGCCAGCATCCGGGGCGGAGCCCCAGTGCCGCCACGCAGTACACGTACTTGGCCACCGAACGCCGCTGCAGGTCGAAAGCCCACACCAGGTCCCGCATCCAGTGTGGAAAACGATCGACGAATTTGAGTTCGAGCACGACGCCGTGGACGTTCGCCGCGACGCCCGTCGTGGGCGGCGACAGCCCCATCCGCCAATCGAACGCCGTGCCCCGGATCTGGCGATCGAAGGTCACACGCAGCGGTTCACTGCCGGGGGATACGTACGCTTCACGCACATAGGAAACATAGGCAGCCGGCTGAGCTCCGAGTTCTTCGACCAGATGGCAGAATCGCTCCAGGGCGGCCCCGGCCCGGCCATTGCCGTTGGCAGGGACGAGGTCCGAGGGATCAAGGGGCCGCCCCTTCAGCAAGCGGTCGACTCCTGCCCGTGTGATCGCAGCCCGCTCCTTGCGGATCGCGTCGTTCAACCGGCGTTTGATTTCCAAGAACGCGGGGTGGGTCGGGACGTCGTCATAGAACCGGATCCGCAGCTTGAACCGATTCTTAAGTCCTAGCGTGGTTTGGCGATAGAGCACCAGCGTAGGTGCGTCCAGGTATAGGCTGTGGACGGGATACGAACAGTTCCGCAGATCCTGCACATGCTCGTCCGGCTCCACGTACCCGCGGATGTAGTCCCGCATCGCGCGCGCACGCTGCTCGTCGATGACGTATTTGAACTCGAAGCGGTTGTTTTGGAGCTTGTGCTGCGTCATTGCTGCCAGCCCGTTAACGATTTCTTAACCGGATACCCTTCTAGGACGAGTGAAACTGGGAAATGTCACATTGGCGGGCGCGAAAGCCGCTGGCTGATTCGGCGGGAACGAACCGGATTCAGCGTCAGAAAGAAGAACGCGGATCGTTGGCGGGACGAAGCAGCGTGACAAATCACGCAAACCAGGTCCGTTCCACGAAGCCCGTATCGACTTCGCCCTTGACAAACTCGTTGTGGGACAAGACCCGGCGGTGGAAGGATGCCGTGGTGTCGATGCCCATGATCCGCAACTCGTCCAGCGCCCGAATCATGCAGGCGATCGCGGCGGACCGAGTCGGCTGGTGCACGATCAATTTGCCGATCATGGAATCGTAGGCGGCGGGCACGATGTAGCCGGGATAGGCGTGCGAGTCGAAGCGCACGCCGGGTCCGCCGGGCACGAACATCTTTTCAATCCTGCCGGGGCTGGGCCGGAACTTGCGGTCGGGATTTTCGGCGTTAATGCGGCACTCGACGGCGACTCCGCGGCTGCAGATCTCCTCCTGGCGGAACGGGAGCGGTTCACCGGCCGCTACGGCAATTTGCGACTTGATCAAATCAATGCCCGTCACCATCTCGGTGACGGGGTGTTCGACCTGAATCCGCGCGTTGACTTCGATAAAGTAGAAGTTGTGGTTCTGGTCCAGGATGAACTCGACGGTTCCGGCATTGGTGTAGCCCGCCGACTGGATCAGGCGCACGGCCGCTTCGCACATGCTCTTGCGTTTGTCGTCAGGCAGATTGGGCGCGGGACTTTCCTCGATCAGTTTCTGATGGCGGCGCTGCGTGGAGCAATCGCGTTCCCAGAGGTGGACTGCGTTCCCGTGGAGGTCGGCCAGGACCTGGACTTCGATGTGCCGGGGCCGTTCGATGAACTTCTCCACGTACACGCCCGCGTTGCCGAAGGCTGCCTTGGCCTCGGCCTGAGCCTGCACGAAAGCCGTCTTCAGCACCAGGTCGTTGCCGGCCACGCGCATGCCTTTGCCGCCGCCGCCGGCGGTGGCTTTGATCAGTACCGGGAAGCCGATCTGGTGGGCGATCTTCAAGGCCTGGTTCTCGTCCTCGACCAAACCCTCGCTGCCGGGCACCACCGGCACGCCGGCGTCCCGCGCCATGCTGCGAGCCGCGTTCTTGTCGCCGAGTTTCTGCATGGCTTCGGGCGCAGGCCCGATGAAGTCGATGTTGCAGCTGCGACAGATCTCGTTGAAGTGCGCGTTTTCGGCCAGGAAGCCGTAGCCGGGATGAATTGCCTCGACGTTGCCCACCTCGGCGGCGCTGATCACGCGGTCGATCTTCAGGTAGCTCAGAGCGCTCTTGGCCGGCCCCACGCAATAGGCCTCATCTGCCAGATCCAAATAGGCGCTGCCGCGGTCGGCCTCGCTGTAAATGGCCACGGTCTCGATGCCCAGTTCCCGGCACGCGCGGATAATGCGGAGGGCGATCTCGCCGCGATTGGCGATCAGGATGCGTTTGTACATAGGAAACGGGCCCCTGCCGTCCGGTCTACTTCCTGGTATCCAACTTGAACAGCGGACGGCCAAATTCCACGGGTTCCTCGTCGTCGACCAGCACCGCCACGATGCGGCCGGCGACTTCGGCGGGGATTTCGTTGAACACCTTCATGGCCTCGATGATGCAGACGGTCGTCGCTTCATCGACATGGTCGCCGACGCGGACGTACGGTTCCGCGTTGGGATTCGGTTTCGAGTAAAAGGTGCCCACCATCGGACTCTTGATGTACAGGACGTGAGCATCGTCGCCTGCCGCCGCGATCGCAGGCGCCGCCGAGGGCTGAAGCGGAGCGGCAGTCGCCGGGGGGGGCGCCAAGCTGTAGGCTTGCGGATCTGCGGCGGAACCGCGACATAAACGGATCCGCTGTTGGGACTGGCGCAGATCGATCTCGCTGAGTTCGTGTTCTTTCATCAACTCGATCAAACGACGAATGCGGTCGAGTTCGAAGATGTCGTCCTGTCTTGCATCCGATTCGGCCATAGATCTCTCCACGGGCATCCGCCCGAAAAACGCTTGGGACGCGACCCACCTGGCGCTGTGTTGGCTTGTCGCCCGCGCCACGTCCCGGAAATCCCCTTACTGCAGCGCGCCGTCACCGAGTTCTTTCGGCACGCGGCTCAGCACCTCGCAGCCGGTCCTTGTCACCAGGATATCATCTTCGATCCGGATACCGCCCCAATGCGGCAAGTAAATACCCGGCTCGACCGTGACGACCATCCCCGCCTTCAGTTCCCGGTCCTGGTTGGGCGCAAACCGGGGACCCTCGTGGATCTCCAGCCCGATTCCATGCCCCAAGCCGTGCGTGAAATACTTGCCGAATCCCGCGTCCTCGATTACTTTGCGGGCGACTGCGTCCACATCTTTCAGCACCGCTCCAGGCCGGATGGCGGCGATAGCCGCCGCCTGCGCTCGCAACACAACTCCATACACGCGTTCAAGTTTGGGCGAGATTCTAGCGGTCACCAAGACGCGAGTCAAGTCGCTTACGTACAGCTCGCCGCGAGCCCCCCAGTCAATCAGGACAAAGTCGCTTTCCTCTACCCGGTGCTTCGACAGCCGGGCATGAGGCAAGGCGCCACGTGGTCCTACGCCCACAATGGGAGTAAAACTGCAGCCCGTCCCGCCGAACAAACGAATCTGATGCTCCAGGTCGTGAGCGATTTCTCTCTCGGTGTGATCCGGACGCAAACCGGCTCGCACCACCGCAAACGCCCGCTCGGCCAACTCGATGGCGGCGCGAATCTGGGCGATTTCGTCCCGGTCTTTGATTTCACGCAACCCCTCCACCAAGGCCTCCGTGGACACGAATTCGACATGGGGACACTGCTTGGAAAGCCCTTCTCGGAAGCCGACCGTCATCGACGCGGCCTCGATCGCCAAGCTGCGCAGTTTCGCAATTCCCACTACCTTGGCAACCGTCGGCAGCATCTCCACGCCGGGCCGGCGGATCTCCGTGTCCAATTCCGGACACTCCTCCGCCAATTGCTGCGCATAACGGCCGTCGCTGATCATGATTTCCTGACGCGCCATCAGCAACAGGTAACTGGAATCGCCGGTGAATCCGGTGAGGTACGTTACGTTTGCCGGGTGCGTTACCAGCAGCGCGTCGGCGCCCGTGCGACGCATCAAACGGCGCAAGCGGTCTCGTCGATCAGCGGTTCGTGACAATTCAAGCCCTTTCTATCGCCGATCCATATCGCAGCTGACTCCACCAGCTGCCGGGACATACATCGTTCGGGTGTAATCCATGACCATGCGATGAGCACTGAACCGCCAAGCCAGCGTGCTGATCGAATTCATCATCATCTCGATCCAGCGTCGTGGCAGACCATCCGCGTCGCGATCGTAGAACGTCGGGACGACTTCTTTTTCCAACACCTCGTACAGCGATTCGCCATCTCGGCGGTCCGTAATCTCGTCGTGCACGTGGCTGCGGCCTTTGCCGATGGCAAACCCATTTGACCCGTCGTAGGCTTCCGCCCACCAGCCGTCCAGGATGGACAGATTCAGGCCCCCGTTGAGCACCACCTTTTGACCGCTGGTGCCGGAAGCCTCCAAGGGCCGCCGCGGGTTGTTCAGCCACACGTCGACTCCCTGAATCATGTGCCGGCAGACGTTGATGTCGTAGTCCTCGATAAAGGCGATGCGGTCCTTGAAGCGAGGATCGTGCCGCATGTTGGCGATGCTCTGAATGAGCCGTTTCCCGGGCTCATCCTTGGGGTGCGCCTTGCCGGCGAAGATCAGCTGGACGGGCCGCTCCGGATTGTTCAAAATGGCTGCCAACCGGTCGCGATCCGTAAAGATCAGCGTGGCTCGTTTGTAGGTGGCAAAGCGGCGGCTGAAGCCGATCGTCAGGACCGCCGGATTCAGCAGGTTCCGCGCGGCTTCGACCACGTCATCCGGCTCACCTCGCCGCCGGCATTGACGGCTGACGCGGCGGCGAACGAACGCCAGCAACAGGTTCTTCAGCGAGTTATGGGTCTCCCACAACTCGCCCGGATCGACGTGGTGGATGTTCTGCCAGGGTTCCGGTTGGCCCATGCCGTAGATCCAGCCTTCGGGGAAATGACGATCGTACAGCTGACGCATCTGCCAGGCCAGCCAGCTCGGGATGTGGACACCGTTGGTGATATGCCCGATGGGGATTTCCTCCTCCTCGCGCCACGGCCACAGGTGGGCCCACATCCGCCGCGTAATGCGCCCGTGCAACTGGCTGACCGAGTTGGCTTTGCGCGAGACCTTCAGTGCCAGAACCGTCATGCAGAACGTCTCGTTCGGGTTCTGCGGATCGACGCGTCCCAGTCCCATCAGTTGTTCGTAAGAAATCCCCAGCTGATCGCGCAAGGGGCCGAGATGCTCTTCCACCAGCCCCCCGTGAAACCGGTCGTGCCCGGCCGGAACCGGCGTGTGGGTGGTGAAGACGGTCTGGCTGGCCACCGTCCGGAGGGCTTCGTCGAAGGGCTGTCCGTCGTCCTGCATGCGCTGGCGAATCACTTCCAGCGGGGCAAAGGCACTGTGCCCCTCGTTCAAATGGTACACGCCGGGCGTGATGCCCAGTGCCCGCAGCGTCTTGACGCCGCCGACGCCCAGTACCAGTTCCTGACGAATTCGAATCCGATCGTCACCACCGTACAAGCGGCTGGTCAATTCCCGGTCTTCAGGCCGGTTCCCTTCGACGTTGCAGTCCAGTAGATAGAGTTCTACGCGTCCCACGTGCAACTGCCAGACCTTTGCCAGCAGCCGCCCGTTGCGAGTGTCGATCTGCACCGTGACCGGTTTGCCAGCGGGATCCTTCGCCGACTCCATCGCCAGATTCTCGACGTGAGTCTCCAGATACTCCTCGCTTTGCCATCCGTTCAGGTCGAGGTGCTGCTTGAAGTAACCCTGGCTGTAGAACAGGCCGATACCCACCAGGGGAACGCCCAATCCGCTGGCGCTCTTGATGTGGTCGCCGGACAAGACCCCCAGACCGCCCGAATACACCGGGATCGATTCGTGAATGCCGAACTCGGCCGAAAAGTAAGCCGCCGGCAGAGCGCCCAGGATGTTGGCATGGGTCTTGCCCCACGTGCGACGGCGATCGCTCAGATACTCCTTCAATCGGCGGTAGTGGTAGTTGATGCGGCTGTGCAGCACCATCTCGGAAGCCCGCGCTGCCAGCCGCTCCGGCGTGAATTCTCGCAACAGGGCGATCGGATTGTGATCCAACTGCCGCCAGCGGATCGGGTCGAGGTCGCGAAACAGGCTGTGGACTTCCGGATGCCAAGTCCACCAGAGATTCCTCGACAAGGCGTTGCACTTGTCGAACAGGGCCTGGGAGCTAAGTTCGCTCACGATTTCAACTTCCGGTGGTGGGGGGGGCGGCGTAATGGCCGGGGTTGGCGGGGTTGGCTCGGCGGGAGATTGTTGGCTCATGGGGTTCCTCTTTACAGCGTCAAGTCATAGCGTGTTCGCATCTTCAGATGCCCGGCTTCTCGGAAAAAGCCCGGCTTCTTGGCTTGCCAGGGAAGGCGCGTTCGTAAACGCTGGCTTCAAGAAAACTCACAGTATAGTGATTTTGCTAATTCTCGCAGCCCCAAGTTGTCAAGTGGTGCGCTCTACGCAAACTGGTTCTTTTGCCCTAGCGAATCGCGAGAAAAACGGTAAAATCTTGGCTGCAAGCAACTTCCGGAAGCCACGCCAGTCACAGCGTCATGTCTCATCGCTCGATCAAACGAGTCATCGGCGAAACCAGCTTAGAGCGAAAGTGCCGCTTTCTTTTCGTCGCCGGCCTCAGCTTGCTTCTGGCCGTGACGTTCTGGTGGGTGGAGCACATTGCGGAAGGCCTCGTCGAGGGGACCGCTATCCGCAAGAGCCGCGATTTGGTCGACGCCGCGCTGTTGCGTTACCACTGGGAGCAGTGGGAAGCCTCGGACCCCGATACGGACCCACAGCACGCCAAGGCGCTCCGCGAAATGGCCGCGGAACTTGCACGGGACATTCAGACGCAGAAATACGAATGGAAAATCCTGGCATTGGAGGACACGCCCAGCACGGAACTTCCGGCCAACGAGGAAGAAAAAAAAATTCTCCTGGAACTGAAGGCGAAACTCCAACAGCAAATGAAGAGTCAGTTCCAACACGCTGAAGGCGGCGTTGCGGAACACGCCGCCAGAGCGGGGCCCGCGGACACGGCAGCGGGGCTGAACCCCGAATCGCCCGTGGCGACGCCGCCCAGCAGCGCCACGAGTTCTCCCGAAATCCAAGTCGTCTACAAATTCCAGCCGGTGCCCTCCGACGAGAAGATCTACTACTACCAGCCTGTGTACTGGAAGGAAAGCTGTGGCCGCTGTCACTTGGGCTTTGAAGGCGTCGATGCCTTCACCCAAGCCGACAGGCCGCTGGATCAAGGCAGGCTGCCGTTCCGCGTCGTCAAGGTGGACATTTCGGACCACGAGACCCAGGAGGCCATCACGTGGAATCGCGCCCTGCTGACTGCGATCGGCATTCTGACGGTGTTTTTCGCGATGGTCATCTTGTATGTGATTATCCACTACGTGGTCGTCAAGCCCCTGAAACATCTGCGGGATGTGAGCGAGCAAATCAGCCGGGGCAACACGCAATTGCGGGCGGAAATCGCGACCAATGACGAATTCGAGGAACTGGCTTCCGCCTTCAACCGCATGCTGAGGCACCTGACAGACGCGCAGGACGAACTGCGCCAGGTCAATGCAGACCTGGACGCCAAGGTCGATCAACTCGCCCAACTGAATATGCAGCTGTACGAGATGAACCGGCTGAAGAGCGATTTCCTGGCTAACATGAGCCACGAACTCCGCACCCCTCTGAATAGCATCATCGGATTCTCCGAAATCCTGGGCGGCATCGACACGTTGACCGACAAGCAGAAACGCTATGCCCAAAACATCCAGAAATCAGGCAGGCTGCTGCTGGACTTGATCAACGACATCCTCGATCTGGCCAAGATCGAGGCGGGCAAAATGGACGTGCGTTTATCCGAATTCCGCATCGGCGCGGTCGTCACCGCCCAGTGCGAGATGGTTCGCGGATTGAGTGAAGAAAAGAACATCGACCTGATCTGCCAGGTCGAACCGGACTTGCCGGTGATGTACCAGGATCAGAGCAAGATCCAACAGGTCCTGATCAACATGCTGTCCAACGCGATCAAGTTCACGCCGGAGGGCGGAAGGATCACCGTCTCGGTCAGCCGTAGCCCCGACGATCACCTGGTGCTGTCGGTGGCGGACACCGGCGTGGGGATTCCCGAAGAAGATCGCGAGATCATCTTTGAAAAATTTCGCCAGAGTTCACAGACGGTAGGCGACCGGAATTTGACGCGCGAATACTCTGGCACCGGCCTGGGGCTGTCGATCGTCAAGGAGTTGTGCAAGCTGTTGGGCGGCGAAATCACGTTTGTCAGCGAACTGGGACGAGGCAGCACCTTCACCGTCACCGTGCCCTGGGTGCTGACCCACCCGGGCCTGCGGCAATCCGCGATCGACGCGCACTTGGACGAGATCGTGGAAACCCAGCGTTTGGCCAGTCAGCGGACGAACGTCCCGCGCATCGCCGCTACGCCGTCTGCCGCCCCCGCCGCCACGCCCTGACAAGTACCCTTTCCGGCTGGTTTCGCTTGGGTGCCCAGAGCCGATGTCGAGGTCCGCAGCAGCAACGCCAGACAGATCCCCGTCGCCAAGCTTGCCAGGGCGATGCCCAGGACGAGTCCGCAGGCCAGCATCAGCCACCGCGCTGCGCGGCTGGCCCCAGACATGTCTGCCGGTCCGATGGCCTGCCAGACGCGCGGTGGAGCCCAGGCCGTCCCAGCCGGTTGAACGTCCGGTATGCCCGCCACGTCCTGGCCCGACAAACGTGCCGCCTGTCTGACCATCTCCATGAATTCCCTGCGATAGCCGGACTCGTCATTGCCCAGTGCGGCGGCGGCGATTCGGCCGAGCGCAGCGTAGTCGACCGCACCGCTGTAGCGAGAACCTCGCAGACGCATGCCGAAGCAAGCGACGGCAGCCGCGAAACGAAAATCGCCGGATGCCTGCTCGAAGCGGTGCCCCGAGTCCTTGACTGCAGCGGCCAACTTCTCGCTGGGACCGCCTTCCGGCAACTGGCAGCGCAGCTTCACGGTCAACAGTTCATCGCCGGCGTCCGCCGCTTTTGGCGCCGCTGCTGACTGGTACTTGAACTCGTCCAGCAACGGCGGCCCCGCTCCGCCGGTCCCACCGGGCGGGACCACTTCGTACAGCGCGGTGACGGTGTGGCCGGCGCCGACTTCGCCGGCGTCTTTCGTGTCGTCGTTGAAGTCACGGTCCGCCAAGCGGCGGTTCTCGTAACCGATCAGCCGATAAGCCGCGACCCGTGCCGGGTTGAATTCGACTTGGATCTTGACGTCCTTGGCGATCGTCACCAGCGTGCCGCTCAGTTTTTGGACCAGGACTTTCCGCGCCTCGGTCACCGAGTCGATAAAGGCATAGTTGCCGTTGGCCCGGTTGGAGATTTCCTCCAACAACGCGTCGTTGTGGTTGCCGATACCGAAACCAAGCACGGTTAGAAAGACGCCGGCCTGCGCTTGCTGCTGGGCAAACCGCACCAAGTCCCCGGTGCTGGTCGTTCCGACGTTAAAGTCGCCGTCCGTGCAGAGGATCACGCGATTCACGCCGCCGGGACGAAAGTTGTCCAGGGCTGTCCGGTAGGCCAAGGCGATGCCCTCGCCGCCGTTGGTCGAGCCGCCCGCGTGCAAGCGGTGGAGCGCGGCCCGGATTGCCTGCCGGTCCGCCGCGCTGGTCGGTGGCAACACGAGCCCCGCCGCGCCGGCGTACACGACAATCGCCACGCGGTCGCGCTCCTCCAGACGCTCGGTCAACATTTCCAGTCCCTGCTTGACCAAGGGCAAGCGGTTCGGCGCGTCCATCGAGCCGGACACGTCCACCAGGAACACCAGATTGGCAGGCGGGCGGTCTTCGTGCAACTCGCGGCCCTTGATCCCAATTCGCACCAGACGGTGATCGTTCCGCCACGGACAGCCGGCCGTCTCGACGTGGACCGCAAAGGGCTGCCCGTCGGTCGGCGGGGCGTAGCCGTAATCGAAGTAATTCAGGAACTCCTCAATCCGCACCGCATCCGGCGGCGGCAGGGCGCCGTGCTGCATCAGGTACTGACGGGCTTTCGTGTACGAAGCCGTGTCTACATCGATTGAGAACGTGGAATACGGAGCGTCCCGGACGGCCAGAAAGTCGCTCTCCGCCACGTAGTCGAAACGGTCGCCGGCTTGGCCAGGGCCGCGGCCCTGACTGACCGCAGGCGGGATTTGCGGTGTCGCCTCGGACGGCGGCAAGGCGGAAAACGCGGGCTCGGAAGCCACCTCCGCGGGCGTTGTCGTGGCGCTCGACGACAGGCCATCCGAGCCACCTTCTTGACCACAACCAGCTGCCAGGATCGTCAGGCCGCCCATCCACGCCCAGGCCAGAACTGCGCGCACCATGATTGCACTCCTTCTGTGACACGCTTTCGATTTCGTGGTATGCGCGCAGAGCGCGCACCTCTTTGGAGTGCGGCGCCTTGTCGCCGCTTTGGAGCCGACGTAGCGCCGTCTCGGACTGACGGGGTTCCGACTTTTCGACCGCTTGGTTCCGCAGCGCTGCTGCCGTTCAGCCAAAGCGGCGACGAGGCGCCGCACCCCACATCGGTCGCGGCCAAAGGCCGCGTCGGGCAACGTCCGTTCCATCAAGAATGATCCAGCGACCGGGCCAATTATTCCCGCCGGTCTTGAGACGCGTGTGAACCTTGGTACAACCAAGCCATGTGGCGAAGTCGTCCCCGGTTACTGCTGGCCCTCGCGGTCGCCTGCCTGGCGACGGCGGCGGTCCTGCTGCGCGATGATGCGCGGCAGCTGTTGCTGTTGCGCAACACGCTGTTGCTGGCCGCAGGCTCGTGCGCGATCAGTCTGCCGCTGGGGACCGCTTTGGCTTTCCTGCTTTGGCGGACCGACGTGCCCGGCCGGCGACTGGCGCTGGCCATTGCCGGCGGCTTGTTGATCATGCCCCTTTATCTCCAAGCGGCAGCCTGGGACGCGGGCTGGGGGCAATTGGGATGGTACTCCCTTTCCCGCGGGTCTTCTGCGGCGCCGTGGCTGTCGGGGTGGTACGGC
>ERZ795059.4201-NODE-4201-length-13606-cov-10.164121_pt1 | contig 13606 bp, 10 predicted proteins | sample MGYA00375143_ERZ795059 | MGnify/ENA primary metagenome ERZ795059 (study PRJEB30188, sample SAMN05720168) | activated sludge metagenome | isolation source: Anaerobic digester | place: USA | collected 2015-01-07 ... | reverse complement strand
GATTGGATGGTGTGACTGGAGTTCAGACGTGTGCTCTTCCGATCTGTTCTGCCCGGTTAATAACCTTCCGTCCCGCATTGAGCACATAGGTTTTTTCATTAAACACCACCCCCGCGCACAGGCTCACTGCATTGTCCCGATGCCATTCCCGCTGGGTTACTTCATCGAGCTGTTTCAGAACCTGCGCTTCTTCAGGCGATCCTTCTCCATTTTCCACCTCCCAATGGTGCATTGCCGGATCATAAAGGGGTTGTGAGAAAATACAAATTTGAGGATGCAGGTTGACCAGCCAAATACACGCAATGATCAAACAGACCGCCCCGGCCCCGCGCGCCCACCAGATCCGCCATCGCGCCACTGGTTTTGCGGATTTCCGTCGAATCGCGCAATATACACGATACAACAGCCGCCAGAGCGACAGTCGCGCCCGAAGCCTCGGCAACAGAAAGGAGTACAGACCATAAAATAGGACCAGCAACGTAACGATTGCATAGAGACCATACAATGCGAACTGTATCATGCTGTGGCACATCCCTTCCTGGTATCAAAACCACTTTACACTCTATAGAAATATACAAATATGAAGTAGAATAATTCGATTTTTAGGGCCAAGGGAGTATTTTCCCCTTGGAACGTGTTCTACTAGTAAATGCTAGGATTGCCTATGAGTGCCTGGAAATGGACCACGATAGCCTTGGGATTGATATTGGCGGCGTGTAATCAGTCCGCCACACCACAGGAGAATGGTATGCTTTTGAATCCCCTGACACAGGAAGAGGAACGTGTGATTCTGTACAAGGGCACGGAACCGCCTTTTTCCGGTGAATATTGCCAAAACAAAAACAAGGGCGTCTATGTATGCAAACGGTGTGATGCACCCTTGTATCGATCCGAGGACAAGTTTGAGTCGCACTGCGGTTGGCCCAGTTTCGACGACGAAATCCCCGGCGCCGTCAAACGGGAGCCCGATGCCGATGGCCGCCGCACGGAGATCCTGTGCACTCGGTGCGGGGCGCACCTGGGCCATGTGTTTCTGGGCGAAGGGTTCACGGATAAGAATACGCGCCATTGTGTAAACTCCATCTCGCTCAAATTCATTCCGGTGGAGACTCCCGCCAAAGTCCAAACCGCGTATTTCGGCGGCGGGTGTTTCTGGGGCATGGAATACCTGCTGAAAGAGGCCGAAGGCGTGGTTTCCACGCGGGTGGGGTATATGGGCGGCCACACTCAGAATCCCACTTATAAAGAAGTCTGCATGGGCAACACCGGCCATGCGGAAACCGTCGAAGTAGTGTTCGATCCCGCGAAAACCACCTATGAAAAACTGGCCCGCCTCTTTTTTGAGATTCATGATCCTACCCAGGAAAACCGTCAGGGCCCGGATATTGGCGAACAATATCGATCGGTTATTTTTGTGACGGACGATGCACAAAAGGCCACGGCGGAGAAACTGATCCATGAACTTATGGACAAGGGGTTTAAGGTGGCCACCCAGGTGCTAAAAGCGGACACCTTCTGGCCCGCCGAGGACTATCACCAGGATTACTACGAAAAAACCGGGAAACATCCTTATTGCCACGTGTATAAAAAGCGCTTCTAATGTTTTTTCGTTTATTTTGGCTGTGTAAAACGCGGTTCGCAATCTGATCTTGACAAACAAAGCGGCGGGGGATAAAACATAGACCATAACGAGGCCGTTTTGTAAGCGTTAAAACCTTTTGGGAGAGTGCAGTATGCGCAACGCCGTTTGTTTTTCCATGATTTTTCTTTTTCTAGGGATATTGATAGCCGGATGTCCGCCGGAGAATCCTGTGCCGCCTACAGCATCGTTTACCGCGGCCATTGACCGGTTAACGGCGGCTTTTACGGACGCTTCGGATCCGGGCAGTGCGGATATCACCGCGTGGGTGTGGGATTTTGGCGATGGCGAAACAAGCACTGAGCAAAACCCAACACATACGTATGCGGCATCGGGAACCTACACTGTGTCGCTCACGGTAACCACCACCGTGGGAAGCCATACGGAAACCTGGGATAATGGCATTATTGTCAAGGCGGTGTTTTTCGTAATTGCCGGCGCCACCGGCGATGGAACTTCCTGGAATTCCCCGTTGGGGAATATTCAAGAGGCCGTGGACGCCGCCGTAACAACGACCGGAGGTGAAATCTGGGTGGCCGAAGGGACGTACACCGCCGGGAGCGATCCTGTTGTACTCCTTCAACCGGGTGTGGCGCTCTATGGCGGCTTCGCCGGAACCGAAACCAGCCGGGACAACCGCGACGTGGAAATTCATCCCGCCATAATCGATGGTGAAGGCGCGCGGCGGTGTATCCATGGGGCGGATGATGCGATATTGGATGGTTTCTTCATCCAGAAAGGCTTTACTGAAGGCAATGGCGCGGGAATGTTCAACAATGCGGCCTCTCCGGCGGTGAACCGCTGCAAGTTTCTCAATAATACCGCCGGCGGAGAAGGCGGAGGCATGTACAATAACGCCTGCGCCCCGGAGGTGATTCATTGCCTGTTTGCGGGAAATTCCGCAGGGGCGGGCGGCGGAATTGGCAACGTCAACGCTTCCCCCACGGTATCCGCATGCACCTTTGCCGCCAACCGGTCCGCCTTGAGCCCGGGCATTTATAATACGGGCAGTTCGGCGCCTTTCCTCACCGGATGTTCGTTTGGCAGTAACATTGAGCGGGTAATGCTTCCGGACAATGTGCCGCTGGATTTGATCGCGTGTTCTGCCGGCGCCTTTTTCATGGGAAGTCCTGATACCGAAGAGGGCCGGTATGGCAATGAAACGCAGCACCAGGTAACCTTGACCAGAGGATTTTCGATGGGCATGTATGAAATCACGAAGCGGCAGTGGCAGGCGGTAATGGGAACCAGCCCATGGTCGGATTGGCCCGACTATATTTTAGATGAACCGGAGAGCCCCGCCGTGTGCATTTCCTGGGATGACGCACAGGACTTTGCCGAGGCGCTCAGTGATCATACGGATATGGAATTTCGCCTGCCCACCTCGGCAGAGTGGGAATATGCATGCCGGGCCGGATCTCAAACCCGGTATTATTGGGGAGAAGATCCCAGTTACATGCTGATCGGGTATGGACGGTATGCCTGGTTTGAGGCCAATGCACGGTTTGGCGGCGCGCAATACGCGCATATTGTTGGTCTCATGCTTCCTAATGCATGGGGTTTATATGATATGAGTGGAAACGTTTCGGAATGGTGCCAGGACTATTGGCATGTGAACAGTGCGCATCCTGAAACAGATCCAACAGGTCCTGCATCAGGAACCGACCGGATTTCCCGGGGCGGAAGCTGGTATACCGGGGCGCAGTATTGCAGATCGGCAAACAAAAGAAACGATCATCCCACGTACTATGATCATGCGCTGGGGTTCCGGATTGTGCGTTCGGATTGACGCCCGAATATACTGTCATGAAAAGACAAAGCTGGTGGTTTACATCGAGTGCCCGGACTCTGGTATGCTGGGAAAACCGGTCGATCTACAACAACAAGGATTCACACGATGTTCAGCATGGGTGCTTCTCTAATGTTCTCTCTGTCCCTCGCGGGTTTTGGCGCCGTGGAAGGCGCGCCGTGGCCGGTGCCGCCCCTGCCCACGCCGCAACAAATAGCATGGCAGGCCATGGAGACCAATCTCTTCATCCATTTCACGGTAAATGCCTTTACCGACAAGGAGTGGGGAGAAGGCACGGAAAACCCCAAGATCTTTAATCCCACAAAACTGGATGCGGGGCAATGGGCGCGCGCGGCGAAGGCCGGCGGATTCAAAACCATGATTCTAACAGCCAAGCATCATGATGGCTTTTGCCTGTGGCCAAGCAAATACACGGAACACTCGGTGAAAAACAGCCCCTGGCGGGACGGCAAAGGCGACTTGGTACGGGAATTTGTCGAAGCATGCCGTGCCGAAGGACTGAATGTGGGATTTTATCTTTCTCCCTGGGACCGCCACGAGCCTTCCTATGGCGATTCACCTAAATATAACGATCATTATTGCAATCAATTGACCGAACTCATGACGCAATATGGCCCGGTGGTGGAAGTGTGGTTCGACGGCGCGTGCGGAGAAGGCCCCAACGGCAAGAAACAGGAATACGATTGGGCGCGCTACATCGCCCTCATCCGGCGATATCAACCCCAGGCGGTTATTTTCTCGGATGCGGGGCCGGACGTCCGCTGGATTGGCAACGAATCCGGGAGCGCGGGGGAGACCTGCTGGTCCACCATGGATCCCTTCGCCATTACTGCTGCTGGCAAAACCACCGATGCAACCATCAAACTCCTGGGCACGGGGGTTCGCGGCGGGGCGGTGTGGCGGCCCGGCGAAACCGACGTCTCCATCCGTCCTGGCTGGTTCTGGCACGCCAAGGAAGACGCGAAAGTGCGCAGTGTGGACAATCTTATCGATCTCTATTTTCAATCCGTGGGCCGCAACAGCCTGCTCCTGCTGAATGTGCCGCCCAACAGCGATGGCTTGTTTTCCGACACCGATGTGCAACGCCTCGCCGAATTCCGCCAGCGTTTGGACGCGATGTTTCAAAACGATTTTGCATTGGGGAAAGCTGCTTCCGCCATCAGCACGCGCGGGAAGAGTGCCGCCTTTGCCCCGGCGAATGTGCTTGATGGAAATCCCGGCACTTATTGGGCCATGGATGATGGGCAGGTTGATGGATGGGTGGAAATTGATCTTGGCGCCCCCGCCACCTTCAGCATTTCCTGCCTGCAGGAACCCATCGCACTCGGCCAGCGCGTGGCTTCCTACCGTTTGGAATGGCTTGACGACAATATCTGGAAACTCATTGTCCGCGGCACCACCATCGGTTATAAAAAACTAGACCGCTTCAAACCGGTTACCGCACGGAAAATCCGCCTCGTCATCGAAGATGCCCGCGCCTGCCCCCTCATCAGCGCCGTGTCGCTCTATGATGGGAAATGATACCGGATTCTGAAAAAACAGATAGAGAAAGATCGATATTACTCGATTCCGAGACAGAATCCGTCTTCTGAGCCTTCGACGGGGCAATAATAGTAGCCGCCGGAATTATAAAATTGGAACAAGCGAAGCAATTCCGAAAGATTGATATTCCAATCCCGCGGGGAGTAATCACTGGCATGGGGAGAGCACTCGCAGGCGCCCGTTCCAGGGGCATAGCCGTCCTCGGTTCCCGTTTCACAATGAAATCCGCCGGAATTATAGAATTGAATCACCCGCATTAACTCAGAGAGATTAATTTGTCCATCGCCATTCTGATCCGCGGTAAAAACTCCCACCGTTTCACCTTCCCCTTCAATCATTCCCTCCCGCGGAGCACACAAACGCGGATGAACATCGGGATTTAAAACATTTGCTATATATTTGTCCATAGTTGCGCCGCCCCCGGCGGATACTTCATATTCTTCCCGATTGCTGCATCCATCGCCATCCGCATCGCCGTCCGGGCCCAGATAGGCCCCATTGGCAACCGTCGTAAAATTGCTGGGATCGATTCCCGGAAGACCTATCTCGGTCAACGGAGCACATACCGTTGAAATGGCATTTAGTGAATCGCTATCCCCTTGTGTGGCATATCCGGCCAACACAATGGCAAGATGAATAGTAGAATTATCCATAGCATCTAAAGCACCTAAAATCGCACAATAACCCGTTGCGGACAATGCCTGGTAGAACACCTCGTATATATAGGCAAAATTGGCTTCCAACGCCTCTTTAACCATGACATGATTCAGGCCGTTTGGCAATGAAAAATCGGGATTGTTATAGATCGCGGCGATCACGGCCAGTTCGGCTTTCACATCTAACAAGCCGTTCCCTATTGGAAATCCATCCACCACAGGGCCGTTGATGTCCATAAGAGAGCATTTTAGCTGGTCAATGAAAGCACAAGAGTCAGGATTATCTTCACAATCCACAAGATTTTTTACAATACTTAAAGTAGCCTGCAAATTGCCGGATGCGGGGTCTACTGGAGCTTCGCCAACGATAGCACAAAAGTCGAGTGTGCCCACCGCCGGAAAAGGTGGATTGAAGCGGCATATGGTCTGGGTATAGATCCCCGAGACGGTTTTATACGGTGCCGAGAGACTGAGCTTCACGGTTTTGTCGTTGGGTGTTGTCCAATCTGCAACATCGCTGAAATGGATATAGTATGTTATTCCGCTCCCACCACTGATTGGCAAGCCGTCCACCATCTCTCCGCTAATATGCCACGTTATTCCCGCATCCAGGGACCACTGCGCCCCTGCCGACACCGCTGCGCTGGGATTAATATTCACGGTGATAGAACCTGTAGTATCGGCTTCCGCACCTGTAGTAAGGATTATCCCAACAAATATAACGCCCAAGAAATAAATATGCTCAAGTTTGGACATGACCCTAAGTCCTCTCTGGTTAAAACGCTTAAAAACTTTCTCACCGGTCAGTGCACGCGATGGTTGTTTCAGGTTTCATACCCTTCCGCATCCCACCCATGCGATGGATAGATCCTACTATAGTACAACCGTCTGGTTTTTGCAATACCCCCTCACACTGAGAAGTTCCCAGCAACTCATTTAACTACAAGCATTATAGATGACGCGAATATAAATCTGGATGGCCCGGAGGTAATTTTCGACGGAAAGGCGTTCGTCGGTGTTGTGAATCAGTGCGAGTTCCCGTTCACCGACAATGATCGGCTCTATGCGATAACATCCCTCCGCCACTTCGGTGTAATGGCGTGCATCGGTGCCGCCCAGGGAAATCCCGGGAGCCACAATTGCATCAGGCGCCATCTCGCGCAGGCTGCGTGCAATAAGCTGATAGGCCGGGCTGTTCGTGGGGGAAACCGGCGATGCGTCATGCGCCTCCTCCGGGGACAACACGCCGATTTTCACCCGTGCATCATCCACCACCGATTGGGCATGTTCCAGCACTTCCTGCACGGTATCGCCCGGCAGCAGCCGGAAGTTGACCACCGCCCGTGCGCGAATGGGCAGGACATTCTCTTTCGCACCTGCTTCAATAATGGTTGGCGCGGTCGTCGTGTGCAGTGCGGCGGCCGCGGCCGGCAATTTGGATAATTGCCATTTCACTACTGGCGACAACGCCCATAGATTCGCCATCACGAACCGCAGAGGCCAATTCATTTTTGGGCCCGTGTATTCCAGCATTTCGCGGAACGGCCCTTCCAGCCGCATGGGCATCTGATGGGTTTCCAGCCGTTCAATGGCGCGGGCCAATAATCCAATGTTGGTTTCTTTCGGCGGTTGGGAGGAATGGCCGCCTTTACCTTCTACAATCAGTTCCAGGCTGACATACCCCTTCTCGCCCAGGCAAATTAATGCCACGGGATCCTTAATCCCCGGCAAAATGCCGCTGGTGATGGCGCCGCCTTCATCCATCAGGAAAAAGGCCTTCACGCCGCGTTCTTTCAGCGTCTTGGCGATTTGCGCTGCCCCTTGTAGTCCACCGATCTCTTCATCATGGCCAAATGCCAGATGAATCGTGCGGTGCGGCTGAAATCCGGCCTTCAACAAGGTTTCACACGCCTCCAGCAGCCCCACCACGCCGACCTTAAAATCCATCGTGCCCCGTCCCCAAATATACCCATCGGCGATCTCCCCGGAAAACGGCGGATGCGTCCATTTGGATTCACTGCCGGGATCAATCGGCACCACGTCATAATGCGCGATCAAAATTATTGGGGGAAGGGTGGCGTCGCTCCCAATCCAGGTATATAACAGCGCATTGGAATTGATGATTTCCCGTTGCATCGCCTTGTGCACCCATGGAAACGTCTCCACCAGGTAGTTCCTGAATTTCTCAAACTCTTCCGCCGGAAATTGCGCGGGATCCTGATGTGAAATTGTTTTGAATTGAATCGCCTTGGAAAAACGGGCCAGTGCTCCGTCATGGTCTAATGCGGCTGGTTCCGCCGGCGTGACTTCCACATGAGGCGATGTGAAGGTGGCGGTGCGAACCACCATAATCACGGCAAGCACAAGAAATAGAAGCGAGAGGGTAATACATACGCGCCTCATAATCATCTCCTTTGCTATGCGGCCCTCACGCGTTACTGGCAATGCCGAGGGTTTGTGCGAATCGTTTTAGAAAGCTTTCCCGCGCCGGTTCCGCGTTGATCGGCTGATGCACCAGGCGGCTCGCTAATACCTGCATGTATTTCGCCGCCGGAGAATTCGGATAAATCAACGTGAACGGCTGGCTCTGCATCACCGCCTGTGATACGTGCGGATCGCGCGGCAGACAGCCCAGGTAGGACAGGTTGCGCCCAAGATATTGCTGCGACACGTTCGCCAGCTTGGTGGCCACCGCCTTCGCCTGCGCCTGATTCCCCACCATATTCACTACCAGCCGGACAATCGAGTCCTTGCGCAAGCCGTATATCGTCTTCAACATCGCGTAGGCGTCCACAATCGCCGACGGTTCCGGCGTTGTGACCAGCAGCACCTCATCCGCCGCCGTTGCAAAGGAAACCGCATTCTGGCCAATCCCCGCCATGGTGTCGATCACGATAAAGCCGGTTTCATCTTGCAGATCGTCAATTCCTTCCAAAACCCGCTGCCGCGCCTGGACCGGCAAATCCGCCATCCGCGACAGGCCGGACGATCCGGGAATCAACTCAATGCCCCCCGGCGCCTTCACCAGGATCTCCGTCATCCGTTTTTGACCTTCAATCACATGTTCGAGATTGAACATCGAACTGAGCCCCATCAGAACTTCCACATTTGCCAGGCCGAGGTCTGCGTCCAGCAGCACCACCCGGCCGCCGCGCGAGGCCAGCGTTATCGCCAGATTCACGCTTGTACTGGTCTTGCCCACGCCCCCTTTCCCGCTGGTCACTGCGATCACGCGGGCTTTCTTTTGGTACTGGCGCACCAGTTCTCTAAGATTTTGTGCTTGATCCACCACGGCTATTCCTGCCTTCTAAAACAAGGTTTGCTATCATTCCCGGCGTGGCCACGCGAATGTCGTCCGGGACATTCTGCCCCACGCTGACATAACTCAGCGGCAATCCGGCTTCCAGGAGAATATTCAGAATTGAGCCGTACTGCCGGGTTTCATCCAATTTTGTAAACAACAGCGATGCTGGTTGGAGGCATCTGAAATTCGTCACAACGCTCCGCAGGTCGTCGATGTGTGTTGTGGCGCTCAACACCAGCATGATCTCATGGGGCCGCGCCGCATGAAGCACGCCCTTCAGTTCGTTGATTTGTTCCAGGTTGAACTGACTTCCCCCCGCCGTGTCCATTAGCACCAGATCATAGTCCTGAAACTGTTTCATAGACTCCGCGGCTTCTTTTGCATCGTTCACCACCTGCAACGGAATGCCGATAATGTTCGCATACACCCGCAACTGGTCCACTGCCGCCACCCGGTACGTGTCGCATGTCAGCATTGCCACCCGCGCCCGCTCATGCACGGCGTAATGCGCCGCCAGTTTGGCGAGATTCGTTGTCTTTCCGACGCCCGTGGGGCCTGTCAACACTACCAGGCGGCATTCCCCTCCATGGATTGCGATCCCGCCCGTTGTCTTGATTTCCCGGCGGACCGCGAACTGAAGACGCTCGCTAAACACACGCGGATCCCGCAGCACGTCCATGCCGGTATCCTTCACCACCAGCCCGATCAGCGCCGCCGCCGCCTTGCGCGACACTCCCCGGCTCACCAGCGCGCGGTAATGCGGGGCAAATTCCGTTGGCAGCCCCGCTCCGGGATGTTCCGCATACAGCACTTGCATCATCTCGCGAATATCCTGGAGTTCCCGGCGCACATCCTCTCCCAAGCCCTCCGGAACCGGCGCGCGCTTTGGAAACGCCACCACCGGCGAAGCTCCTGAAGCCGCGGGCCGGGGCGGACCTTGCATCCGCCGTTGCGCATCGCGGATCAACTGTTCAAACTCCTCACGCGTCCGCGGTTTGCTGGCCGCATCCCGCACGCCGTTCTGTTCAACATACTTCCGTTCCACGGCGCTGGGCGTGCGCGAAACCGGTTCCGGCATCGATATCGATGCCGTTATCTCCACCATCCGCTTCCCGAAATACCCGAAGATCCCGCCTTCCAGAACTTGGCGTGTGCTCACCACCACCGCATCAAGGCCGTACTTCGTCTGCATCTTGCGGTAGGCTTCCTCAAGCGTTGCGCCACGTACTTTTTGGAATCGCTGACCCATGTTACGCGCTCACTTGTCCTTCACTTTCCAGGGTTAACGCGGGATCTATTTCATGATATGACAACACTACAATCTTTGGTATGCGCCGCTGCACGATCCGCTTGAAAAACCGCCGCACCGGGGCCGATGTGAGGGTCACCGGCTCCTGGCCCGACAACACCAGTGTCTGCAGCGCCTGCGCCGTCTTTTCCGCTATCGCATCCGCCCGCGCCGGCGGCACCGGAATATACTCGCCGGTTTCCGCCTGCGCCACCGCCGTCAGAATTTCCTGTTCCAACTCCGGGGCCACCGTCACCACCCGCAGCACTCCCTTCTCATCCGCATACGCCGCGCAGATTTCCCGCGCCAGCGCGTGCCGGCAATATTCCGCCAGCACTTCCGCGTCCTTGGTTCGCGGCGCATAATCGCACAGAGTCTCTAAAATCACTTCCAGATTCCGGATCGATACCCGCTCCCGCAACAGATAATGCAGCACCTTCTGCAACTCGCCATACGTCAGCAAGCCCGGAAGCAACTCATTCACCACCGTCGGCGCGGTCTCCTTCAAATGATTCACCAGCGTCTGCACGTCCTCCCGCGTGAGGATCTCATCGGCGTGCACATAGATCAGTTCCGTCAAATGCGTGGCCAGCACCGCGGACGGCTCCACAATCGTATATCCGTTCCGTTCCGCGCGATCCCGGTCTTCCTTCGACACCCACACCGCCGGCAAACCGAACGCAGGCTCTTTGGTCGGAAAACCGCCCACCTCCTCTTCCACCAACCCCGGATTCATCGCCAGAAAATAATCCGGCATCAATTCATACGATGCAATCACCGACTCGCGTAATTTCACGCAATATTCGTTCGGACGCAGCCGCATGTTGTCCACAATGCGGATCACCGGCACAATAAAACCCATCTTCGAGGCAATTTGCTGCCGGATGATCTGGATGCGGTTGAGCAGATCGCCTCCCTGCCGCGAATCCGCCAGCATAATCAACCCATACCCCAGTTCGATTTTGAGCGGATCCACCGTCAACAGATCCTCCGTCCGCGCCACAGGTTTCTCCGTCTCCGCCGCTTTCGCCGCCGCTTCCTCCGCCCGCTCCCGCTCCCGAAGCCGCTGCTGCGTTTCCCGCGATGCATACGCCAGAAATCCAATGACCGCCGCCACCACCAGGAACGGCCCCGCCGGCATCCCCGGGACAAGCCCAAACAGCGCCAGCATCGCCGCCGCCACCCCCAGCGCGCGCGGATACCGGCCCAACTGCGCCCCAAAATCCGCGCCAAGATTCTCTTCCGACACCGTCCGCGTCACGATCAAGCCGGCCGCCGTCGAGACAATCAACGAGGGAATTTGCGACACCAGACCGTCCCCGATCGTGAGAATCGTATAGGTGGAGGCCGCATCCGCCAAAGGCATCCCCATCATGACAATCCCGATGATCAATCCGAAAATGATATTAACAATCGTGATGATGATCCCTGCAATGGCGTCTCCCCGGACGAATTTTGTCGCGCCGTCCATCGCCCCGTAAAAATCCGCTTCCCGTTCGATGTCGCGCCGCCGTTTCCGCGCCTGCTCTTCCGTGATTAAACCCGCGTTCAAATCCGAATCCACCCCCATTTGCTTCCCTGGCATCGCATCCAAGGTGAAACGGGCCGCCACTTCCGAGATCCGCGTTGCGCCCCGCGTGATCACCACAAATTGGATCACCACCAGGATCACAAAGATCACCATCCCCACGAACATGTTGCCGCTGGTCACAAAGCTCCCGAAGGCCTGGATCACCTGGCCTGCATTCGCCTGCGACAAGATAAGCCGCGTCGCCGCCACGTTCAAACTCAGCCGGTATAAGGTCAACAGAAGCAACAGGGACGGAAACACCGCGAAATCCACCGCGCGCTGCAAATACAGCGTTGCCAGCAGCACCACCACCGACATCGAGATGTTTATGGTGAGCAATACGTCCAGCAGCGGCGTCGGCACTGGAATGATCAGCACCAGCAGGATGCCCACGACGCAGATCGCCAGGGGGATATCCTGGTTGCGCATCAGCGAAAACCGCGCGGTCTGTTGCAAGGGCGCTGCCATGTTAACTGTCTTTTTTCTCCTTTAAAACCATCATACCGCTGTCCTCAAATCCTGCATAAGCCATTGCCGTTCCCGGATTTTCTCCGCCCGCCGATCTATTCCATACACAAACGACAGCACCTCGGCCACCGCATGAAACAGAGTCTCCGGGATGGCCTGATTCAATTCCACGGTCTTAAAAAGCACCCGCGCCAGCTCAGGTTTCTGCACTATTGGAACCTTGTGCTCCTCACCCAGTTCCCGAATGCGCTGCGCCAGAAGCCGCTGGCCTTTCGCAATTACCACCGGCGCATTCATCTTGTTCATGTCATACCGCAACGCCACCGCGAATTCCGTCGGATTCGTGATGATCACATCCGCCTTCGGCACCTCCGCCATCATCCGCTTCATCGCGATCTGACGCTGAATCTGGCGTATCCTCCGCTTGATATGCGGATCCCCTTCCATTTCCCGCAGTTCCTGTTTCGCCTCCTCCCGCGTCATTCGGAGATCCCGTTCATGCTGCCAATATTGATACCCGTAATCGAAAATCCCGATCACAATCATCGCCAGCGCGATCCGCCACCACACCGCCACCACCAGCGCACCCACCGCCGCGCTTAATCCTTCGGGAGGCACATTCATCAATGCAATGAAATCCGGCAGCCTGGATCGTACGGCCAGCCACACCACCCATACGGCAAACGTGAGTTTCAATATTGATTTCGCCAATTCGATAAGGCTGCGCACAGTGAAAAACTTTTTCATCCCCGATATAAAATTCAACCGCTCAAATTTGGGCTGGATCGGCTTTGCGGTGAATATCACCCCCACCTGCGCCAGATTGACCGCCAGGCCCACCGCCAGCAGCGCCAGCATGATTGGAACCGCCGCCAACCCATAATCCAACATCATCCGAAGGGTCAGCGGCATCAAGGGCATCTCGTCCAGGCGCAGACGATCCGCGTTCCCCATATAATACCGCATCGCCTCCACCAGCCCGTTCTGCATCGAATGCGCCAGCAGCACCAGCGCCAGCAGCGCCGCTCCCAGCGCCACGCCCGACGTCAAATCCTGGCTTCGCGCAATATTCCCCTCTTCACGCGCCCGCTGTTTCTTCTGCGGACTCGCAGGAAGGGTTTTTTCGCCTCCGGTATCCTCGGCCATGCTCTGCCTAACTCATTCCTCGAACCAGCGTTTCCACGTTCTTAAACATGTGATAAATCATGCCCTCCAGCGTGTAGAGGTAGATGCCAATGATGCACGCCCTCCTGTAAGAAACCTCACCTGAAGAGTCCTCAGCCGGGCCGAAACGCCCGGCTGAGGACTCTTCAGGTGAGGTTTCTTACA
>ERZ795059.4197-NODE-4197-length-13609-cov-5.633245_pt1 | contig 13609 bp, 11 predicted proteins | sample MGYA00375143_ERZ795059 | MGnify/ENA primary metagenome ERZ795059 (study PRJEB30188, sample SAMN05720168) | activated sludge metagenome | isolation source: Anaerobic digester | place: USA | collected 2015-01-07 ... | reverse complement strand
GGGCAAGACCTTCAAAGCACCTGCGATCGTCGTTTCCGCTTCGAGCGTGCCGGCCTTCTCCAGTTCGTGGACTTTCCGGACACAGTCCAACCGTTCCTGAACCGCCGTGACCTGTTGCACCACGGGCGAGCGGGGATCCATGCCCTGGAACATGTCCAGCGGGGCGGAGGCGGCGATTTTCTTGTCGTAGGCCAGGGTCGGAGTGGAAGGGGCGTGCAGCAGCAGTTCCTGCAACATGGCGACGCCCCGCCGCCGCTCCTGGGCCTGCTGGACCAGCGGCCGGTAAGGTTCGGCCAAGGGATGCCCGCCGAGTTTTTCCAGGTACTCCCAGGCCTCGACCAGGGCGGCGTCGTCGATCGGCGGTCGGGCCAGGATTTCGCGGATGCGGTCCACGGTCAGCAGTTTCTGTGCCTCGCGTTCATAAACCTTGGCGCTCGGCCGGCCCTTGAGCAGATGCTGGTAGGACAGCCAGGTGTGTTTCAGCTTGTCCCAGGCCCGGAGCTGCCGCGCGGAGGCCAGGACGCGCAGCACGGGCCGGACCTCGGCCGCGTGGCTGGCGGCCTCCAGCACGTGCGCGGCCGACGGGTAGTTGTGCAGCAGCCCCGTGGCGTACAGTTGCTCGACGCGCTCCTCGTTGCCTTCCGCCAACGCCTGCTCGACGGCCTGACGGCAGGCCACGCGCTGCTGGGCCTCCTGGACGTACGGCTGCACGTCGGGAGCGATCCGCTCGCCGGGGCCCATCCGCTGGACCAGCTGGATGACCTTGTCCCATTCCTGTTGCGAGACCAGATTCTCGATCGATTCGCACCACAGCAGCACTTCGTCGATGGGCGGGACATCGTGCAAATCGTAGCGGGCCAGCTCGAACAGATAATGCGCCAGATCGCGGACTTGTTCGTCCGGCGATTGCAGCAGCTCGCGGTACAGCGGCGAAGAGGCCGGCGATGCGAAGTCCTCCGCGCGGAACAGGATCCGATCGTATTCCGGCTGGTCCACGTACGTGATCCACAGATACGGCGCGGCGGCCAGCGCCCGGAGGGCCACGTAGATGTACAGCGCCGAGAAGTTGTCCAGACCGGGGAACAGCAGCGTGTCCGCGTTGCGGCCCGGATGCTGGTACGGCGGCAGGCCGGTTTCCAAGTTGCGACGGCCGATCAGCGACGGCACGCACATGCAATCGTAATCGACGAGCTTGAAATGCCCTTCCGGCGAAACCATGACGTTGCCGTGCTGCAAATCACCGTGGACCACGTCGTGCTGGGTCAACTCGCGGACCAGGTGCAGCCAGACGTCCGCCGCGATCTGCAACGCCTCGACATAGCCTTCGCGGCAGCGGTCGCGCGTCCACTCGAACAGCGTGATCCCCGGCACCCAATCCATGATCAGCAAGGGATACAGCTTGCCGTCTCCCGCCGAGCGGATGCCACGTTCGTCGTAGTCGAAGTGGACGATGCTGGAGACCTCGCGGTTTTCCAGGTATTGGCTGATCGTGCGGTAGTGTTCCAGCCGCTCGTCCTGGCGGCGGTTAAAGATGCGGATCGCGAACTCGCGGCCGTCGGGCCGATAGCCGCGGTAAACCGTGGCGAAGTTCCCGCTGCGGGCCTTTGGCTGGCCCAGTTGATTCATCTCGACGCTGCAGTGCCGCAATTCCGGATCGCGGAATGCGATTTGGGGATTCTGCAGGACACGGGCAAAGTCGGAGATTAACGGCCAGGAAGACATCAGTCGCCAACGACGCGTGGAGGGGCAAGTCCAGAGATGTTCCAACAAACCACTATTATTCCCTGGACTGGGCACGGATGAAAGACGGCAGTGAGAAACCTGCGTCGTTCCGGGGCGAGTGGCTGTCTAATCTGACAGCGTGACTTTCGATGGTCGTACAAGCGGGGAAGAAACCGGACTTCTCAAGCGGCCAAACGCGAGAAAATCAGCGACGTGTTCTGGCCGCCGAACCCGAAATTGTTGCTCATGGCGTGCCGGCAACGGAGCTGGCGGGCCGCGTTGGGGACGTAATCCAAGTCGCAGTCCGGGTCCGGCGTTTCATAATTGATGGTGGGCGGGACGGCGTTGTCGCGCAGCGCCATGATGCAAATCAGTGCTTCCACCGCCCCGCAGGCGGTCGTCAGGTGGCCCGTCATGCTCTTAGTGCTGGATATCGGCACGTGGTAGGCACAGTTGCCCAAGGCTCGCTTGGTCGCCAACGTTTCGACGCGGTCGTTGATCGCCGTCCCCGATCCGTGGGCGTTGATATAGTCGATGTCTTCGGGAGCCAAACCGGCATCGGCCAGTGCCAAAGTCATGCATCGCGCGGCAGCCCGGCCTTCCGGCTCCAAGTCGGTGATCCGAAAAGCGTCGTGCGCTGTCCCCCAACCGGTTATTTCTGCCCAAATCTCCACTCCTCGTTTTCGTGCATGATCGAGTTCTTCCATAACTAGGACGGCGCCGCCCTCTCCGACCACAAAACCGTCTCGGTCGTTTTCGAATGGCCGAGAAGCCTTTTCCGGATCGTCGTTCTGCGTGCTCAAGGTCGACAAACGCTGAAAGCCCGTGATTCCAAAGGGATGGATCATGCTGTGGGAGCCGCCGCAAAGCATAACGTCGGCGTCTCCGCGCCGAATGACCTCCGCGCCCTCGCCAATCGCCTTGCTGCTGGAGACGCAAGCCGCCGTAAAGTTGGCATGGGGCCCCTGGGCGTCGAGCATCGCCGCGATGCAACCGGCGGCCGCGCTCGGTTCCAAGATCAAGTTGTCGTCGCCTCGGGCGACGAGGCGTGCTTGGCCGACAAATCGCTCCAGATCCAGCGATCCTCCGTGCGAGGCGGCAGCCGTCAACCGGCAGAACTGGCCAAAGTCGGGAAAGATCTCGCCGCAGCCAAGGAACACCCCAATCCGCAAAGGATCGATCGCGGCATCCGGCAGGCCCGCCGCACGGCTTGCCTGCAAAGCCGCGGCGACCGCGAATTGCGTTTGGCGTGCGTGCCTGGCCCAGGGGGCAGGATCGTCGACCACCCGATCCATGCTCCAATTGCGTACCTCGGCCGCGATCCGGACGGGAAAACGGCTCGCGTCGAACAGCGTGATCGGTCCGACTCCCGACTGCCCGCGCAAGAGACCATCCCAGATCTCGCGGACTTCCACGCCCAGCGGAGTGACACCGCCGATTCCCGTCACTACAACTCGGCGTCTCATGGATCTACCACCCTGTTTTGCCAACGTACGGACAATTGCGCCGTCTTCCCAGACTACCGATTATTCCTTCTTGATCGTCTGACTCCTATGGCTACTTTACCTCCTTCGCAGAATTCACCTCTGCAAGTCAATCGGAAAACCCACTTTTTCGGAATTCCCCCAGAATCTGTAATCGTTTGACTGGACGGTCAAACTGGGATGTCTGGAAATAGAGAACCGCCCTCTGGAAATAGAGAACCGGCCAGGGTGCTCGCGCAGTCGGGCTTGATCGCAGCAAGAGGAGGTTTTTGAGCGAGGGCCTCGACCGTAGTGTGGCGCGCCGCAACCCGAAAGCGTTAGCGAGGAAGATCCGGGTTTCTTGTTAACCGGAATCCGGCTCGCCAATTTTGCGAAGATATTCGCCCAGGCGGCTTTGGAGATCGATCAGGTTTTGCCACTGACACGTGTCCACGGAAACTCGCTCGCCTTTATCCTCGCGCACCGATTCGATCAGTTGCCGGATGGTAATCGCCAGATACTCAATGACTTCCGACAACTGGGCCGCTTGGCCGGGACTGAGCCGTTCCGGCAGGTCCGGCGGCTGCAACTCAAAGAACATCGCCTGGATGCCTTCGTGGTCCTTCCAGGGCACGCCGGATTCCGACGAGGGGATTTCTTCGGGAAGCGGAGAAGTTTTTCGACGTGACTTGGAGCCACGCTTTCCGCCGCAGAGGTCTTTGAGACGTTGCGAGATTTGTTCTCGCGTGCCGAAAACCATCACGGTCCGGCCGACTTGGATCACATCGCCAAAGCGAAGATTTCGCAACTGGACGTCCTCGCCGTTGACCCTGGTGCCGTTGGTGCTCTCCAGGTCGGTCAGAACGAACTTGTCGTGATCCGTCTGAATCTTGGCGTGGTATCGGCTGACGCGTTCGTCGTTCAGTTGGATAGTATTGCCTTCCTCCCGGCCGATGGTGACAGGGGGTTCCAAGTTAAGAAACGTGCGTCCGCGGTCGGCACCATCCAGAACGCGTAGGGTAAGCCGCGGCATGGCAGTCGGATGATCCAAAAGAACCAGGAATTGTTTTGGGGGGCCGCGCGAGGCTCTCGCCACACTCCGCCCAGACGCTGCTTATATCACTGCGCAGATTGCAGGGTCAAGATGCGGACGCGTTTTTCTCGACGCGAGCAAGGCCAAGTTTCGTCAGGAGGCTTCCCCGTCTGACCCCAGTATAGCAAGAACACCGCCACGGCGTAATGAACTTTGGCAATCAAAAGCATCGTAACGCCAAGCGGGGCCCATCGCAAGACAATCCGGGGTTTTCGGACGGCAACGGGCCGGCAAACCGTCTTCTGCCGTCGCCCTTCACGCAAAATGCCGCAAAAACCCGTTGTCGCGTCTATCTCACACCTCGTCCGGAATGACATACGGCGGGCGATATTCGCGGCGCAAGAAGCGGTCGGCTTCGGGGTCGTTCACGAACCGTTCCGTCTGCGGGTCGAAATGGACGCTGCGGCCCAGCTTGCAGGAGATCTTGGCCAAGTGGCAGACCGTGTTCGAAAGGTGGCCCTGCTCGACGTCCGCGTTGAGGTCCTCGTGCTTTCGGCTGCGCATGGCGTCGATCCAGTTCTTGAAGTGCGGGGCGCTCTCGGCTCGCCAGTCGGTCAATTGTCCGGCGGCGAGTTTGTCGCGGCTCTGACCAGCGGTCTTGAACGGGCCGGGTTCGTTCTTCGGCCCGAGGAACGAATAGTAGCTGGAGTAGTCCGGGAAGATCATGTAGCCTTTCGTGCCGAAGAAGATCTCGCCCACGCACTGGTTCTCGGCCACGAACGGGTACTTGTCGCGCATCTCGGCCTCCGAGTTCGTGTACCAATGCCGGAACTCGAACGTGACCAGCACCTTGCGGCCGGCCCATTGGCAGAGGAACGCCTGGGTGTTGGGCGTGTCGGCGTCGTCGGCATCGCCGGGCGGAAAACGGTCGCCCAGCGACATCACCGTGATGGGATGATCGTGCAGACCCAGACCCCAGCGGATCTTGTCGATGTCGTGGACGGTCTGGTTGGAGACGTCGCCACTGGCGAAGTTCGAAATCCAGTACCAGCGGCGATGGTGAAAGTTGCTGTACTCGACCATCTTGGCCGGACCGACCCAGGCGTCCCAGTCCAGCCCCGCGGGGACCGGCTGCGGATTGTGCTTGCCAAGATTGCCGCGCATCTTGTAGGTCATGCCGCGAGCCATGTACAGATCGCCGATCAACCCGTCCTTCAACTGCTGCATCCCCTCCCGGACGTTCGGGCTGGAGCGATTCTGGGTGCCGACCTGGACCATGCGCCCGTACTTGCGAGCCGCTTTAACCATCTGCCGCCCTTCCCAGATGCACCAGGTCGGCGGTTTCTCGACGTACACGTCTTTGCCCGCCTGGCAGGCCCAGATCGTTTGCAGCGCGTGCCAGTGGTCTTGGGTGCTGAAACTGATCGCGTCGATCGACTTGTCGTCGAACAACTTCCGCTGGTCCGTGTACCTCTTGAGCGTCAAGCCCTCGAGATCGGGATAAGCCTTCACCGCCCCGTCCAACTTGCTCTGATCGCAATCGCAGATCGCGGCGATCTCGACGTTTTCCGATTCCCGAAGGACCGTCAGGCTGCCGATGTGCGATCGCATGCGGCCGCCGAGGCCGACCAGGCCCACGCGGATTCGCTCGTTCGCGCCGCGGAGGTTCATCGCCACGGCCGGCATCGCGAACGTCGCGATCCCTGCCGCTGTTGTCGAGGATTTCAGAAAACTGCGTCGTGTCGTCATCGTGAGAACTCCTGGGTTGAGATTGTTCTACTTTTCTTGCGCGCCGAGCATGGATGAGAGCCGTTCCACAAGCAGGTCCGCAATCACGCGATGCCCGCGAGCGTCCGGATGCAAGCCGTCTGGAAAGTAGTCCAGTCGGGCGCGGTCCCCGTCAAACGCTCGATACACATCGACCAGCGCGACCTGCTTCTCGGCGGCCACGTCGCGCATGGTCTGCGCATAGTTCTTGACAAGGAAGTTGATGCCGTGCTTCCGGTACGGTTCCAGGTGCATGCCTCCGTAGCGTTCGGTCATGGGCGGACAGGTGATCAGCACGACCGTGATCCCGGACGCCTGAAGGCGGTCGACGATCGTACACAGTGCCGCCTTGAACTGGTCTCGTTCCACGCGCGGCGTGTCGGCGAACCCGTTCGTTTCCGGCCGATAGAACCCCGCCTCGTTCCCGCCGAACATGATGGTCACGATATCCGGCTTGCGGTCCAGCACGTCCGTCTTCAGCCGCTTGATCGCCAGCGTGACAAGATCGCCATTGACTCCTGCGTTGAGCACTTCGACCGTCTTTCCGAGTCTCCCGGTCAGTTCCCGCCGCGTGGTCTCTCGAAATGTCTCCTCCTCTTTCACCCCGGCCAGGCGTACGCCGTTGGTGATCGAATCGCCCAGGGCCACGATCCGCAGCGATCCAGTCATGCGAGTGCTCCCGTTGCCGGACGCCGCTGGTTCGCGACGCCCTGGTTGATCTCCCGCGGCGCATGCCCGTCCCTGGCCGGCCGGTGTCGCCAACGAGAGAAACACAGCCAGCGTGAAGAGGAATCTCATGTCGTCGTCCCTCGTGAAAGTCGTAACGAACAAAGGGTCAGCACCGTGTGTCACCGCCACCGGGACCCGACGGTGGAGGCGAATGAAGTCGAGTTTGGTGGCCTGAGCGGGCGGCGTCAATCGCACGCGTCCAGGAATCTACGCGAGGTCTCGGAAAACGCCAAGGAACGGAGGACCGCGCGGGACGTCGGCGTTGTCTGAAACACCACCTCCCACGGATGGCATGGCAATACCACGGATAGGAAGAGCGGAGTACTTTTCATCCGTGGTATTGCCATGCCATCCGTGGGAGGTCCGAGCGTTGACAGAAAAATGAAGTCCCGTTTGCGGATCGAAGCGGGACTCTGCGCCTTGCTTTTCCGGCATGTTATTTCTCTGTCACTCCATTTTTCTGTCAACTTCTTTTGCTTTTTCTAGCATGTGCGGTCGTAGATCGAGACTCAGGAAGTTCTTTCGGCCACCGTGGCTACGGCTTTTTCGGCAGCGTGCCGAGCCTCACCGCGCCGCATATCAGCTTTTGCCCAATGCGGCCCGATGCGTCCAGACTTTCTCGAAGGCCGCGACGTACTGATCGATCAGTTCGGGCACCGGCTTGGTGAAGCGGGGAAGCGAAATGCCCGTGCGCAGGGCTTCGTCCAGGCCCGGCAGTCGATCGGGGATTCCCGGCGGATGGTGCCACCACTCCGGTTCGTTGAAGACCGCATCGCGGTGACTGACCGAGTAGTTCAGGTTGCCGACCGCCACGCCCTCGGCCTTCAGGGCCTTGACCGCGGCTTCGCGCGACATGCCCGCCTTGGCCGGATCGATAAACAACGGGTTCCAGCGCCAGTAGACCCGTTTGACGCCCGGTCCCGGCGCCTGCTCGGAGATGCCCGGCAACTGGCATAGGCGGCTGTTGAGCGAGTGGTTCTGCTCACGTTCCAATTCGGTTTGCTGGTCCAAGACCTTCAATTGGCAGCGGGCCAAGGCCGCGCCCATGGGATGAATCCGCAGCTTCAGTCCCAGTCCCGTGGCACTGTATTTCCGGTACTTGCTGTCGCTGGGGAACTGCCCCGGACACTCGTAGTGGCCGAAGCTGGCCGCGCGTTCGTAATACTCTCGGTTCTCATAGTTGCCCATCCCGCCTTCGATGGCCGGCAACACCTTGCTGCCTTGGCAACTGAAGGCCCCGATCTGGCCCCAGTTGCCGACGTACTTGCCGTTGATCGAAGCGTTGTGGGCATGGGCGCAGTCTTCCAGGACCAACAGCCCTTTCTCCTTGGCGAAATCGCAGATCGCCTCCATGTCGCACGGCAGACCAAACAGGTGGACCACCTCGATGGCCCGCGTGTTCTTCGTCAGTCGTTTTTTGGCGTCCTCCAGGTCGAAATTCAGCGTCCGCGGATGGTTGTCGACGAAGACCGGCACCAGGCCGAAGAAGCGCATCGGCAGGATGCCGAACCAGGGGTCGAGGCTGGGGACCAGGATTTCGCTGCCGGGAGGGAGGTTCAGGGCGAACAGGGCCGAGGTCAAGGCGCTGGTGCCGTTGATGTGCGACTTGCAGTACGGCGGCTGGAAGTGTTCCTGCCACGCCTTTTCAAATGCCTGAACCTCGGCGTAGCCGGGATTGCTGACAACGGCATTGACCGCCTTTCGCTCCTCCTCGCCGAACAGGGGCCACGAGGTGGCGCCGCTGGCCGACGCGGTCACGGCCTTGCGGCCCCCGTTGATGGCCAGCGTTTCCACCGCCGCCGCTCTGGCGATCGTCGGGCCTCCCAGATACATCCCCGCAGCGATTGCCCCGCCGGATGCGAGAAACTCGCGACGCGAATTCCGCGCCGTCGCCTTGTGGGTTTTGCCTGGCATGATTCATCACCTCGCGAAAAAAGGTTCGTGGCAGCGGTGGCCGAAACAGCTTCCCGGTTCTGTCTGCCCTCACGCTACCCTTTCCCAAACGGCGAGGCAACTGCGGGGGGAGATTTTTTCGTCCACCGCCGCCAGGGACGGGGCCATCGCCGCAATGCCTCGTCGTCCCGCACTTGTCCGTTTGCCGACTTCGGCCGCGCTTTGGCTGCCGTGTCGATCGCGAGTCACTGCTGTTGAGCATTCAAGATCGCGTCCCAAGCGGCCTGGCGCTGATCCTGAATCACCTCGCGAGCGAATTCACGGCGATCCTGAATCGCCTCGACGGCCACTTCCCGCCGATGGTGAACGACCGCCGGACGAACCACCGGTCGAACGACCGGCACCGGCCGCCGAACCACGGCCGGACGACCCGCCACCGTCACTGGGCCCGCGTGGACCACCCAGGCCGAAGCGGTGGAATTGATCGAGAGCACCAATGCGGTCGCCAGGGAGAGCATCAAAGTCTTCATCGCACTAACTCCTGTTTAGGAAACGTGTTAGGACAAGAGGATGCCAACCTGCGTCGGCTGGCCTTTCTTTCTGTCCTCTCGTCCGCTTTCACTCCGATGTACCCGGCTGGCGAGGCGGTCTTGCGCGGCGGCAGAAAAAATCTTTGGCCGCAGACCGTCGCCAAACGGCGAGCAAATCGCCAGTGCGTTCTTGGGTCGCCGCTGAAAAAATGGTACGCTGGCGGCTGGTTCCGGCTTTAGGATCACTCCATGCCTGCTGATGGCCTGCACGGTTTCGCGAGATTCCCCACCACCCGCTGGTCGCTGGTTGACCGTGCCGGGCGTGAGGGCCCGGAGGCGGAACGTCGGGCGCTGGGCCAACTGCTGTCTCAATATCTCCCGGCGCTGCGGAGCCATCTGATTCACAGCAAGCGGTTACAGCCGGCCGACGCCGACGATGTGTTGCAGGATTTTGTGGCCGGCAAGATTCTGGAACGCGAGTTGATTGCCAAGGCCAACGAGCAGTTGGGCAAGTTCCGCACGTTCCTGTTGACCGCCCTGGATCGGTTTCTGCTGAACCGCATCCGCGATCGGAAGGCGCAAAAGCGGACGGTCGGCGCTGCGCACAACTTGGGCGAGGAAGACGATCAACTGCCGGCAAGTGAGCGAGCGGATGCCTACGACGTGGAGTGGGCGCGGCAAGTGCTCCAGGAGACGCTCGGCCGCATGCGGGCGGAATGTCAAGCGGCTGGCCGAGACGCGGTCTGGGGAATGTTCGAATGCCGCGTGTTGGCGCCGCTCACCCCGGACGCGCCCCCCGTCGAATACGGCGAGTTGGTGCGGCGATTCGGGTTCCGATCGCCCAGCCAAGCGTCGAATGCGCTGGTCACGGCCAAACGAATGTACGCCCGTGTCTTGCGGTCGGTCATCGGCGAATACGCTTGCGACGCAGCGGCGGTGGAAGCGGAGATCAACGAATTGCACCGGATCTTGGCCAACAGCGGATCATGAAATCAGGAGCGGTCATGGCAACTTTGGACAGCGCAAGTGCAGGACCTCGCTCGCTGGCATGCCTGATGCAGGCCGACGACCTGGGCTCCTGGAACGCCCCAGACCTGGGCCCCATTCTGGAACATCAATTGGACACGCCCTTGGCTCTGGACCTGGGGGCGCGTGACCAGGAAGCAGACAATCACCCGGACTCCGGTGATGTGCCTGCCGGCGCCGAGATGCTTACGTTCCGCCAGCTGTTGCTGCATCCGCACCCGCCGGTCCGACTGTTACACCGTGTGAAGCAGTTTGCCAAAGGTTGCCGCGGCCGGCCGGATGGGCCGTTACCGCCTGAAGTCGCCACGGTCCTGTATCTGGCGGCGATCGCAGCGGCTCGGCGGAATTGCCAACAGCGGATCTCGGCACTCGATAACGCTGCCTGGCAACACGGCGTCGAATGGGCGCTGGCCCAGCCCTGGCTGAATGCCGAAATCCGTGAACTGTTGAATCAGGTGCGGGAGTTATGACCGATCACCCAGACGCCGAAGCCCTGCCGCTGCCCAGCCTCTCGGCTTCTCACCTCACCGACCTCGGCCAGCTTGGTGAATATCGGCTCGTTCAGAAGTTGGGCGAAGGCGGCATGGGCGTGGTGTACAAGGCGGTACACACCGAACTGGACCGTGTTGTGGCCGTCAAGGTGTTGCCGGCCGGCCGCCTGGGCGACGACGAATCGATCGCGCGCTTTCACCGCGAAATCAAGGCCATTGGCCGGCTGGATCATCCGCACATCGTGCGGGCGCACGATGCGCGGCGGATTGGCGAAACGCACTTCCTGGTCATGGAGTTCATCCAGGGGCCGGACTGGGAACACCTGGTCCGGCGTTTCGGGCCGCTGCGCGTGGCCGACGTGTGCGAGTTGGGCCGCCAAGCGGCTCTGGGGTTGCAGCACGCGCACGAACACGGCTTGATCCATCGCGACATCAAGCCTTCGAACCTGATGCTGACTCGTGAGGGCCAGGTCAAGATCCTCGACCTGGGGCTGGCTCGCATTTGGGGTGGTACGGTATCGCAAGCACTGACCGTCAGCGGTCAGATCATGGGAACGCCGGACTACATCGCTCCGGAACAGGTTTGCGACAGCCACGACGTGGACATCCGGGCCGACCTGTACAGTCTGGGGTGTACGCTGTACAAGCTGTTGGCGGGCCGTGCGCCGTTCGAGGACGCCGCTCATGGCACGCTGTATTCCAAGTTACAGGCTCACGAGCAAGAGACACCGCCGCCGATCGGGGAGTTCCGCCGCGACCTGCCGCGCCGACTGGTCGCGATTCTCGATCGCTTGTTGGCCAAGGATCCGGTGCAGCGGTTCTCGGCGCCCGGCGAACTGGCTGCAGCCCTGGCCCCGTTGGCCGCTGGCAGCGACCTGCCGGCGCTCGCGGCGTCTGGCGACACGCGAACCGTCAGCGCCGGCGTCGCGCCCACCGCCGTCAAACGGCCACACGAAGCGAGGAGCCGGCGCTGGACCTGGATCGGGATAGGGCTGGCCGTCGTCCTGGTCGCTCTGGTGACGGGCCGCGTCTTCGTCGCCAGGCAGGACGGGCGGAAGGTCCAGAACGTTGCCGGCCAGCCACCGCGGCCGGCGGTGGGAACGGCGGCCGCGGCGGCGAGTCGGCTTCCCGGCTGGATCGTGCTGAGTTGGACTTGCGAGGCGGCGGGCAAGCCGAGTCTCTGGCTGTTCCGTCCCGACGGCAGTCGGCGGGTGCGGATCACCGAGGATCCCAACTGCTTCGACGTCCAACCCGCTTTCTCCCCGGACGGCCGGCGGATCGCCTTCCTGCGCACGGGGCCGCTGGGCGGTGGCAGCGCGGTTTGGGTTTGTGCTGCCGACGGGACTCGTGCCCGGCAACTGGTGGCCGGCGAGTCGGCCGCCGAGCGGCTGTTCTCGCCCGTCTGGCTTTCCGACGCCCGACTCGTCTACGTTCGCGACCCGAAGATCGACCGCCAGTCCGACATGGAACTGTGTCAATTGGATGTGGACCAGGGCAGCACGGAGCGCGTTCTGAGCTTTGCCGACGTGCTTCCCGGCCGGAATGCGATTGTCACCGATGCGTCGCCGGACGGCCGGCAGTTGCTGGTCGCGGCACAGCGCGGCGTTTTCTGGGCGACGGCGGACGTGTACCTGCTGGATTGGCCCGCCGGCTCGATCCGACCGCTTTGGCAGGATCCCGCCGGAGAGTACAAGGACGCCCGGCCGCTTTGGTCGCCCACGGCACGGGCCGTTGCCTGGCACCACAATTTTACTCCAGGCGGCCTGGCCAAAGTGATCCATTACGGCGTGGCCCTCGCTCGGCAGGACGATGGCGAGGCGTGGAACGTCGAATTTCAGCCGGACCGGCAGGCATTTGTCACGCCGCTGGCGTGGAGCCCCGACGGCACGCAGTTGCTGTGCGCGCGGCGGGAGTCAAGCGGCGCCAAGACGCAACTGCTGCTGATGGACGACCGATTTCGCGTGACGGGACAACTGTTTTCACTAGACGTTCGCAGCTGGCATCCGGAGGACCGCGAATTCGGCAATCTCGCCGACTGGGCAGTTGTCCCCGCCGACGTGCCTTTGCCAGACGCGGGCTGACAGCAAGTCGGGAAGACGCCGGCAATGGATCGTAGAATCTTCTGCCGTGCCGGTGTCTGCGGAACACCTCAGCCCGCGATCGCCGCCTGGATGCTTCGCAACTCGGCCATCGGCTCGCGATCCACGCACTCCAGTTTGCCGGCTCGACGATACCAGTACCGGCTGTTGTCGAGGTCGCCTTCGATCTTGTGCAGAACGCCATGAATCCAGGCCGCAGTGGGGTCGGCGTCATACCGCTGCACAATCTGATGGGCCGCGTCCCATTGATTCCCCAGGGCCAATTCAATCGCTTTCAGTAAGTCACTGGTCATGCTGCTTCCCGTGAAAGATGATCCCCGAGGTGATCGCCGACTGCGGGGTGGCGCTCGTTCGTCTTCTGGATCAAAACTACTCTCGGAACAACTCCGCGATGGCTTCCACCGTGCGATCGACGAGTACTTGCGCCCCTTCCGAGCCGATCATGTTGACCAGGACCTCCGCGCTGTAGCCGCCGGCCTGGACGGCCCGCGGCGTAGGCACGTAGCCGGCGTAGCCTGCGGGACTGGCCAACTCGATCAGGATCGTCTGGGGCGCCGCGCTGCGGGCCTGAATCTGCACGCCATAGTCGAGGAACAATTCGAACGGATTGGTGGCAATCGCGACGTCGCCCAGTCGCAACACGTGCATCTCGATCGGGAAGGTTTTCCACTGGCCTTGCTGCTGGGCCAGGTAGCGCTCGACGATCAGCCCCTGGTACCCCCGCCAGTACCACTCGTGGTGGCCTCTCTCCTTCTTGGCATCCTTCTCGTCGCAAATCTTCTTCGCCGCCTCGTACTCGGCCGGCGTCACGATTCGCGCCGGCAGGTCGACTTGCCGAACCAGGTGCACCAGCGGC
>ERZ795059.4189-NODE-4189-length-13631-cov-5.450575_pt1 | contig 13631 bp, 11 predicted proteins | sample MGYA00375143_ERZ795059 | MGnify/ENA primary metagenome ERZ795059 (study PRJEB30188, sample SAMN05720168) | activated sludge metagenome | isolation source: Anaerobic digester | place: USA | collected 2015-01-07 ... | reverse complement strand
ACCGATCACCGATTACCGATTACCGATTACCGATTACCGATCACCGATCACCGATCACCGATTACCGATTACCGATTACCGATCACGGATTACCGATTACCCTGCCCCCATGCCCACTCGCACCATCTCATCCCTGCTCAGTCCCGAACTGCTGGCGCAGCTGGAGCGTCTGGAACTGGTGACCCGCAAGGTCTTCCGGGGCCGGATGAAGGGCGAACGCCGCAGCCGGCGCCGCGGTCAGAGCGTCGAATTTGCCGATTTCCGCAATTACGTCGCGGGCGATGACCTGCGGTTCATCGACTGGAACTTGTACGCCCGTCTGGAAAAGCTCTTTCTCAAGCTGTTTCTGGAGGAGGAAGACCTGCATTTCTACGCCTTGATCGACGCCAGCGCATCGATGGATTTTGGCGAGCCGACGAAGTTGCATTTCGCCAAGCAGTTGGCTGCTTCGCTGGGCTTTATCGGCTTGTGCCGCGCGGATCGGGTGAAGATCGAAGCCCTGGGCGCCGCCCGCGAGCAACCCGGTCCTGTGCTGCGGGGGCGCCAGAGCCTGTGGCGCATGCTGGAATACGTCGAGCGTGTCGAGTCTGGTTTGAACGTGCCGCTGGCAACGAGCGTCAAGGATTTCTGCCTGCGCAACAGCGGCAAGGGCATCTTGGTGCTGATCAGCGACCTGATGGACAAAAGCGGCTACGAGTCCGCACTGCGGTTTTTGCTGGCCCAGGATCTGGACGTTTATGTGATTCACGTACTGTCGCCGGAGGAGTTGGAACCGGATATCAAGGGCGATTTGAAGCTGGTCGATTGTGAAGACCGGGACACGGCCGAAATCACCGTCAGCCGGCCGTTATTGGACCGCTACCGCCGCACGCTGGCTGCCTTCATCGACGGTGCACGGGAATTCTGCACCCGCCGCGGCATCAGATACCTCATGACCAGCACCCAGACCCCCGTGGATCAATTGGTGTCCAACTACCTCCGGCAACGCGGCCTGGTCAAGTAGCCGCGCCGCGAACCGCGAGTGCCGCGTGCTGGTGATCGGTGATCGGTGATCGGTAGTCCGTCACCGGTCTTTGAAGTCGCGCATTTCGTCCGGCCTCGCCCCCGCCGAGCTTGCTCGGTGGTGCGGTGATTTTGCACTAGCGGGCAAATCCCCGCGTTTTCCGCTCCCCGCCGAGCTTGCTCGGTGGAAGCCATGATTGCCGATTCGCGTGCCCAGTGACCGAATCATTCGCTCCACCGAGCAAGCTCAGCGGGGGCGGGATTTCTCGGCGGTCCTTGATCTAGTGCAGAATCGTCGTCCCACCGAGCAAGCTCGGCGGAGACGTTGCGCAACTTCGAAGTCACCGCTCACCGCTCACCGCTCACCGCTCACCGCTCACCGATTTTTCCACTTTTTTTCCCGCACCTCCCCTTGTTTCTATACACTCGTATATGTTACTGTAGAAAAACACACCGGCACCTATCATCTACCAAAGGGGAAAGTACGATGGCCAAGAGGAAAGGAAGACCAGGCGGAAAAGAAATGACGGCGCGGCAGCGGATGATTTACGAGTTCATCCGCGACCTCGTGCAGCGGCGGGGATTTGGGCCCACGATCCGCGAAATTGCCGATGCCTTCGACATCCGCTCGCCCAATGGGGTTGTCTGTCACTTGAAGGCGTTGGAGAAAAAGGGGCTTATTCACCGGAACGAGTTCAAAGCGCGAGCCATCGAACTGCCGCAGTTGATGGCGGAACGCAAACGGGCGCGGGTCGAAGGCGAGCCGGGCTTGCCGTTCGCCGGGATCGTGTCGGCGGGGTTTACCAAGCAGGCGTTTGAACTCAATGATCGCATCGACTTCGACGAGATGTTCGCGACCCCCGGCACGTTCGTGCTGCGGGTCAAGGGCGATTCGATGATCGAAGCGCATATCACCGATGGCGATTATGTGATTTGCCGCAGCACCAGCACGGCCGAGCGCGGCCAGATGGTGGTGGCCTTGAACGAAGACGACGAAGCCACGCTGAAGTACTGGTACCCGGAGCGCAATCGCGTTCGGCTGCAGCCTGCCAATCCCGACATGCCGCCGATCTATGCCAAGAACGCCCGTGTGCGTGGCGTGGTCGTCGGCGTGGTGCGGGGCACCGTCTAGTTCGCCTTATACTGAACTCATAGTGCAGTTGGCGGGACAGTGAATCGGGGCGTGGGTCTCAGAGCATGGCGACCGACCAAGGCGAAACGACGCGGTTGTTGTTGGAGGCTTGCCAGGGGCAACGCGCTGCGCTGGAAGCCTTGTTGCCGCTGGTTTATGACGAACTGAAAGCGATCGCCGTCCAAAAGCTGCGGGGCGAGCGGCGGGATCACACGCTGCAGCCGACGGCACTGGTGCATGAGGCATTCCTGCGGATGGTGGACCAGACGCGGGTCCACTGGCAGGGCCGCGCGCACTTCTGCGCGGTCGCAGCCAGCATGATGCGCCGGATCCTGGTGGACCACGCCCGCGCCAAGGCCGCCGAGAAACGGGGCGCGGGGCGGCGCGAGTTGCCCCTGCTGGAAACCATCGGCCTGGCGAAAGAGCGGAATCCCGTCGATATCGTCGCGCTGGACGATTTGCTCACCGAATTGGCGCGGCTTCACGAGCGGCACGCGCGGGTCGTCGAGTTGCGTTTCTTCGGCGGCTTGACGGTCGAAGAAACCGCCCACACGTTGGAAGTTTCTCCGGCCACGGTCAAGAACGATTGGCGAGCGGCCCGTGCCTGGCTGCTGGCGCAATTGACAAAGTAGCCATCACACTCCGTGTGATGATCGGCAACACTGGACCGTTCTTTCTCGAACGCTGCTCAGGTCTTCCGGCCGGCCACGTTTGGCCCTCGACGCAGGTCCTCTTTCCCAGTCCGGGACGCGATCGGCATCGTCTGGGATCAGATGCCAATTGCTAACAGTAAACGTTACCTGCTAACCGGCGGACACACTTCTGGATACGCGGCACCCAGCGTCTGGGCGTCGTTTGCCGGAACTGCACACGGCGAGGATTGGGAAATTTGCAGGGAAAACGCCGCTGGTGAGCCTTCTGACGGCGGCATATCGAGTCAGTTCCACGGATTCAGCACGATCGGCACACGCCGTGCAAGCAACAAAATGCGTCTGCCCTTGCCGGCAACCGGGGCCTAGTTTGGCTGTTCAGTAGGACGCTTGTGGTGCGCCCCTACGTTCCTAACTTCTGTTTCCATGGGAGATTGTGCAATGAGAACTTTGTGGAATGACGAGGCTGGCTTCATCGTGTCGGCCGAATTGGTGTTGATCGCCACCATCATGGTGATCGGGTTGATCGTCGGTCTGGCGACCGTTCGCGATCAGGTGATTCAGGAACTGGCCGATGTGGCCGCCGCCATCTCGAATGTCAACCAGAGCTATTCGTGGTCCGCAGTCACCGGCCACTCGTCGAGCGTGGCTGGCAGCCTGTTCGACGATACGGTTGACTTCTGCGATCAGGATGTCGACCCGCTTAACTCTTCGCCTCACTGCATCTCGCTGGTCAATCCGGCGACTGTGGGCGAGGACACCGTCGGTGGGTAACGTAGTCAAACTTGCGTAAGGCCGTTGTTTCGCCCGACCAGTCGCCCAGCGACTGGTCGGGCGTTCTCTTGTCCGGACGGCTTACCGGACGTGGCGACATGTTTTGAAATTAGTCTAGGCGCGTCAAGTCTACAAACTAGAGTAGATAAATGACACGCGCTGGGGTGCGATGGGTTCCCCTTGTGTTTGTGACGGTCTGTTGCGGAGGAGACGATTGTGTCGCGCATCACGCCTGGAACGGTTATCGTAGGCATCTTCGCCGTCTTGTTCGGTTTGGTGGGGGCATACGGTGTCCGCAAGTACTTGCAGGACCAGAAGCCCGCACCGCCCCCGCCGCCCGCCGGGCCGCGTGCCACCATCGTGCCCTTGGCCAGCATGGATCTGGAGCCCGGCCGCGTCGTCGTTCTGCACGACATCGGCCTGTACTCCATGACTGACGCACAGATGGCCGAACGTCGTAAGGAAGGGAAACTGCCCGCAGCCTTCATGAGCAACACCGAGCAAATCATGGGGCAGATGCTTCGGGTTCCCTTGAAGAAGGGCGACGCATTCACGCCGGACGTGTTCTACCCGGAAGGAAAGGGACCGACGATCGCGGAGAGGCTCGATCCCGGACTGCGGGCCGTCACGATTTCCGTCGACGGCACCGGCGCTCTGGGTGGTTATGACGGTCCTGGTTCGATCGTCGATGTCCTCTTCCGGAGCAAGGCCGACCAGGCAGCGGGCGTTCCGGAAGCGACGGTAACGTTGTTGGAAGGTGTTCAGGTGCTGGCTATGGAACAGGCCAACTCACGCCAACCGCCGGGCAGCAGTCTGGAAAACCGCGTGACGCTGGCCGTCACGGCAGCCCAAGCGAACGCGCTGAAGATCGCCGAAGGCCGCGGCGCGTTCTCACTGGCGCTTCGCAATCCCGATGATATCGAATTGGCCGCATCCAACGTTCCCCAAACCTTGGACGGACTGCTGAACCTGCCCGGCCGCCGCGAACACGTCACCCAGATCTTCCGCGGCGGCACCGCGCAGGTCGTCAGTTTTGCGAGTGCAGCCCCGCAGACCCAGCCCGTGCTCGCGTTGCCGGTCGCCGGCGCCTTGCAGATCCGTGCAGCACAGCAGACACAGACCACGTCGCTCCAGAAGAACCAGCCCGAAGCCGCTGATGCGGCCACGGCGGAGCCGGCCGCAGACGCCCCACCGCCGTCCGAGCCGGCTGCGGACGCCCCGGCGGCCCAGTCAACCCAGCCTGTCGACACGCAGTCGCCCGACAAGCCGCAGGGATCCGACGGGCAAACCACGGGAACTCAAACGGTTTCCCCCAACGATCCTTCGATGGTGACGGTGCAGATCCCGGTGAGCGCCCAGGCTGGCCAGCAGGGTTCCCCGGTGGCCGAGGCGCCGGAACCGCAGAGCGTCCTGAAGCCAGCCGCGCCTTCCGAGGCTGCCGCGACGCCCAGCGTGGAGACCGGGAACGTCGAATCCGCATCCAGGATTTCTTCGCGGCCCCGAAAGCTGCTGTCCGATATCGGCAAGAACTCGCGGCAGACGCCGGCTGGCACCAACAACTGACCTGGGGTGGTTCGTACGCAGTCACGGAGACGCCTTAGAAACGACACAGGACAGACAATGATTCGAGCAATGACACCCGCCGCCCCGCGCTCGAAACGCAGCCGTCCCGATCCGGACGAGCACGCTTTTCAGCGTTTGAAAACCACCATTCACGAGGAACTGGTGGAATCGTTGGACCTATCCACGGTGGGAGTCATCGACCGGCAGCGATTGGGCGTCGAGGTCCGTAGCGTGGCCGACGACCTGTGCCGCCAACGTGCCGAAACGTTGGACACGTCGGGCCGGCAGCGGATGCTGAACGAACTGATGGACGAAGTGTTCGGCCTGGGACCGCTGGAACCGCTGATGGCGGATCCCACCGTGACCGACATCCTTGTGAACAATGCCTTCGAGGTGTACGTCGAACGCCACGGCCGGCTGGAACTGACGGACGTCATCTTTGCCGACGACCAGCACGTGTTGCGAGTGATCCAGCGGGTGGTGTCGCGCATCGGCCGGCGAATTGACGAGGTCTGCCCGATGGTGGACGCTCGGCTGCCCGACGGCTCCCGCATCAATGCCATCGTGCCGCCGCTTTCGCTGAAGGGCCCTGTGCTGTCGGTTCGCCGCTTCGGAGACAAGCCGCTGGACTTGAACGACCTGATGGCCAACCGCTCGATCCAGCCCGAGATGGTCCAGTTCCTGTCGGCGGCGGTGGATGCCCGGCTCAGTTTCCTGATCTCCGGCGGTACCGGCTCGGGCAAGACGACGATGTTGAATGCCCTGTCGGTTTGCATCCCGCCCGGCGAGCGGATCATTACGATCGAAGATTCGGCCGAGCTGAAGTTGCAGCATTTGCACGTTGTTTCCCTGGAGACACGGATTGCCAACACCGAAGGCGCCGGCGAGATCACCCAGCGCGACCTGGTCCGCAACAGCCTGCGGATGCGGCCCGACCGGATTCTGGTCGGCGAGGTCCGCGGGCCCGAGGCGCTGGACATGCTGCAAGCCATGAACACCGGGCACGAGGGCTCGTTGACCACCATTCACGCCAACGATACCCGCGATGCCCTGTCGCGGCTGGAGATGATGGTGGCCATGACCGGGCTGGAGATTCCCGTCCCCGTGGTCCGCCAGTACATTGCCTCCGGGATCAAGCTCGTTGTGCATCTGGCCCGGCTCAAGGGCGGCCTCCGCCGCGTCATGCGGATTTCGGAGATCGTCGGCGTGCGGGAGGGCGAGTACGCCTTGGAAGAGGTGTTCGGATTCGATCAGCAGGGCGTCGCTGAAGACGGCGTCGCGTTCGGTCACTTCTACGCCACCGGCTATCGCCCCAAGTGCCTGGAACGTCTGAGGGCCTCCGGCGTGGAGATCCCGGACGATTTGTTCGAAGCGAAAAAGTTCTGATGATTTGAGATTCGGGATTCGAGATTCGGGATTTCAGATTTCAGATTTCAGATTCGAGACTTCAGATTTGAGATTTGAGATTCGAGATTTCAGATTTGGGATTTCAGATTTGCGATTCCATGATCGGTAACCGATAACCCGTAACCACGAGTTTGATTGTGGATCTTGCCGTTGTAACCATCGTCAGCTTTGCCGGACTGGCCTCGGTGATCGGGGCCGTGGGGCTCGCGCTGCGGGACATGCTTTTCGCACCGCCGACGGTCGAGGAGGTGGCCCCGCGATTGTCCCGGTTGCCGTTGGCACGGGATGCCGTGCCACCGTCGGGATTGATTGGCCGGGTGGACCAATCGGTCGAGCGATTGGCGCTGGAAAGCGGCATCCCGTCCGGCGGTCTGACGGTGACGTTGGTGCTGGTCTTCACTGGTTTGCTTCTGGGTGGGGCGGCCTTTCTGTGGACCGAAGACCTGCTGGCCGCGGTCGTCGGCTTTATCGCCGGCATGTTGCTGCCCATCCCGATTCTCAGCTATCGCCGCAACCGGCGGTTACGGCAGGTGCAAATGCAGTTGGCCGACGTGTTGGACCTGATGTCCCGCGCCACGCGGGCTGGCGAGAGTCTGGAGCAGGCGGTTGCCCTGGTGGGGCAGCGAGCCGCCGAGCCGCTGGGCTTGGAATTCCGCCGCTGTTCCCGGCACCTGCAGATGGGGCTGTCGGTCGGCGCCGCCATGCGGGCCCTGGTCCACCGGTTGCCCCTGATGGACATCCGCATCATGGCCACCACCCTGGCGGTCCATCGCCAGGCGGGCGGCAATCTCGCCCTGACGCTGGAACGGATGGCCCGCGTGGTCCGCGATCGCATGAACTATCGCCAGCAGTTGAGATCCGTCACGGCCGCAGGGCGTTTTTCGGCCATGCTGATTGCCATGGCCGGGCCGCTGCTGTTCGTGTTCATGTTCGTGTTCCAGCGGGAGTACGCCAGCAAGTTGCTGTCGCTGCCGCTGGGGAACATCCTGCTGATCGTGGCCGTGGTCCTGGAGTTGATCGGTCTGATGTGGATCTCGCGGCTGATCCGGACGGAGTATTGACGAGGCTCGAACATGCAGAACCATCCGGAGATTTTCCTCCCGCTTGCCGCGTTCCTCTTCCTGACGCCCTTGGTCTGGATGGTGGGACGGTTTCTGCTGCGCGACCGAGGGCAGCGCGACGACGATCCGTACCGCCGGCGGCCTGTGTTTGGGCCCGTGACGAACGTCTTCGCCGGCCTGCTGCCGCTGTCGAGCCAAGCGAGGAAGATCCTGGAGCGTGAACTTCGGCAAGCCGGCCACTATGCCCCCCACGCGCTAGCCGACTACCTGGCCCTTCGTAATGTCACCCTGTTTGGCTGGTGCCTGTTGATCGGCTTTGCGCTGTTCGCCGTTTACGATCCGCAGCGCGACCCCACGATTCCCCTGTTGATCGTCGGCGTTGTCGGCGGCATCTTGTTGTTCGCCCTGCCCCGTATCATCTTGCAGTCTCAGGCCAAGCGGCGCGTCGCCGCGATCCAAAGCGGTCTGCCGGACGGCCTGGACATGTTGAGCATGTGCATGACAGGCGGCCTGTCGCTGCAAATGGCGATGGAGCGAGTGGGGCGCGAGATCCGCAACGCCCACGGGGACTTGGCCACGGAATTCGACATCATTCGGCGGCACTCGGAAACGCACACCATGGAGCGGGCGTTGGAGATGTTCGCCGAGCGGGTTGACACGCCCGAGGTAAAATCCCTGGCGGCCGTCACCTCGCAGTCCGTGCGTTTGGGCAGCAACGTGGGCACGGCCCTGCAGGAATATGCCGACAGCCTGCGGCTGGGCCAACGGCAGCGGGCCGAGGAACGCGGCAACCGTCGCTCGGTGGCCATGCTGTTCCCCGTGGCGCTGTGCCTGGCCCCGCCCGTGTATATTCTTCTGCTGGCGCCGGCGGCCCTGGAATTGCGCGACTTTGTGTTGCGTGAAAATCGGCCGGGCGGCGTGCTATCCCAGGACACCTCGGCGTTGCAGCAGCCGTTCGTGACGATGGACCAGTTCCGGGAACGCGCCGCAGAGACGCGCGAACAGATGGAACAACTCCGCAACCGTCCAACCAATCCGTAACGCGCCTCGTCGGTCTCGTCTCAACGCGCTTTGTGGCAACAACCCGCGTCGTACTATGACTGTCCGAGTTCGTCTTTTCCGGCGCGCATCTTACAGGAGGGAATAGAGGCAACAGAGAAAGATCCGGGATTGAATTGTTGCCGCCGGTCTACATCGGCCGGTCTGCCGTGTCGCCTTTCGTCAACACTTGGCTTGTGTGTTTCGGGTCTCAAGTCTGACATGGTGGGAATCGGCGGCCCTGGGGCGATCGGGAGCCGGGCCTGAGGGTAGATGGCACATCGTTTGCCAGATTCTCGACTTGTGACAATCGAAAGAAAGGCAACGCGGCCGGGCGGCTCTGTTTTGAACCATGGACCCGAAACACCTGCAAGAACTGATTGATCTGGAGGAAGGCTACTGGTGGCACGTAGCCAAGCGGCGACTGGTTGTGGACCTTGTGCGGCGGCACTTCCCGCCTCCGGGCCTGCTGGTCGAAGGCGGGTTCGGTTCGGGACGCAACCTTTTAGAGTTCCAGTGTTTGGGCTACGATGTCGCCGGATTGGACTCGATGCCCGAGTCCGTGGCTCATGCGCGGTCGCAGGGCCTGTCGGAGGTGTACGTCCATGACCTTTGCGATCCCTGGCCGATTCAGCCGGGATCGGCACGCGTGGCCCTGCTGCTCGACGTGTTGGAGCACATTGCCGACCCCGTAGCGGCCCTGCGCCACGCCAGCAGCGCAATTGCAGACGGTGGCGGCATGGTGCTGAGCGTGCCCGCCTATCCGTCGCTGTTTTCCGACTGGGACCGGCATTTGGGGCATTTCCGGCGTTACACGCAAGACGAACTGCGTCGGCAGATTCAAGCAGCCAACCTGCGAATCCTATGGCAAGGTCGTTGGAACGCCTTCAGCCTGCCCGCTGCGTGGATTTCACGCCGATTCGGGCGGTCAAACGCGAGCACCAATGGAGCCACTTTTCCCCGCCTGCCGGGCGTCGTCAATCGATTGCTGATCGGCTGTGCCGCGCTGGAACGTCGCGTCGTCCGCTGGCCCGGCCTGCCCGTTGGACTGTCCCTGGTAGCGGTAATCGGCAAATGAGGGGATACGGAACATGACGCAACGGGAAAGTTGGCAGGAAAATTGGGGCAGAACTATGAGAAAGCATCCCCTTCTATTTTCCTGCCCCAATTTTCCTGCCAGCGACTCCTGGTCCGGGCTTTCTCTCAGAATTGACAACATTGCGTCACTGCTCAACTCCTGAAGGTTTTCACGCATGCCTCAGATCAATCACCGCCCTGACGATCCGTTGGTTTCCGTCGTCTTGCCCTGTTACAACGAGGCTCAAGTGCTGCGGCGGTTGACGGACCTGGTGATACGGACGCTGGTCGCACATGACGAGCGCTACGAAATCGTGTTTGTCAACGACGGTTCGACCGACGACAGCGTCGAGATCCTGGACGAATTGGCCCAGGCCAATCCGGCGATTCGGGTCGTGCATTTGTCGCGGAATTTCGGTCATCAGGCGGCAGTCCAGGCCGGACTAATCCATGCTCGCGGCGATGCCGTCGTGTTGATGGACTCCGACCTGCAGGACGATCCGGCCGCGATCGTGGACTTTTTGGAGCAGTGGCGGGCCGGCTACGACGTCGTTTACGCCGTCCGTTTCAACCGCAAGGAGAGCCCGCCGAAGCGATTTCTGTTCTATGCCTTCTACCGCGTGTTGAACGCGATCTCCGAGATGCCGATTCCCCAGGACGCGGGCAACTTCGGGCTGGTCGATCGAACGGTGGTCGATCACATCCTGCAGTTGACGGACCGCGACCGGTTCTATCCGGGCTTGCGTCGCTGGGTCGGATTCCGCCAGATCGGAGTGCCGGTCGAACGGCATGCGCGGCACGATGACAAACCACGGGTTTCGATGCGGCAACTGTTCCGCCTGGCCAAAAGTGCGATCTTTTCGTTTTCCCGAGTTCCCTTGGCCATGTTCTACTCGGTCGCTGCGCTCTCGCTACTGGTCTGTGCCGGACTGTGTGGCTTTACGATGTATCACAAGCTGTTCACCGGCCTGGCCATTCCCGGCTGGACGTCGATCACCATGGTGGCCTCGTTTTTCGGCGCACTGAATTCGCTCGGCATCGCCATTCTGGGCGAATACGTGATCCGGATCTACGACCAGGTGCGGGCCAGGCCGATGTTCATCGTGGCTCGCAAAGTGAATTTCGACCGCCGCGCGTCGGAAGAAGAACCCGTCGAGGCCCCGTGGCGCGATCCCGCCTGGGAGTCCTCCCGCGCCGTCGCCGTCGGCGGAGCGATGAGGGCGCAGGGATGATGAGGAAGAGGTGATCGGTAACCGGTGATCGGTGATCCGTGACCGGTGATGGGTGACGACACGACCTTTTGACCTTCCGACTCTTTGACCTAGCGACCCTTCGACTTAGCGACTTCTCCCAGTGACCAGTGACCAATGACCGATGACTCAACAATACCGCCGACCTGTGGATCAAAGACGGCCGTCTCCGGCTGGCGCGGAGCGTACGTGGCTTGCATCCTGCTGGTCCTACTGCTGGTCACCAACGGCCCGCTTTTCTTGTGTATGCCGCTGACGGACGACGCGGCGATGTACGACCTGCAGGCTCGCAACTTGTTACGCGGCGGTGTGCTGTACCGTGACATTCACGAACCGAATCTGCCGGGTGTGGTCTGGATCCATACGGCGGTTCGAGGAATCTTTGGCAACTCGTCGGTCGTGCTGAGGGCCGTGGATTTGGCTTTCTTCTCGTGCCTCGTGGCCCTGCTGTGGAACTGGTTGCGGGTGGCGGGCAGCGGCCGCCGAATTCAGGCGTGGACCGTTCTGGTATTGTTTTTCTGTTACCTGTCTATGTCCGAATGGTGCCACTGTCAGCGTGACGTATGGCTGCTGGTTCCGGGATTGGGCGCTCTGACGTTGCGGCGGCGGCAGACGGAAGCCTGGCGGGCAGGCAAGCGGCCGTTGCGCAGCGTCGCATGGTGGGGCTTGATCGAGGGCTTGTGTTGGGGGACGGGTGTCTGGCTCAAGCCGATGATCGTGGTCCCGGCCGCCTGCTGCTGGCTGGTCAGCGCCGTCCAGTTGCGGAACTGGCGGGCCGTACTGGTCGATCTGGGCGGTTTGTTGGCCGGTGGCATCGCAATCGGCGCCGCCGGGATCGTTTGGCTGTATGGTTCGGGCGCATGGCCTTATTTCGTGACCACGCTGGTGGAATGGAACCCCCGTTACATGCAAGCCGGCCGGGAACATTGGACCGGATTGCGTTACGTCTCGATGCTGTACCGCTTCTTCCCCTGGCAATTCATCCATCTGGCCGCCGTCCCCGTGGCCATCGCCACGGTCGTCCGGGCTGGAGGGCAGTGGAAAAGTGGAAGAGTCGAAGAGGCGGAAAGTCAGAGAGTCGAAAAGTCGAAGAGCGAAAAAGTCGAAGAGTCGGAAAGTCAAAGAGTCAAAGAGTCGAGAGGTCAATGCGTCCAAGAGCCGAAGAGCACGTCAGGCGCGTGCTCGGACCTTTCGACTTTTCGACCTAGCGACTTTTCGACTTCCCCGTCCCCGGACTCTTCGACTTCCCCGTCCTCGGACCTTTCGACTCTTCGACTCTTCGACTTTTCGTCTCTCCTGCTCTCCGTCTTCTACCTGGCCTGGCTGATCCAGTCGTACGCGTTGCAGCATTTGTTCGACTACGTACACGCGCCCGGGGTCTTGCTGGCCGTTGCGGTCCTGGCCGTCGGCGCGTTTGGGCGAGCGGATGTCGCAGCACGGAGACTTCGCATGGCGAGTCGGACCGCATCTCCTGCCCCTTCGGAGGAGTCTTCGATGGTGGCGCACGCTGAGTCGGACCGCGCGACCGGCCACGACCACTGGCGGATCGCAGCGGTGGGCTTTCTGGCGGTGGCGGTGTTAGCCTCACCCGCGATGCGGTCTGAACGCTTGTCCCGGTGGTGGTCTTGCGTGACGCAGGGCAGCACGGCCCAGAACCGGGATCGCTTGAAGTTGCTGGTGATGCCGCAGTGGCGAGATTTGGAGCGGGTCTCGGAATACGTGCGGACTCTGAAAGTCCACGACGGGGAACTCACCTGTTATAACAGCAGCCTCGTCCATTTGTATTGGCTGCTGGATTGGCGTGCCCCGACTCGCTACGTCTATCTGGAGCAGATCGCCATCTATTTCCCAGACCGCCAAGACGCCTTCCTTCGAGACTTGAACGAGAGCCGTCAACGTTATGTGACATCGGACTTGACGGCCAGCGGTCTCCCGGCCGAACGCATCGAAAGTCTATGTCCCGAAGGAGCTTTGAGCAGGCCGCCGCTCTTTCCGTCGCGGCTGAGTGGAGTGTTCCCGTGGTCCCAGCCAGCGATCTTTCGCGCGGGCCCCTATCTCGTCCATCGCGTGGAACGTCCCTTGGGCAGGCTCAACAAACCGTGATGTGGCTTCCAGGAACCGCTTCCATGCAGATCACAAAACGCGCGAAGGACTTCGAGCGGCGTTCGTCTGGCGGCCTTTCGATGCCGTTCGTTATGGGCATCTTGCTGTTGGTTGGCGCGGCGGCCGTGTGCTTCTGGCCGCTGACGAGCCACCCCACAGGAATCCTCGTAGGTACGCACGATAGCGGTCGAAATGACTTGACTTGCGGGTTTCTCGCCTTCCGCGATATGCCGCGAATGGTCTGGGCGCAAGCACGCCAAGTGCCGTTCTGGAACCCGTATCTGCTGACGGGGACACCGTGGTACGGAAACCCGCAGAGCGCATTGTTCTACCCGCCCAATTGGCTTTTTTTCGTTTTCCCAGCCCCGCGGATCATTAGTTGGGTTCTCGTCCTGCACCACGTTTGGGGCGGCCTGGGAGCAATGCTGCTGAGTCGCCGCTACGGATGCTCGTGGATGGCCGCCGTGACGACGGGCATCACATTCCTGGCCGCACCCTACCTGATCGCTCATAGCGGCGATCGCCGGGGCGGGCATGCTGGAGCCTGCTGAGCAGTTCTACAGCGGCAGGCCCG
>ERZ795059.4186-NODE-4186-length-13637-cov-8.991165_pt1 | contig 13637 bp, 9 predicted proteins | sample MGYA00375143_ERZ795059 | MGnify/ENA primary metagenome ERZ795059 (study PRJEB30188, sample SAMN05720168) | activated sludge metagenome | isolation source: Anaerobic digester | place: USA | collected 2015-01-07 ... | reverse complement strand
ACAGAATGGATGGATCCCCTCCTTCCATTGTTACGCCGAAGGTGTCTTAGAGAGTAGCCGTGGGTTGAGCGAAGCGATACCCACGGTAAAGCCCCCCAAAAACCTACCCCGGCAGGGGTAGCAGAAAACCCTTTCCATCCCTTCCCTCTCATCCCTCTCATCCTGTCCATCCTGTCCATCCCGTCCATCCTGTCCATCCCGTCCATCCTGTCCATCCCCGTCCATCCCCATCCGTGCCAGTCTGTGTTACTGTCTTACCGAGAGCGGATAACCTCACGCCCCGTATTCCAAATTTGGTCTTGACGAACTCGGTGGCCATGAGTATACTTTCGCCAAGTCTGGAGTCATACGAACAGTACGGTTGAAGACTTAACGGGGTGGTAATTCGCGGAGTGATGAATCCGCTTGTTCACAACAGGATGTCTGTAACTGTATTTGACGAGGCCGAAAAGTAGTGCTCACGAGGCGCTAGCCTGAGGAGGGGAACTGTGATAAAGAGAGAGAGCTTTTTCATCCAGTTGGCGGTAGTCGTTATGTGTATTCCTGTATGGGCCGTCCCGGTCACATTCAATGACTCAAATCTTCTAGCCGCGCTGTGTGCGCAATATGAGGTGCAGGTGGGCGTGTCATTAAGCAACCCGCCACTGGACTCAGAACTGGCCAACCCCTTGTTTACATCCCTTGATGCACGATATGAATCCATCTCGGATTTGACAGGTCTGGAGGCATGCACCGCCCTGACGGATCTCAATCTCGCTTACAATAATATTAGCGATCTTTCGCCGCTTTCCGGGTTGACCGCATTACGGCGTTTAGACCTGGGTTTCGGCGGGAACCTATTCGAGGGAGACTACGATATTGTCGCCGTATCGAACCAAATCAGCGATCTGATACCCCTGGCGGGACTGGTGAATCTGGAATACCTGAATCTTGGTGGCAACCCGGGGATCACAACCATTGCGCCGTTGTCCAGCCTAAGCAATTTGAACGAATTCTTCCTGGGTTCAGACGCCGTTACGGATTGGAGTCCGCTTGCCTCATGGATAGATTCGCTCCAGACCTTGGCCCTCATAAACGATGGAATAGCGGATGCGGATATGCCAATAGTCGCCAGTTTGACCCATCTCTCGATTCTGGGAATTGTATTGGCGCCGGGCGTTTCGGACATCAGCGGACTATCGGGCCTTGACTTGCATACCGCGGCATTCGTCTTCACGAGCGTTTCAGATATCAGTGTCGCGTCGAACTGGCCGGATCTCACGGCATTCTCTGCGCCAGGCTCTCCGGTCATCAGCGCGAACGGGTTGGAGCATGCGGCTGGCCTGGAGTACGTGTCAATGTTCGACTGTTCGCTTGTGGACATAAGCGCCCTAAACGGTCTTGCGAACATCAATTATCTCTACTTGATGAATAATCACATTGTGGACATCTCAGCCTTGGCGACGATCACGGGAATCCAAGTTCTTGATATAAGCAACAATCAAATCACCGACATTCAGGCCCTTGTGGACAATCCTGGATTGGGAACCGGAGATTTTTGTTCGTTGATGAATAATCCATTGAGCGATCATGCAGCCTGCGATGAACTTCCTCTGCTCAGAGCAAAATTCAACAATGGCGACGGTGTACAATCCGACGCTATCTGCGGTTCCGGCGTCACCCTGACGATCACCGTGACAGGCACCGGAAACACTTCTCCCGGGCCGGGGGCGCATCTATATTCTCAGGGGGATGTGGTGATGGTGAATGCGCTTCCCGTCTCAGGAAGCGGCTGGGCTTTTGACCACTGGGCGGGGGCGGCGAGTGGAATGCAGACGTGCATTCAGATCACTATGGATGGGGACAAGTCCATCGAGGCGGTGTTTGTTACACCCGGCGACTATACCATCACCATAGAGCACAGCGGCACAGGTTCGGGCTATACATTGCCGGAGCCCGGCGTGTATTCATTTTTGAGTGGCCGGCCGCTGAATATTTTCGCGAGTCCGGCGCATGAAAATTATTTTGGAGGCTGGCAGGGAGACGTCACCGGCTACAACCCCAATCTAAATCTCATCGCTGACGGAGACAAGACAATCATCGCTGTTTTTGTCAGCAGCGGGTACACACTAACCACTCACATTACGGGACAAGGCAGTACTAGCCTGATGCCGGGGACTTACGATATTGGTTCGGGCGCTGAGATCGAATTGTCAGCTTTAGAAACCACGGCGGGTTGGGTGTTTGATCACTGGGAGGGAGACATAGGGGACGCGAACCCTGTACTACCCACCCTTCAAGTGACAATGGACCAGGATCGGGATATCACTGCCGTGTTCAGCCAGGTGCCGACGCACACGCTGACGATCACAGTTGACGGAACCGGTCAAGGCACGACTCAACCCGAGCCGGGTATCCATACGTTCAACGAGGGCGTCACGCAATGGCTCTATGCAATACCCGATGCGGGTTCGGCGTTCGATCACTGGGAAGGAGACATCGGGGACACAGATCCTCATCAGACCCGTTTCAGTATCCTGATGGACCAGGACCGCACCATGACCGCCATCTTCGCCCCGGCGGATTGGCAACTAACCATCCTGAAGACGGGCAATGGATCGACCAATCCGGCCCCAGGGATTCACGGGTATTTGAACGGAACGGATGCGCCCATTAACGCTGTCCTTCTCTCTGGAGGAGATGCCTTCGACCGGTGGAGCGGCGATTTGAACTCCAGCATGAGCCCGGAAAACCCCTCGCAAATGGTCACAATGGACCGAAACCGGACTGTTACTGCCCAATATACACAGGGAGACTGGACTCTCACCATTGCCCAGGCAGGATCGGGTTCCGGATCTATCACTCCCGGCATCGGAACGTTTTCCTATCTGGATGGACGGAACGCGTCTGTGAACGCGTGGACAAACTCAGGAAGCTATTTCGCGGGCTGGACGGGAGATATCATCAGCAACAATCCCACCCTTATAATCCAAATGGATGGCAACAAGAATATCACAGCGAATTATTCCACATCCGGATATACGTTGACACTCGCCACGACAGGCGAGGGTGTGATTAACTTCCACACGCCGGATGCTTACTGTTTCGCATCGGGGCTAGTCGTGACCGTAGAAGTCAGGAACACCTCGTCTGGCTGGGTGTTTGACCACTGGAGCGGGGACATTCCAGAGGGTGCCGTCGCGAGTGCACCGTCGTTGCAGGTGCCCATGGACCAAGACCGCAACATCATGGCCAATTTCCGCCTGGACGTGAAGACGCTGACAATAATCATTGAGGGAACAGGGGAGACAGTGCCGGACGGAAGCCCTTCCCCAGGGACTCAGTATACGTTTGCCACGGGCCAGTGTGTGAGCTTGACGGCGCAATTGGGTACGGCGGGTTGGGCCTTCAGCCACTGGTCAGGCGATATAGGCTCTGCCGACCCGGCCAGTCAGTATTATTCTCTGACCATGGACCAGGACCGCACGGTGGTGGCCACCTATGTTTCCGCGGACTGGACGATGACACTGGCTTATACCGGCAATGGCGCCATTTACCCTGCACCGGGAAATTACGGCTTTTTGGATGGCGCGAATGTCGAAGCAGTGGCTAATATTGTAAGCGGCGGCGATGCCTTTAGCGATTGGGAAGGATTGCCGGAAGGACAGGACCCCAACGAAGCAGCGCATCACTTTGTGATCCACAGCGATTTGAATTTGACCGCTGTGTTTGCCACAGGTGATTATATACTCACTACCACAATAGCCGGAGGCGGCACGGCCGAGTATGTGTCCCACCCCGCCGGGTCGTACCAATACTTGGCCGGACGTGCCGCAGGACTGGAAGTGCGGCCAAATTCCAGCACGTATTGGGGCGGTTACGCGGGCGATGTGACGACGTTCGACTATACCGCCAGTTTGCTCATGAATAGCCACAAAAATGTCACCATCTATTTGGGCACTTCCGGTTATGAGTTGGTGATTAATAAGGATGGTGGCGGAATTACGAGTCCTTCCGGTACGGTACGTTATGTCGCGGGCATTGCTCCTATAATTCACGCTATTGACCAGGGATCGAGTCTTTTTGAACAATGGACGGGTGACTTGTCGCCAGGCGCAAACCCCTACGGCCGCGGCCTGCAAATTCTTATGGATCAAAACCGAAGTATCACGGCTATTTTTGAGGAAGCCGATTGGTATCTTTATCTCCAGGTCACAGGGAATGGCACGACCAATCCTGCACCGGATGTCTTGCATTGGTTTAGGGATGGCGATCCGTTCGACGTGACCGCCACCCTGGGTGCAGATGCGCTCTTCCTGCACTGGCAAGGCGATGTCCCCATAGGCCAAGACCCAACCTCTCTCACCATTTCCGGAACCATGACCCAGAACCGCGAACTGATCGCGGTGTTTGTGCCTGCCACGGTGATTGTCCCGGATCTTTCCGGCAAAACCCAGGCAGAAGCAGAAGGAATTCTGTTCTTGGCAGGCTTGATACTGGGGGAAGTGACGGAGGAATACAGTTCGATTACACCCGCAGGTCAAATTATCGCACAGGACCCTCTGGCGTCAACTGTCGTAGACTACGGCAGCGTGGTTTCCATTGTGGTGTCCCTGGGACCGTGTTATACGTCGATCCCAAATGTGGTTGGCCTCACGCAGGCGGAAGCTGAGACCGCACTGACGGCGGCCAATCTCGCCTTGGGTACGGTATCGGAAGAGAACAGCGATTTTGTCTCGGAAGGTCAGGTAATCAGCCAACAACCGGTATCCGGTTTAGTCGTGGCCTGCGAATCTATTGTGAATATTGTGATATCGCTGGGGCCAGCACTCCCACCATGCCATACTGCCGATCAGGATTGTGACAACCAGATAAATCTTTCGGAACTGCTCCGGGTCATTCAGTTCTACAATTCCAGCGGATACCATTGTCAGGTTGGTACCGAAGATGGGTATGCTCCGGGTCTCACCGGAGACCATACCTGCACAGCGCATAGCAGCGACTACAACCCACAGGATTGGCAGATCAGTCTCTCGGAACTCCTCCGCCTAATCCAATTCTATAATTCCGGCGGCTACCATGTCTGTGAAGGAAGTGAAGACGGATTTTGTCCGGGAGTTGGTGCAGATTGATTCTGCACCTCTTTAAACGGCGCAGAACGAATCTGCGCCAACTTTGTTCCCCCGGACGACAACGGATTTCGCATTTTCCGCGTGTCCTCCGACTTGTCTTCCGAAGTCACGCGCCACGCGTGACGAAGGAAGAAGCCTTGGTAAAGGAGGATTTCGCATTCCCCCCCTCGTTTTTCGCAACTAGCGCTGATGGCTGATGGCTGATGGCTGATGGCTGATGGCTGATAGCTGATGGCTGATGGCTGATAGCTGATAGCTGATAGCTTTTTATTGCTCGTCGTGACCGGGGATTTGTAGGATGCGTTGCCAATTTTCCGAAGTGAAGTGGAAGGAACGGTATTTATAGAAAGCAATAATCAGAAGCGTCCATCCTGTATAGACCAGGAAAATTTCAGGGGCCTTGAACATTAGGATGAGGATGAAAAATCCTGAGATAATCGCGGTGATAATCGTGCAAAGGATTAGAACGCTTTGGGGAAATCGCATATACGCGCTGGCCAGGCGTTCTGGGTAACGTTTGGGCAAACGAAGTGCGGCGAAACAGAGAATCGCGGTCATAACTAGAATCCCGATCGCGGCGGAGAATCCATAGAGTTCGACGGGGCGTCCGGTCAGGAGTAATATCGCCACTAGAATAAAGAAGGCGGTTATGGCGTTTTGCGGAGCGTGCGTTTTTGGGGAAATGGCGCTAAGGGCTTGAGGCATGAATCCGTCGCGGGCTTGCGCGAACCATTCCCGTGGCAGGGCCATGGATGCGGCATTGAGGGCCGTGAGCGCCCCGGCGACTGCGCCAAGACTTAGAAATTGCACCAGTGGTTTTGGAAGGAAGAGCGCAGCGGATTCGCTGAGCGGAGCGCGCAGTTGGGTGTATATGTGCGGGTCGGGGGGGATGGTGGTCACGAAGACGGTACTGGTGGTGATGTAGATGCCTGCAATGATAACTCCGCCGATGAGCAAAGCGAGCGGAATGGTGCGCCGGGCATTTTTAATTTCCTCCCCCATCTCGGCAACCACTTGGAATCCTAGACACGTGCTGAAACACAGCATGATGGCCATTGCGAATCCGCCGCCGCCACCGGGCGGATTGAATCCGAAGACGAGCCCTTTGGCGAATACACCTCCGAGGCCATACATAACAAGCACAAAAACGAACTGTGCAACCATGATCAGTTGAAGGCCCATGGCGAGGCGGAGTCCGAAACGATAAACGATATAAAAGAGCGCCAGAATGCCGAACGCAATGATATGCGATGGAATCGATACGGGCAAATAGGCACTCACATACGCTGCGAGGGTCAGGGAAACCACGCAGGTGGAGGAAGCCCCTCCTAGCACAATCCAATTGGAGGTGAGCACCCCCCAAAAGGGGGACAATAAGCGGCTGGCGAAGAGATAGCCGGCTCCGGCGCGGGGGATGGCGGCGGCTAGTTGCACCAGAGGAAGCACACCAATCACGGCAATAATCACGGCCAGGGTATAGGCCAGCCAGATGGCATTTCCCGCCAGCGCTGCAATATCGCGAACCAGCACAAAAATGCCCGCACCCGCCGCGCCGCCCACTACCATGGCAATACTTCCAGTCAATCCTATAGTCCGTGCCAACTCGTTTTTTCCCAACGTTGAGTCACTCATTTCATTCTCCCATGGTAATGTTCGGCATAGTATCCGGTTTCGCAACTCCCGATATCCAGTTTTAAGCATTCTCTTGAAAAAGCCAAAGCCATTGGTATCCTTGTGCGTGTCCTTGGTGAAGCGTACAATGATGCGATTCTGCTTCGCGGGTTTCATCGGAAACAATTTGGGAACAACAGTATGAAACGAGTCTTCAAGTGGATTATTCTTTCTATGGCAGCCCTTTTGGCCATTCTCTTCCTTTTCGTGGCGGGATTGTGGGGAACCTACCGGTATGTGGTGGACGCCATGCCTGGATCTCTGACCGTTTCGGTATCTCCGGGACCTCTCGGCCAGTATGTAAATGTCTTTGTGGCCACGGGCGGTATTCCATACATGTGTGGCCATGATTCGCCCGCGGCGGCGGTCCCGTTCGGGATGGTGCGCCTCGGTCCTGATACGGCATCACTTTTTGTCAACATCAACGGTTTCAACCGGTCGGGGTATTTCTATGGGGACAACAAAATTCTGGGATTCAGCCACACCCGTTTGGTTGGCGCGGATGCCCTGGAAGGCGGTTGCTTCCGGGTGTTTCCCACGGTGGAGTCTCGCGTGGAAAAAATGCGTGCGCCAGGGCGGTACTCGCGCTTTTCCCATCGAAATGAAACGGCTTTCCCCGGCTACTATGCAGTGAAATTGCGGCAGGATGATGTTCTTGTGGAACTGACCGCCACGCCACATGTGGGCATGCACCGCTACACTTTTCCCAGGGGTGTGAGACCGCATCTCTTGCTGGAAGTAACCAGCGTTCTGGGGGATAAACGCTGTGAAGATGGTGTGGTGATGATCAAACCAGACGTGCGGGAAATTGAGGGGAGCGTGACAACCTATGGATCGTTTTCCGGCCGGTATGGCGGGCTTCCAGTGTTTTTTGTGGCGCGCTGCAATAGGCCCTTTGCCTCGTATGGCGCGTGGAGCGGCGATCACTACAAAGAAAATGATGACGGCGCCGCAGGGAAGAACATCGGCGTGGACATTGGTTTCAAAGAGGGTGATGCGGAAAAACCAATTGAACTTCAGTTGGCCCTTTCCTGTGTCAGTGTCGCTAATGCACGGGCGAATCTGGAGGCGGAGGCGGCGGGGAAAAGCTTTGGGGATATCGTAAGCGCGGCCAAAGAAGCCTGGGAGCAACGTCTTGCCCAGATCCGGGTGTCCGGCGGTACGGAAAAACAACAAAGAATTTTTTACACCTCCCTCTATCGCGCCTTTCAGATGCCCACAGTGTTCACGGATGTGAATGGCGATTTCCTTGGCTTTGACCGGGGAATCCACAAGGCGGAAGGATATACATATTACACGGATTTTTCCTTGTGGGACACGTTCCGGACGGTGCATCCGTTATATAACCTTATCGCCCGGGAAAACGAGCGCGACATGATGGTTTCGCTGGTGGAGATGACGAAAGAGGGGGGAGGCCTTCCACGATGGCCGTCGGGCTGCGGATATACGAACTGCATGTTTGGAACACCTGCGGATCTGGCTGTTAGCGAAGCGTATTTGAAAGGCATACGGGATTTTGACATTGACACCGCATACAAGGCGATGCGGCAAACCGCCTTGATTGGACGCCCGGAAGGATCGAAGTTCGCGGGCCGGGAAGGTCTCGAATGGTATTTGACCTATACGTACTGTCCCACGGATAAAGCTGGGGATGCGGTCTCCGCGACTCTCGAATACTCATGGGCGGATTATGCATTATCCCTGCTGGCGCGGGAATTGGGGCATGCAGACGATGCAGCAATTTTCGCCGAACATTCAACATTTTATAAGAACATCTGGAATCCGGAAACGCAGTTTTTCCAGCCGCGTTTTGCCTCCGGTGAATTTGATCAAAATTTCAAACCACTCTTGTTAAGCTATATCGACTTTGATCGGAAGTACACCAAAGATTTTGTTGAAGGCAGCGCGATGCAATGGCGGTGGGGCGTGCCGTTCGACCCGGAAGGCTTGATTGCCCTCTTCCGCAGTCGAGAATACTTTCTCAGCGAGTTGGAAACATACATGGAAAATTCCACCAAGACCGTGGGTGCGTGGAATCCGGGACCCTATTATTGGCATGGCAATGAACCTTATATTCACGCTGCCTATCTGTTTAGTGCGGCCGGCCGGCCCGATCTGACGCAAAAATGGGTGCGATGGATTCTGGATACCAAATACAATGACACCTATTTCGGACTTGATGGCAACGATGATGGGGGAACGCTGTCGTCCTGGTATGTCTTGAGCGCCTTAGGCTTTTATCCGATTGCAGGAACCATGCGCTATGAACTCGGTTCGCCTCTGTTCGACAAAGCGGAAGTGCGTATAGGCGATAAAACACTCACCATTATAGCGGAAAACAACGCGCCGGCGAATGTCTATGTCCAACAGGTTTTTCTGAATGAGAAAGTCCTGGACCACACGTATTTTGCTCATGACGAAATTGCCCAGGGTGGAACCTTGCGCTTTGTCATGGGGTCCAATCCACCGAAATGATCCTTGAGAACAACCGCGAAAACTGAAAAAGGTCCGTACCGGGCGGTTTTGGCTGTTTTTAAGTGTATGTTTTTGCCTCTGTGGAAGAACGCAGTGTATACTAGCGTTCTTCTCGTGAAGGTCTGGTTGGGCAACGCCTTGCCGAAACATTACCCTTGGAATGGAGGAGGTTTCATGAGTTTCACGGCGCAACGGATGAATTGTATTGACGCGAGTGGCATTCGGAAAGTGTTTGCCCTTGCGGCGAAGATGAAAGATCCTATTAATCTGAGCATCGGTCAGCCGGACTATGATGTGGATGAAGCCGTAAAGCTGGAAGCGATTCACCAGATAAAGGCCGGGTTCAATTCCTACACGCAGACCTGGGGCATCGAGGAACTCCGGGAGGCCGCTTCCGAATATTACCAGGTAAAATTCGGCGTTCCCTTGCATAACGTGATGATCACCAGCGGGGTCTCCGGCGGATTGTTTCTGGCGTTATTGGCCACGGTAAATCCAGGCGATGAAGTGCTCTTTGGCGATCCCTATTTCGTGATGTACAAGCACTTGGTGAATCTGCTGGGCGGCGTGTCAAAACCCGTGGACACGTATCCTACGTTTAAAATGTCGGCCGAAGCTTTAGAAAAAGTGATTACAGAAAAGAGCAAGATCCTGATTGTGAACAGCCCCGCCAATCCAACCGGCGTCACCATGAACAAAGCAGAGTTGCAGGCGATTGCAGACGTGGCCAAGCGCCATAACCTCCTCGTGATCACAGATGAAATCTATGAATCATTGCTCTATGACGATGCGCCCGCGACGATGGTGGGGATGTATGACAATTTGATCTTGTTGAACGGATTGTCAAAATCGGCTGGGATGACCGGCTGGCGCATCGGTTTTGCGGCCGGCCCTGAAGACATCATTCAATCCATGAACACCTTGCAGCAATACACCTTTGTGTGTGCGCCGTCCTTTGCGCAAAGAGCCGCTGTGTTGGCGTTGAAGGCGGATATGAGCGAAAAGATTGCCGCCTACCGCCGCAAACGCGATCTGGTATACGAAGGCTTGAAAGACAGTTGCAACCCCGTGAAACCGGGGGGAGCTTTCTATATCTTCCCTAATGCGCCGGGGGGTGACGGTGACGCTTTTGTGAAGACGGCAATAGAAAATAATTTGTTGATTATTCCGGGCAGCGTTTTCTCCGACAAGAAAACGAATTTCCGGATTTCGTTTGCGGCCTCGGATGATGTGATCCTGCGTGGCGTGGATGTGATTAACCGTCTGGCAAAGCAGTTTTCATAATTGTTTTGTCCGTAAACGGGGCGTCGTGTTACATTCACCCCGGTAATCGGAAGCATGGAGAACGGGTGGATCTATGGACAGTGAATTGTTGCGTGCACGGCTGAATCTAAATGCGGTCCTGCAGAATCTGGAAGAACTGGTTAAGCTTGACGCGGAGATGGCGGCGCTCAGCAAATCGTGGGATATTTCGATCCAGTTCTCGGTGATGAGCGGTCCCGCCGCCTTCGTGGAATTTAAACACGGGGTGTGTAAACATGGTGAAGGAACACATCCCAGTCCTGTCGTCCGCTTGCTATTCACCTCTCCAGCCCATCTGAACCGAATGTTTGCAGGCAAAGGCATGCCAATTCCTTTAAAGGGGTTTACAAAGCTGGGCTTTTTGCAAAAGGATTTTGCGAAACTGACCCAGCGGCTTGAGCATTATCTGAAACCCGCTGCAGGCACGGCACGGGATGATGTGTTTGTAAAAACGAGCACCTCACTGACGCTTTACACCGCGGCCTATGCCGTCAAGGAGCTGGCGGCGCTGGAGCCAACCTGCAAGGCAGTCGCCGCGCATACACCGAACGGTGGGCTCCAAATCGGCGTGCAGCCGGAGGGGCCATATGTTCACCTTCTGTACGATAAGGGCGCGGTAACCGTGGGAAAAGGTTCATTACCCCATCCGACGGCCACGATGACCTTTAAGGATATGCCCTCAGCGCATGGACTGTTGAGCGGAAAACTGGATGCTTTCCAAGCCGTGGCGGAAGGCAGTGTGATGCTGTATGGAATGATTCCTCTAATTGACAATACCAGCCTGATTCTCGACCGCGTCGAGCAGTATTTGGCATAACGTGGAGTGTGAATCATGAATATCTATGAATATCCCGAATCGCAAAAGCTCTTTACTCGGGCGGCCAAGGTAATCCCGGGGGGAATCTACGGTCATTTCAGCCCGGCGCCCTGCGTGCCGGTTAATGCCTATCCGTTTTTTGGTTCCAAGGCCAAAGGATCCCATTTCTGGGATGTGGACGGCAATGAATTTATCGACTATATGTGTGCATATGGCCCCATGATTCTGGGCTATGCCAATCCTGTTGTGGATGAAGCCTATCAGGCCCAAATGAAACTGGCGGATTCCAATACCATCGCTTCGCCGAAAATGGTGGAGTTGGCCGAATTCATGGTGGACCTCATTCCCATTGCGGACTGGGCGTTTTTTGCCAAGAATGGCGCGGATGTCACGAATTATGCCGTGATGATTGCGCGTGCCGCGACGGGCCGGAAGAAAATCATCGCGATCAAAGGAGGATATCATGGCACTTCGCCCTGGATGCAGGCCGCGGGGCATCACGGGCTCATTGAGGATGATCACACCAACGTGATCCGCATCGGATGGAACGATTATGCCGCGCTCGAAAAGGTTGTCGATCAATACGACGGTCAGATTGCCGGATTTATCGCAACGCCCTACCATCATCCTGTCTTTGCCGATAATGAGATGCCCGCCGAAGGCTATTGGCAAAAAGTACAAGCCCTGCTGAACAAAAAAGGCATCGTGTTCATTATCGATGATGTCCGGTGTGGCTTCCGCCTGCACATGGGTGGATCAAACGAGCATTTCGGATTCAAGCCCGATTTGATCGCCTTCTGCAAAGCCATTGGTAACGGATATCCGGTGTCTTCCCTCGTGGGAACGGGGGCGCTGAAAAGCGCGGCCGCTAAAGTATTCCATACCGGCAGCTATTGGTATTCCGCCGGTCCAATGGCTGCGGCGCTGGCCTGCTTGAAGGAGTTAAAACGCATCAATGCTCCGGAAGTGCTGCGCGCTTACGGTACAACCCTCAATGAAGGCATAATCCGTATCGCCAAGAGCTATGGGTTTACGTTGAAAGTCACAGGCGATCCCGGTATGGCCTATTACCGCCTGACCGGCGATGAGACCCTGATGTTGCAGCAGGATTGGTGCGGAGAATGCACGCGCCGCGGCGCCTATTTCACCTCGCACCACAACTGGTTCGTCTCCACCGCCCATACCAAGGAAGATTTGCAGCGCACCTGGGATATTTGCGACGATGCATTCAAAGCAGTCCAGCAGAAATGGAACGCGGGAGCGTGAAAGGTTCATGTCGCCTCAGAACATTATAGATTCCGAGCAGATGCTTCAGGAAATTGTAAAACGAATTCGTGATACCGTAAAACCGTTACGGATTGTACTCTTTGGAAGCAGAGCCCGAGGCGCCAGCCGGGAAACCAGCGATTTCGATGTTTTGGTGATTAATGATTCGCAGGAAGAACGTTTTCATCGGGCTGCTCCTCTCTATCGGCTATTGGCTGATCTTCCGGTGGAAGTGGATATCATGGTCTACACACCCTCGGAAGTAGAAGAATGGAGCGAGGTGAAGGAAGCCTTTGTTACGACGGCGCTAAGAGAAGGAAAAGTGCTGTATGAAGGATAAGGCTGACTTGGTGCGAGGCTGGCTTAAGAAAGCGGAAAGCGATTTAACCGCCATGAATGCCTCATTTCACGCGGGAGCGCTGGATGCAGCTTGTTTCCATGCACAACAAGCAGTTGAAAAATGCCTCAAGGCATTTTTAATTTTCCATTCAATTGACTTCCCGTATACCCACAACCTATCAAAACTTGTGGAACACTGTATTACAATCGATCCTTCATTTGGAGAAATTGTATCGCTGGTAGAACCATTAACCCCTTATGCGGTTGAGACACGCTATGATTATGAATTTTGGCCCGCTACCGCAACGGTGTCAGATGCCCAATCCACAGCATTGAATATATATCAGTTTGTCAAAGAACGCTTGCCGGGCAGTATTCTTCCCGGATAAATTTTCGGTTGTTAACGAAGAAAGGCCGATAGGAGCTTGCAATGCCGATAACGGAACAGGAAATCATCGATCTGAAGCGGAAGGCCAACGAGATCCGCAAAACCATTGTGGATGTGACAGGATGGTCGGGCGGATCGCATATCGGCGGCTCGCTGAGCATGACCGACATCCTCACCATCCTTTATTGGAAGTATCTGAAAGTCGACCCGGCCAATCCTGCTTGGGAGGACCGGGACCGTTTTGTACTCAGCAAGGGCCATGGCGGCG
>ERZ795059.4185-NODE-4185-length-13643-cov-12.706506_pt1 | contig 13643 bp, 4 predicted proteins | sample MGYA00375143_ERZ795059 | MGnify/ENA primary metagenome ERZ795059 (study PRJEB30188, sample SAMN05720168) | activated sludge metagenome | isolation source: Anaerobic digester | place: USA | collected 2015-01-07 ... | reverse complement strand
GGAGACCATGCCCATGGAGCCGTAAACGTCTCGTTTCCGGGAGGGTGTTTGTGGAACCGGAAACGTCTCGTTTCCGAGGGAGGATAGCCCTCCACCCTAACATACACCAACGCAGCCTGCTCTGGAGGCCATGCCACAAGCGCTGTTCGCGCCTAAGCAAACGAGGACGTTTGCTGCTCCACCAGTTAGCGCTGTCGACCTCTCACCAGCCGAGTACTTCCCACAGCACCTCAAAAATATCCGGTTCAGAAAAAAAAGGGTTTGACATCTGTATAAATATTCTTACCTTATATTTAAATATACTGAGATACGGGAGAGCTCATGAAAACTAGAACTTGTAGTCTTATTTTGGGAGTCTCTTTGGCCTTGGTCTTGATTTGTGGTTGCGGCAAGCAAGGTAAGGAGGCCAATGTTGGTAAGTATGCAAAAATGAAAATGACCAAGCTCGAAAAACTCGCGAGCAAAAAAGATGCCGAAGCTCTATTCGAGTTGGGAACAAGACTGTATAACGGCGTCCCGCATGATTTCAAGCAATCTCACCAGTACTTCACCCAAGCGGCAGAATTAGGATTAGCAAAAGCGCAGTACAGGGTTGGGTTGAACTACTCAATCGGAAATGGAATTCCTCAGGATTATGACCAAGCCTTCAGCTGGTTTAAAAAAGCGGCTGATCAAAATCATTCCCGGAGCCAGTTTCTTTTCGGATTGATGCATGTTTACGGCAGGGGAACAGCCAAAAACGCAGAAATGGGGGAACCCTGGTTGATAAAGGCTGCCGAGCAAGGTGATCGAGAGGCGGCATATTACTTAGGTTACATCAATTGTGGAGATCTGGAAGGTGCGTTATCCGCAGTTATATGGACGTCTTACAAGGTTAATGAATTTGAGCCCAAAGTCCGTGCTTATGGGTTGGCTGACCTAAAAGACCAGCCCACAGGTGATTTCGTTGACGTGTACTATATGTTTTTAAGCGGGGCCGCAAAAAAGAAAACCAAGAGCTTTGAGACGGCCGCTCAATGGTATCTCCAGGCCGCACTTTCGAATCATGTTTATGCTCAGTATGCATTGGGGCATATGTATGTGTTTGGGAAGGGGGTCGCTAAAGATAAAAGCGCAGCCTATCGATGGTTTCGTACCGCAGCGGAAAACGGATTTGGAGGAGCTTCACATAACATAGACGCACTAAAGGGTTCACTTACCAGCGATCTACTCGCGAAACTGGATACTGAGGTTAACTCCTGGCTTCAAACCCATACGCAGAAAGCGTTCATGGCCGAAATTACGACCCGAGAAATTTTGGACAGTGGAGAATACAATTGGTGGCAAATCGAGTAAACGATAGAAAGCGTGCCTTACGTGAAGCGTTATCTTGCCTTATTTTGTGTGGAATTATGAGCAATCGAAATTTCATGGATTTTGTAATCAAATGTTTCAAGAAAAGGAGCTTAAAATGATAGTGATTTGTCCCAAATGTGGTGTTCGATTGTCCAAGATGCATTCTGCCAGTGGGATGGGTTTGGGGTTTATTTTTACCAAAGCGCTTGAACCTTACGAGTGTAAGCATTGCGGGATTATCAGGAGGTCTGACTTTCCCGCGGATCAGAGGAAAAAGATGCTTCTGAGATCAATAGTTATGGGAGTAATCGGCCTGATTGTCATTGCAGCGCCGATAATAATCCTTAATATTCTGATCAACTGATTACTATTTTGCTTCGGGGTAGTCCAGATAAGACGGGTCGCCGCTGATGAAGCTGGGTACAACAACCGATACGCAAATGATAGAAGGACATCATTATTTGATTAGATAGGATAAGCATAACTGCAGTATTTGTGTTTTCGATAACTGATCTAGCTCTATCGACTGAGGTTTGTCTCAAAAGATTACCTCGAATCGCCAGGAATCGCAATAATCTCTATCATTATATAAATGATAGAGATGCGTTTATACTCTCACCCATATTTGCAAATGAGTGTCATCTGTCACAGTGGTCGTATGGGTTTTTGAGGCAGAGACAGAGATAGATAGGACTGGCTTTGGACTCTGTAACATTGCTTTCTAGACTGTTCTGGACGTTTTTGGAATAATCATGATATCGCAAATTCACTTAGCTGCCGATTTGAATAATGCTGATACGATTTGAAAAAAAATAAGTGAGAACGCATGGAGGCCTTCTCAATTTCCACTCAATTTAGCTTGACGGAATACCTGCCCATTTTTATTGTGCTTTACACATAGTGTGATATTATTCTGATTGTTAGTGCGATAAGTAGATTGAATACTCAATTTGGATGAAGTCTAACTTTGTTAAAAAACCATTTAAAGTATTAATATGAGTAGCCCTTGCAGATATTGCTGAGTGCTGCTCAATCCGTAGTTCATGAGGAGAATTGATTATGCACAGACACTGCATCTTTGTTATCATCGTCCTGTTTATAGGACTCACTGCCAGCCTTGGGGCACTGGACAATGCTGCCTATCTGCCATCAACCGCCAATAACGGCACGGAACTGACCACCCAACAGAATAACCCGCAACGGACAGAATATACAGCGCCTTATCTGCAAAACTTCAACAGCACCACCTGGCCCCCGGCCGACTGGTATGATTACAGTAATAATCCAGACTTGTACTGGTCTCCACTATCCAACTGGGCACGCTGCAATTTCAGTATCAACACCCCCGGTGCGATTGCCAACCTGGTATCTCCCTGGATAACCATTCCAGGTGCTCAGTACCGGCTGGACTTCAAATGGTCACATTATTTCTCGGCAGACATGCCCTATGACATCGGCAGAGTGAAAATCTTCGACATAAACAGTAGTCCCCAAACCTGGGTTCTGGTTTGGGAAAAGACACTGGCAGCTTTCAATTCCAATGACGGAGCCGGAATATCCAATCCCGGGTCAGGCGTGACGGAAAGCCTGGATTTATCTGCATATAACGGACATCAGATACAGGTGATGTTTGAGGGTACGTCTGGTTGGGGTCCGGGACAATGGTTCGTAGACGATTTTAATATCCATTATGTGAATAACAGCGTTAGCACTTTTCCTTTAACTCAGGATTTTAGCAATACGACCTTCCCGCCAACTAACTGGGTTTCTCCGTTTATGCCTCCCCAGTGGAGCAGAAGCGTTTCCAATGGTTACGGAGCGACTGGATCCGGCAGTGCTACACCTCCATTCAACTATCCTAGCGGAACTAATATTGACCTTTCCACTCCCTATTTGAATCTGGGAGCATTCGGCGGAAGGCTGTCGTTTGACCACGCTTATGCCAATTATCTCTATGCACCTGAGAGACACTCGGACCTGGAAATATTATATTCCACCAACGGCGGAGAGACCCTTCACCATCTGGCTACCTATAGCGGAACTCCCGGTGGAGATTTGATAACCGCTCCACCCTACACCTCAGCTTGGTGGCCCGGGCCAACCCAATGGGCAAGCAAGACTGTCCAACTGCCTGCCGGAACCAATAAAGTAGTATTCCGTGCTGTCAGCGACTACACAGGCGATCTCTATCTGGACAACGTCAGGATAGAGAACAAGTATTTCCCCGGCTCCGGGACAGCGGCAGACCCCTATCAAATCTCGACTCCGGCGGATTTGAACAATATCAGGCAATATCTGGGCACCACCTATGCCGGCAGATGCTTTAAGCTGATGAACAACATCGACATGCTGTCTTACCTGAGCATCGGTGGAGAAGGCTACACAATGTGGGGCACCAACGGCTGGCTGGCTCTGGGCGATGCCACAAACAGCTTTTACGGTAATTTTGACGGTAACAACTCCACGATAAACAACCTGAGAACCGCTTATTACGGCTCATATCATGGGCTGTTTGGTTACACGGCAGCAGGTAGCAATGTCAGCAACCTCAACCTGGGCAGCACCTGCTACACCCTGGGCGATGGAGCAACAGGCTCCATTGTGGGTCACAATGGCGGTACGGTCAGAAACTGCAGTTCAGCAGCTTCAGTAAGAATCGGTAATGCCGAAAAAGGCGGCGGCTTAGTCGGCAGCAATATCGGCACTATCTCCAAAAGCATTTTTTCCGGCTCAATAACCCGTTCCGGCGGGGGCGTCTCCTGCAACAAGATTGGTGGCATAACCGGCAATAATGAAACCGGAGCGGTTGTGGACAGCTGTTATTCCACCGGCAACGTTGGTGGTAATACCTGGTGTGGTGGTCTGGTCGGCTGGAATAGCGGCACGATTAACCGCTGTTATACCACCGGTACAATAACCGGAGCAGCCAACAGCATCGGCGGATTGGTCGGTCAGCACAATGGAAGCATCACAAACTCCTACTCCCGGGCAAATGTGTCCGGAGCCAGTTACATAGGGGGCTTGATTGGGCACACTCAAGGTAGTACAATAATCAATAGCTATTCCACAGGCACTGTGAGCGGCGGGCAAAGAGGCGGTCTATGCGGCCAGCCAGGTGCTACTATTACAAGCTCATATTGGGATACCCAAAGCAGCGGCATCGCCACTTCCTATGGCGGAACCGGCAAAACAACGGCTCAGATGCAAACTCTGACAACTTTTACGGGTTGGGACTTCGCAGGAGAGACAGCCAATGGTGCTAATGACTATTGGAACATCTTGTCCTACATCAATGACGGCTATCCTTTCCTGGGCTGGGAGTATTCCGCTTCTGAATTGATTACCTTTGCTGCTGGAACAGGCACATCCACCGACCCCTTCCAGATCACCACTCCGGCTGAATTGAACATCGTGCGCCGCTATCTGGGGGCAGTCAATGCCGGTAAATACTTCAAACTGATGAACGATATCGACTTCACTGCCTATCTTGCCAGCGGGGATGGCTATACTAATTGGGGTGATGCAGGATGGATGCCGATTGGCAGTGCTGCCTCTCCTTTTTACGGGCAGTTTGACGGCAATGGCAAAGTTGTCTGGAACCTGATTATCAACCGCTTTAGCACAGATAACATCGGCTTGTTTGGATATACAGCCGCAGGCTCTTCAATTAATCATCTGGGGATTGACCGCGATTGGTCGGTTATCAGAGGCGGCGATGCCGTCGGCACATTGGTCGGTAAAAACTACGGGACTATCAGCTATTGCTACGTAAACGGAGGAGTGCAGGGAACTACTAAAGCCGGACTGCTCGCTGGCTGGAACCTGGGTACGATAAGCAAAAGCTTCACCACAGGTTACTGCGAAAACGATGGCAGCACCTATGGCGGACTGGTGGGCCAAAACGAAGGCACTATATCATATTGCTACTCGCTTGCCACTGTCCAGGGCGCGGATTATATCGGTGGACTGGTCGGCAACAATGTATCCGGCACCGTGAACTTTTGCTATAACTCAGGTGAGATAAGCACCTGGGGAGACCATCTGGGTGGCATCGTGGGTGCCAATACAGGTAATGTGTTCAATTCCTACTGGAATACGGAAACTACCTTGTGTCCCACCTCCCCCGGTTCGGATGGCTCCTATGGCATTACCACCGTTCAAATGCAGACCCAATCCACCTATATCGGCTGGGATTTTGACACGATCTGGTTTATGAGTCCTGCAGCCAATTACGGCTTCCCGCAGTTGACTGGAAATACACCACAGCCCTTGACTTCCCCGACCAATGTATCCATCCATATTGGATCAGTCAGCGGCACCGTGACGCTTACCTGGAACAACAATCAGTCTGCCTGGTATGGAGTGTATCACAGCGGTTTAGGATTGCAGTCAGATACATACCTGGGCTGGACAAATACCAATAGTGTTACCTTGCCTGCCAGCACTCATGGATTTTATTTCATAACGTCTGGGGTGGGAGATCATGCAGGCTCACAGCTTCCTGCCGGGAATTGACATGAGTATCAAGTACCACTGAAAACATCAAATTGGTTTACCGAAAACTTCGAATAACCAGGTTTCATGCATGTATCTGCCTGTAATTATCGTGATACAAAAACATCCTGAAGCGTCCAATGAACACTGGGACAATCTTTCTGCCCTATAAACGTATACCACCACTGTGACAGGTGAAACTCATTTGCATGTTTGGGTGAGGCTGTGCAATTGAAACGCATTTTACGGCTGGTGGCTCGCTCTCTGGAGCGGACTTTACCCCCCCCTTCCAATAAACCAAGGATTGAAACGGGAACTTCTCATGCTGATCCAGACGAATATCTGACTTTACCCCCCCCCTTCCAATAAACCAAGGATTGAAACCTAAATATGCTACAGGCTCGGATCAATTCGAGGGCACTTTACCCCCCCCTTCCAATAAACCAAGGATTGAAACGTCTTGAATGACGTATTGACCTTCCTCTAATTGCACTTTACCCCCCCCTTCCAATAAACCAAGGATTGAAACCTAAATATGCTACAGGCTCGGATCAATTCGAGGGCACTTTACCCCCCCCTTCCAATAAACCAAGGATTGAAACTTAAGACTTGCGTCACCAGACACGGGAGGCAAGGGCTTTACCCCCCCCTTCCAATAAACCAAGGATTGAAAAGGGACGGGGGGCAAGCAGGATGCTTGCCGTTCCATAAATTCCCCCCATCCAATAAACCAAGGGTTGAAACCGCCATCCGCTTCCAATCTGCGTAATCCGCGGGAAACCTTACCCCCCCCACCGCCAAATAAAACGAACAGTGAAACGAGTCAGCAGAGGCCGACCGGAGATCGGCAAGCTAAAATCCCTCTTCAATTACATCTGGGATTGATAAATGTGGCCTGGCAGCTGATGTTCGAGTTCGTGCCACCAGGCAGACATGAGCTCAAACAAGCAGTCCTGAGTAGCTTTCCAGAATAGTTACATCTCTTTTACATCAGCATAGAAGACAGTGGGTTCGGAATGAGCAGAGACAGGTATATTGGTGGGGTGAATAGTGTCGCCCAAGATATAGTGAGAGCGTTATGCTGGTTAGAGGCTTTGCCTGGTTAGAGCCTGTGGCTGGTTAGAGGCTTTGCCTGGTTAGAGCCTTACGGCTGGTTAGAGCGTTTCAGCGGGCCTGATCAATGACTATTTCCTTAGTGCATATCACTCCTGGGTTGCGGTGATCAGATAGAAGCGCTTGCCTGAAGCAGCGGGCTCTGAATAGCTGGTGAGGGTGCCTTCCACCGTGTCCACCAGGTAGATGGGTGAAGCAGTGAGATCCGGGCTGTCCGAGCTGTAGATATTGAACCAGGAGGGGCTAAGGGGATAGCTCCAGTTGAGCTGGGCCGTGCCACCGGTGCCAAGGCTGATACTGAGATCGGTCACGGGGGGCAGAATCCCCCAGTGAATTCGGTCATAGGGATCGGCGTCATAGGATTCACCTGAAAAGGCGCCGATGGCATCCAGAAAGTAAACCGATCCGGAATTGACGGATTTGGCCACATTGTAGCCAGAACTAAGGCTTTGAGGGAATTCCGCGCCCATGACGGTGAGGTCCTGAGAGCTGTTTAGCAGTAAAAAGCGGGAACGATTGGTGATGGTGCCGTTAGCGCCGTCGGTGAAAGTGCAGTTGGCGAAGCAATTGTTGGGATCCACCGTGGCACCGCTTTGCACCTGCACTCCCGCAATGTTCATATTACGGAAGATGGCTTCCCGGGCAGCGATGAAGGCCCCGGAGAGGATGTCATAGCCGATAAAACCACTGATGGCCGAGATTTCCGCCTCGCTGCCGGCTTCACCCAAACACTGCAAAACTCCCCCGCTCTGCACGATCAGGCTTTGCCCTCCAGCGAGTTGCAGAGTCCCCCAGGCGTCCACTTCCAGGATGCCGTGGCGGCGCACCGTGACTCCCGAAAGGGCTTTCAAGGTGTGACCATTGGTGTCCAGGCGTCCCGTAATCACATCCACCAGGCCATTTACCACCACGATGTGGGTGTTCAACTCCGCTCCGCTGCTGCTATCGATCTTCAGGACATTAAAACCGTTGTATTGAACCATGCCGATCTGGCTGGGAGCACCTGAGGGATGGGCGGTGATTCTCACCGTTCCGCTCCCGGGGTTAAAGAGGCTTTGCATGTTTACCGCGAATCCCGCGCAGGAAATGGTGCCGGTGCCGGGGCTGAAGTTTAGGGAGCTGCCGATGACAAGCGAATGATGGGCCGCGATCAGCAAGCCGCTGGCAATAGTGATGGTGCCATTCAGGGTGGTGCTGTAAGGTGAGGTGGCGTCTTCCCAACGGAAGATTCCGGAGCCGATATTGAGCACCGATGTGTTGCTGAATATGGCTTTCCCGCCTATTTGCGCGTTGTTGTCACCCACCGTCATGCTGCCATTCAGGTGCAGATCTCCGCCGATGGAGATATCTCCCAGATACTGATACACAAAACCATAGTTATAATAATTGCCCTGCACTTCCAGATTCCCTGTGTGGAGCAGATTCACGCCCGCCTCTGTGGAGACGTTGGCATTGCCACCAACTGCCACAGAGCAGCTATCCACCACCAGATAGTTATCCCCCGCCAGATAGAGATTGCCGGAAATAGTGAAGGGCAGCGAGCCGGCCACCGCGGTCACTTCCTGGGCGTCATCCTTGTCCAGATAGAGGTCGCCAAAGGTGGTACCCGAGGCATGATTTGTGATGAAGGCGGGATATTCACCCACAAAGCGCAGATCGCTGTTGGGGTTCATCTGGAATACCGCCCCCTCATCGATCGAAAGCCAGCGGCTGAGCCTGATTTCTCCGGTGGAGATGGTTCCGGTTGCGGACGCGAACCAATAGAGTGATGCTCCCGCCACCAGCAGATCGGTGCCGCTATCCATCACGAGGTTGCCATGGATATCGATATCGGATCCCACCTGCATGGTAAAGCCGCTCAGGTCTAGAGTGCCGGAACTCACTATCAGATCGCCATATACGTTTATATCGGACATCAGGGTGATCACTTCCGCCCGCGGAGTGTTTTGCATCCCTGTGACCAGGCCTGAGTGGTCACTCCTTAAACCGCTGTCGATGACCAGGTTGCTGAAACGGCTGGAAGCCACGCAGTAAAGGGTTTGGGTTCCGGAGCTGGAACGATTCACCTGGAAAGTGGTCCCCGTGGGCAGAAAGTTATCCCTGGTGCAGGCCAGATTGCCTGCCAGTTTAATAGTTCCGCCGCTCAGGTTGGTGGTGAGGGCATAGCCGGAGTTTTGAATCAAGAAGCCGCTATTGGGGAAGTCCAGAATACCGCCGGTGATGCTGAGTTCGCAGCTTCCACCCCAGGGGATGGTCATGCCTCCATAGCCTCCGCTAACCCTCATCAGGCCCCCGTGAATCCTTAAGATTCCCCTCAGGTCCAGTCTCTGTTGTGAATCCTGGGTGATGTACAGATAGCCGTTGTGGATGGTGTAATTGCCATATACTCCATCAGCCGCCATGTCCAGAATGTTCAGGGTGCCGCCATCGATATAGAGAGTCCCGGAAGTCCAGATATAGCTGTCGCAGAAGGAAACGCCACTGTCAAAATGCAATTCGGTGCCATTGCTGAGCTCCAGGATATGCATCTCCACATTCACGCATTCGGATTGCTGCCCGCCATCGAAGGTGACGGTGCTGGTCCCTTTCAAGAATCCGCCGTTTGTGACCTCGTTATAGAAACTGCCTTTGATGAAGAGATGATGATCATCGGCATACAAAGCTCCTGCCGTGATCAGCAAATCGCCATGAATATCCAGATCTGAGCCCAGCGCGCAAGCTCCGGGAGTATCGATCATGAGGTTGTGAAACCAGGTTCCCGCGGGGCAGGCAAGCGTTGCCTGATAGCCATCCAGCTTAAAGGTGCCATGATCAAAACGGGGGCCGCCATTGATGAAAACCGGCTGTCCCTGCAGGATAATCGTCCTCTGGGAACCGGAGCCCATATAGCCATTTTGGAAAGATAGCTGGCCGGTGATTTTCAGGTCCTGGGTGGAGAGGCCCGAATAATATAGGGTAGCGCTGGATTGTTTGTTTATAGTCAGGTTGAAAAAACTGGTATTGCCGGCAAGATTGGTGATATGGGCATTTCGGTCGGACACAAAAATCACGGTCCCGGCCCCCTGCCTGATTTGAGCGTTTTCTTTCACAGTCCAGCTGCCATAGCATACAATATTGCTTCCTGTGTTTGCCACCAGGCTGGAATTGGCTTCCCAGGTGAGGTTGCCCGTCACTTCCAGGGTGCTGACCTCGTTCTCCAGATGCACCGTTCCCAGCACCTGGAAATTGCCATAAACTGACAGATTTGAAGTTTGCACATGCAATGCGGCGTTGCCGGCCAGGGTGAGGCTTCTAACGGCAGCCAGGGATTGAGCGTAGATATAGGGATCATTGGGGCATCCGTCCGGGATCAGCACATCGTCCGCTTGAGTGGGAACCGTGTTACCCAGCCAATTATCCGGATTGTGCCAATTGTGGTTTTCCAGGCCAGTCCATTTCCCTCCGCTGTAAACGCGAAGGGTATAAGCCGAGGTGATGATACTTCCGGAGCTGACGCAAAGACCATAGATGCCGGGCTGGGTGATGCTTACATTAAAGGATTCCGTTCCTCCCGGATCTGAATTGCTGGAGGACGCCATAGCTTCACTGTAGCCAAAGATGCCATCTCCGCCGGGAGCATAAAGAGCTATATCCAGATCAAGAGTTGAAGTGGCATTATCTACATCGGTCTCGATGAAGTAATTCCCAGCGGCCAGGCTGAGGTTGTGCATATAGGCAAATTGCAGGCCATTATAGTTGTAGTTGTAGGTCCCGGGAGTAATGATGCCCCCCCCCGGTGTCAACTCACCAAAGGCAATGGTTTGATCATGGACATTGCTTACTTTTATGCCATAATCATGAGCCGCGAGCTGGTGATTGTTGATCACCACAAAGTTTATCCTGTCCTCCCCGCTGAAAAGCTCGGAATCACCGGCAAACTGGGTATTGTCATAGAGCTCAATATCCCAGGGATGAGTGCCTTCCACCGCCTCGTCAAACAAGGAAATGGCATACCAGGTGTCCTCTTCATAGAGGCTCGCTGTAAAGTAATCCGGATTGCGCATGGCGGGCTGAGGAGTGTTGTCAAGTTCGGTAAGGCTGCCTCCGGGGCGGATTTTGAAATTGCCAAAGCTGCCGTCTGAGGCGATGACTCTGTTTAAAGCAGGATCATATAGCTCTATCTTGATGCGCCCGTGATCCGTCTGGTCACCATAAAAGCAATCGATGGCAGGCACCAGCCATTCGTAGAGGCCGTCATTCTCCGTATCCATGGTGATGGGAATCCAATAATCCGGATTCGCGCCTCCCTCGGCATGATAATAGAGCCGGACATCAAGATGACCGGCCAGCCAGCCATCCCAGGTGATTTCATACACATCTCCGGAATTGAGAGTTTCGCCGCCGTCATTATTACCCCATTCAGTGCCCCCATTCAGTGAGCTAAGCTGCACCCATCCATAATCACCGGGATCATCGGTATAGACATGCACCCAATAGATTGCTTCCAAGATCCCGCGGTTGTAGCCCACAATATCAGGATTGTTGGGATCATGCACATAAAAGATATCAGGCGAGTCGCTATATCCCACACAGGCTACGGCATGATTGGGAATGCCGGTATGGAGGGGAAGATGATTTTCGGAAATCTCGTAGCGCACGTTTTCCATCAGCTCACGCGGTTCCCAACTGGCAGCCCAGCGCCCATCCGATTCACAACCGTAACCCCTGGCTTCAAAGGCATTTTCGTAACCGTCGCAGATATCATCCCGGGAAGTAGAACCCTCGCCATCCGTGTCCATGTGATTGTGCAGAGACAGGTTCATATCGGTTACATGGTGATCATATTGATCTTGCACAATGTCCCATTTGGTCATGTGATATTTATCCAGGTTGGCCAGATTGTAAACCTCGTCCCACCAGGAAGCAAGCATGGCACCGGAAGTGGGGGCGCAGCCTTCATGCCAGATATAGAAGGGCATTTTATCCAGATTGGGGATGTAGGAGGTGTTTCTGTCCAAAGTTCTTCCGTTATCAAGCATACTGGCCCAATCCTCATCGAAATTATCCCTTTCCCAATAGGGCTGCATGGATGCCAGATGCAGGCGGAACGCCTCCTCATCCAAAACCTTCAGCCTGGGTTCCACGTTGATATAGCGCTTGCTGTGTCCGTCCGTGACGCAGGTCCACAGGTCCACCGGGCCCATATAGTAGGTCCTGCCCAGTTCATAAGCGTCCGGAAAGGCTTGGGAAGCGGCCTGGGCGATCATCTCTCCATAGACGATCTGGGGAGAAAGGGTCCTGGAAAACTCGATGAGCACAGGCAGGTCCCGGTGCGCACCCACCAGCATATAGGCATATTCACCCTTCCTGAAGGCAGCTTCCCAGGCGTTTCTGGCCAGGTCCGCCGCGCTGCTTAGCATGAGGCCCTGTCTGGAGGGAAAGGGCTTGCCCAGAGAGTAGTCAAACAACCAGGCAACAATGCTGTCATCAGGACCGTAGAGGGGGGTGGCATCTCCAGGGTAGAGATCATCCCCCCAGAGGCTTTTGGCATTGGCCAGGGCAAGGTCCGCGGCCTGTCTGGGGCTGACAAGCCTATCCTGGGCGAAAATCAACACGCATAGGAACAAAGACATTAAGCTGAGAGCAATCTTTTTCATGGTTTCCTCCTGGGGATTGCTGGATGGGGGTTGGATTCTCGAGGTTTTCCGGATGGAGTTGAGGGACTTTCCGGGGTATGACGATGGCCAGGTTGAGCGCTTTGGCCCGCTGCCTCTTGAGCTAAGGGGCTTCCAAACAAACAGATCAATCTCTCGACTAATGCGTCCATCTTAGCCAGCACATCCCAGTTAGTAAGCTTGTTAACAGTTGCGATTCAGTATTATATAGGACCGTTGCCCAGATCAGTAACACTGACTTCAGTCGGTCGTTGCACTGACTTCAGTCGGTGCTTGCAAGGGCAGGTTTTGGCCTTCAATGCATAATTTTGACACCTTGCGGACATTCCTGCGGGGTGCGGATACAACCGGCACAAGGACCGGCCGCAGCCAGTGATGCTCATTGTTCTTGATCTCAATACAGATGTGAAGCACTCTGTTCGTATTCGGAATTATGTCAAGTAATTTGTTTCTGCTTATGATATTTATATCATACCTTTCGAGTATGCGTTCTCACTTATTTTTACAAATCGTATCACCATTTTTTCAAATCGGCAGTTTTATGGGTTCTCGATATCACGATTTTTTCAAACGAGTATCACGATTTTTGCAAATCATCTTATCACTTCTGAGACACAAGGTAATCCACACATTATCTAACTCGCAATCAGAAATTTGCACAAAAACCATTAGCAGCTTGTCAGTAGGCTGATGCAGCTGTTTTCCTCATCCATGGTTTCGGTTTTATGCCTGATTCTTTTCGCATTTTCCCCAGTATGCCGGGTTGGATGAAGGTGCCCAGCTTCAGGATCCCCTCTCTTGTCATGACGTTGTACCCGCTGCGGTTGATGCCCACCATACCGATAGATGCCAGTGCTTCCAGATAAACAAAGACCAGTTGCCTGCTCTTGCCATAGTCTGAGGCAATCTCTCGGATGGAGCGGAACTGCCTGGTGTTTAACAAGATTAGGATTTCTTCTGCTACCTGAGTGTTGTAGTTCCACTTGCCTTTCTGATTGAAACCTACATGAGACTGATAACGATTACTGCATACGTAGAGCTTGTCTT
>ERZ795059.4178-NODE-4178-length-13665-cov-7.428949_pt1 | contig 13665 bp, 10 predicted proteins | sample MGYA00375143_ERZ795059 | MGnify/ENA primary metagenome ERZ795059 (study PRJEB30188, sample SAMN05720168) | activated sludge metagenome | isolation source: Anaerobic digester | place: USA | collected 2015-01-07 ... | reverse complement strand
ATAATAATTTGGGGTGGTAGTATAGGTATAATTTGGTTTGGTTGTCGTGGTAGTATTTCAAACTGGATAATAATAATTTGGGGTGGTAGTATAGGTATAATTTGGTTTGGTTGTCGTGGTAGTAGTGGTGGTAGCAGTTTGGACAAAATTAACATTATTACTATCAGAAAAATAATTATCACTCGTTGAAAATGCTAAAACTGGAATAATGTTGGTAAAAACCAGCATCAAGGTGATTAGGACTGTAATTATGCGGTTTTTCATAAATTTTGGTTTAATTTTTGATTAATTTCAAGTTATAAAACTATCAACCGTATTATACCATATTTTTATTAATTTGTAAAGTGCCAACGTTAATTAAAAAAATAAAAAACCACTTCAATTAATATTATTTGGAGTGGTAAAAAATAATTTTATTTGGGAAAATTGCTAATATCTAGGAAATAATAATTGATTTTATCTATATCAAAATCAGTTGGTAAATATTTTTTAATGTTATCGCTAATGACTGGCTCAATTATATCCATAGGGATACCAAAATCAATACAGTCTTCATCTTTGCTAATTGGATAAACATATCTTGAAACATAAAAATATATAGCTGGTATATTTTTATGAATGGTAACCTTACCACTGCTGGAGGTGGTTTTAGCAAAGCCTAACAATGCTTTTTCTATTGTTATAACGCCATTGCACATTTTGTTATTTTTTGAATCAGCAATATTTTGATTATCCATAAAAGCGATTACTCGAGGTGCATTAAAACGGCTAGTACTATTAGTTAATACTTCACTCGTTTTGTATTGAGTAAAACCAAAAAATTTCGCTAAGGCATAATTAAAATAATAAGAATGGTTGGTAACAATAATATCTTTATATTTTTTGCCTTCTTGATTTACAGCATATATTTTTGCACTTTCTGGTGGACAATATTTACCCTCAGTGTCGAAGGAGGGACAAAATGATAAACAATTGACTACGCCATTTGATTGATTAATACAGGTTTTATAGTTATTCGTTTTTTTAGTAATATTTTTTGAACCATGAAAAGATCGAGATATTGATACATCAATCGGTTTGCTGGTAACTGTATCAAGCCGTAGATATTCTGGATAGGCAGAAAATACCTTTTGAAAAATAAATAAAAAGAATAATATCGAGATTATCGATAGCCAAATAGTTAGCATTTTGCGATTTTTTATATTCATAATCAGATTTAGTTATTACTTTATTACTTATATTTTAAATAATTTTTTTAAAAAAAGCAAGTAATTAAAACCCACCAACCAGTTTGACTGGTTGGCGGGTTAATTTTTTAGTATTCGCTGTCCATCGAATGATCGCGATTGCAATTACAATCTTTCTTTTCTGGGTTTTCAACAATAACGGCTTTAGTAGTTAAAAACATACTCGCCACCGATACAGCATTTTGAAAGGCAAAACGCACAACTTTGGTGGGATCAATAATTCCCTTGGTCATTAAATTACCATATTCGGATTTATCAGCATCATAACCAAACCAAACATCTGGTTCATTTTTTACTTTATCAATTACTACTGATCCATCGATACCACAATTTTCAGCAATTTGTCTGATCGGTGATTCCAATGATTTTTTGATAATATCAACACCAATTTTTTCATCTTCGTTGATAGTTTCAACATTGACCAATGAATTTAAGCAACGAATTAAAGCCACACCACCACCAGGGACAACCCCTTCATCAACTGCTGATTTGGTAGCCCTAACTGCATCGTCAATTCTATCCTTAATTGATTTTTGTTCTATTTCCGATGGAGCCCCAACTTTAATAATTGCTACCCCACCCGATAATTTAGCTAAACGTTCTTGATATTTTTCTTTATCAAATTCACTGTCAGCATTTTCTAATTGTTTTTTAATTTGATTGATCCGTTCGTCAATTTTGCTTTTCTCACCTTTACCATCAACGATTGTTGTATTGTCTTTATTAATTATAACTTTGTGAGCGTGGCCTAACATATTAACATTAGTATTTTCTAATTTCATTCCTAAGTCAGGCGTAATGACGGTTGCACCAGTCAAAATTGCAATATCTTGAAGCATTTCTTTTTGGCGATCGCCAAAACCCGGTGCTTTGACAGCTACGGTATTAAAAATACCTCTAATTTTATTTAAAATCAATGTAGCTAAAGCTTCGCCATCTAAATCTTCGCAAATAATTAATAGTTCTTTTGAACCGGATTGCATTAGTTTTTCAAGTAGTGGTAACAAATCTTTAATCGCCGAAATTTTTTGGTCAGTGATTAAAATATAAGGGTCGTCTAATACGGCTTCCATTTTTTCAGTATTGCTCACCATATAAGGTGATACATAACCACGATCAAATTGCAATCCTTCAACAATCTCGGAGGTAAGACCAACGGTTTGAGCATCTTCAACGGTAACCACACCATCTTTACCAACTTTATTAATAACATTAGCAATCATATCACCAATATTTCGATCGCGAGCTGAGATGGTAGCTACATCTGAAATTTCATTTTGTTTAGAAACTTCTTTAGAAATTTCTTTTAAATGTTCAATCACTTTTTGGCTGGCCTTATCCATTCCTCGTTTAATTGACATTGAATCAGCGCCGGCAACAATATTTTTAATACCATTACTAATCATCGCGGTAGCCAACACAATAGCAGATGTAGTGCCATCACCAGCATTTTCGCTAGTTTTTTCAGAGGCCTCTTTAACAATTGAAGCTCCAACATTTTCGATTTTATCTTCGAGTTCAATTTCTTTAGCAATTGTGACTCCATCGTTAGTTATATGTGGTGAACCAAAGCCTTTATCTAAAATAACATTTGACCCTTTCGGCCCTAATGTAATTTTAACGGCATTATTTAATTTATCAATACCTAATTTTAAACTTTGAAGGGCTTTTTCATCAAAAATAATATTTTTGCTCATAGTATAAATTTTATCCCGCTTCACTCTGCACTCAAATTACGATAGAAAGTGTGAGTTTTGCGGCAGATTTTTAAAACCATCATTCGACTTAAAAAATAATCAGTAAACTTGACGTGAGAACTCCGCAATTTGTAAAAATAATATTTTTATAAATTGTTCGGTTTAAATAATTACTCTAAAATGGCAATAATGTCGGATTCCGAAATTTTAAGATAAGTTTTATCATCGATTTTAATCTCTTGAGAATTATATCCCTTTTCAAACAAAACTTCATCGTTAACACTAACTGACATTTTATTTCTTTCTCCTTTCTCATTTACTCTTCCTTCGCCAACAAAAGCAATTTTACCTTTTTGAATGTGTTTGTCGCTGGCGGAATCAGGAATCAAAATGCCAGAAGAAGTTTGTTGTTCTTGGTTGGCAACTACCAACAAAATATTGTCATTTAAAACTTTTTTAATTTGCATAATGGCTATTTTAAATTTTTATTAACGACCTTTATTTATTATTAAAAATATAAATTAAATTATTTAAAACTTTGACTAATTCACTTTCCGAATAATTTTCCAGGATTATTTTGTTACTCCACTTTAATTTATAGGTTGGACCATTTTCGCTGAGTTGGTCAGATTTTACTTCAAGCTTATCTGAAAATATTGATCTCATTTCTGGCGTTAATGACACCAAGGTATCACCATAAGACATTGCTTGATTTTGATAAAGTTCGGACTTTATTTTAGCTAACAATCCGATAATAGTTTCGAAATCGCCTTCAGTTTGTTTTAGCTCATTGGCTTCATTATTTTTAAAAGTTAATTGATACTTGTTGTTATCAATAGTAGAAATCTGCAAATGATCGTTAACGCCACTAATAAACACATCAGAATTGAACATACCAACAATTTGATCCAATAATTCACTTTGATTTAAACCAATGTTATTATCGGGTTGATTTGGTATATTTGGATTGAACATAATAATATTTTAGGATTATGTATTGAAATATAACAAAATTAATCTAAAAAATCAAATATTTTTTAATCTTGACAAAAATCATCAATTAATTTGTCTAAATCTATTTTTTCGGTCTCTATTTCTTCTATCATCTTTTTGGTTTCAGCTTGAGGCACAATGCGTCCACAATTGTCTAATAATTCATCGAAATTTCTAGAAATTAAACAGGGGTAAATAAAATTATCCATTTTAATATTTAAACGATGGCCGGACATCATAAACATAAATATTGCCTTTAAAATATCGTTGACTTTTTTAAGGGACTCCTGGTCATCTAACTGCAAAAATACCCCATTCAAATTAGAGGAATCACCAAAAACATACTTTTTAACAAAATCTCGTTTTTTAAAATCTTTACTTAAAATATACCCGACAATTTCTTCGCAAAATCATTGAAAATTATTTTTCTCTATATCATTGGCTTCTCTTAAATAATTATCCTTTGTTAAAAAATAAAAAATACAATGGCTTAGTTCGTGTTTAGAAATTTTGTCAGAAACATCATCGGCGCCACTTACAATAAATGATATTACGGGTGTACTACAAAACATACCAAAATCTTCTACATTGCCCGATAACAACTGTAAAAACTCATTATTAATTTTTAACATAGGAATTCCTGGTACTAATTCTGAATATTCAAAATGCTGTTGATCGGCCATCATTTTATTAAATGTAATCTTCAAATTAGCATCACTATAATTATTAGTTTGAATAAGAATACTTTTAATAAGCCCAATCATTAATAATTCTTTTTCTTTACCTTTAGTTTGTTCTAAATTTTCATGATTTTTTTTGACCTGTCTTAGAAAAGATTCTACCCCTTTTTTATATAATTTTTGCATAGGCACTGGCAAAGAGCTGATTAATTCTTCGATTAATTCTTGCTGTTGCGAGATATCTTTAGATTTAATTAAAATATCAATAAAACCATTAAAAAAATCAGCAGTTTTGGATGCTAACATTCTAAAAGTTTTATTTGAATTTTCACGAACTTCTAAATCAGGCACTGATTTATTTAATATATCTTCGAGCATATATATTATTGAATATTGAGTTAAATATACCAAAAAAATGTAAAAAATACAATAAACATAACAAAAAACCGTGAACTTTTAACGTTTAGCTCACGGTTTTACATTGGCTTTAAATTCCCCATTTTTTCCCACAGTAAGGACACTGGAAAAACCCTTCTTCTTCATCTACTTCCCCTTTAAACTTAGCCCTACAAGCAGGGCATTTGAATTGTTTCAAATTTGGGCGGAACAGAAAATCAATAATCGCTTGTATGATATTCATTTCCTTCTCCTTTTTAAAAAATTTCTAAATATAGTATATCACATTTTTAAAATAAGTAAATTACTTTAAAAATTTAGCCGTATAACTTTTTTTGTTATTTTTTATGTCTTTAACACTGCCAGTAGCAATAACTTCACCACCTTGATTGCCACCTTCGGGGCCTAAATCAATAATATAATCGCAATTTTTAATAACGTCTAATTCATGCTCAATCACAATCACCGTATTACCTTTTTCTACTAATAGATTTAAAATATTTAATAACTTTTTAATATCATCAAAATGAAGACCCGTAGTTGGTTCATCTAAAATATATAAAGTTTTGCCAGTATCACGTTTAGATAATTCTTCCGCTAATTTTACTCTTTGAGCTTCACCGCCTGATAAAGTCGTCGAGGATTGACCTAATTTCATATATGATAAGCCAACATCACTTAATAATTGTAACTTATTTTTAATAATCGGAATGTCTTTAAAAAATTTTAACGCCTCATCAACACTCATTTCTAAAACATCAGAAATATTTTTATCTTTAAAGGTGACTTCCAGGGTTTCATCATTAAAACGAGTGCCATGGCATTCATCGCAAACAGTATAAACATCAGGCAAAAAATACATTTCAATGGTTTTATAACCATCTCCTTGGCATGATTCGCATCGACCACCCTTAACATTAAAACTAAATCGGCCGGCATCATAACCACGCATTTTACTTAATTCGGTTTTAGAAAATAGATCACGAATATAATTAAATATGCCAATATAAGTTACCGGATTAGACCGAGGAGTGCGACCAATCGGCTCCTGATCAACTAAAATACAGCGATCAATATTGCCAACGCCTTTAATGGCTTGATAAGCAACATCATTGTCGGAATTCATTTTTAAATATTTTATAATCGCTGGATACAAAACATCCATTACTAATGTTGATTTACCTGAACCGGACACACCAGTTACACCAATTAATTTTCCCAAAGGAAACTCAACATTAATATTTTTTAAATTGTGTTTGTTACAGCCAACTAACGAAATACTAGCCGAATTTTGATTACGTTTTTTGTCCTTGTTTAAATCGACTTTAAGTTTTTGACTCAAATATTGGCCGGTTAATGTTTTCGATTTTAACAATTCTTTGGGTGTGCCCTGAAAAACTATTTCACCACCAAATTTACCAGCTTTCGGACCAATTTCAATAACTCAATCGGCCGACATAATTGTTTGTTCATCATGCTCAACCACAATTACAGTATTGTTTAAATCTCTTAATTTTTTTAAATTATCAATTAATCGTTTTTGATCACGGGGATGTAAGCCAATTGATGGCTCGTCTAAAACGTAAATGATATTGGAAAGTCCAGAACTAATTTGAGTGGCTAAACGAATTCTTTGCGCTTCCCCACCCGACAAAGTGGTTGATTCACGTGAAATGGTTAAATAATTTAAACTGACATCTTTTAAGAAATTGAGCCGAGCTAAAATCTCTTTAATTAACGGCGTAGCAATTTCTTTTTTCGAACCAGTAATATGATTTTTTAAATTATTAAAAAATTCTATTGACTCATCGACTGTCATTTGATTGATATCGGCAATGTGTTTATGATTAATAAACACACTGAGCGCATATTTATTTAGTCGCAAACCATTACATTCTGGACAAATGGTATTGTGCATATATTTTTCAATTTCTTTTTTGGTTCATTCAGAATCGCTTTCTTTTCAACGTCGTTCTAAATTATTTATTACCCCTTCAAAATCTCCACCTTGATCTTTGTCGCCATAATAAATTAAATGCAAAATATTTTCGGGCAAATTTTTAACAGGCACATTAAGAGAAAATTTATATTTTTCGGCTAAACCTGCTAATAATCACCAAAAATAGCCTTGACGACCAATCCGATGTGAAGCCCCAGCTCAAGCATGAATAGCGCCCTCATCGAGTGTTAAATCTTTATTAGGGATAATCAAGTCAGGATCAACCGAGATTAAGTTACCAATACCAGTGCAACGTTTGCACGCCCCAATCGGATTATTAAACGAAAAAAGGCGTGGTTCAATTTTGGGCATATTGAAACCGCAAGTGTTGCAGGCGAAATGTTCACTAAAAATAATGTCACTGTCATTTTGATTGGAAAAATTATATTGTGGATCGTTTTTAATTACATTTAAATCGCCTTTCTGAATACTAACATAAATAATACCCTTGCCCATTTTGAGGGCTAATTCCACTGAGCTAGATATGCGATTGCGTTCAATGTCTTTAACAATTGATAAATTGTCGATCACAATTTCTAAAGTGTGTTTTTTATTTTTATCAATATCTTTCTCTAATAATTCTTCTAATTTTCAAATCTGACCATCAAAACGACCGCGGGGAAACCCTAACTTGTATATTTCATCAATAACATTTTTGTTTTCACCTTTTTTGTCTTGGAAAATTGGCGATAGAATTAAAAATTCGGTTTTGGCTGGTAATTTTAAAATATGGTTCACAATTTGACTAACAGTTTGACTTTGAATGGGTTGGTGGCAATTTGGACATAATGGCTCGCCGATATTGCTATATAAAATTCTTAAATAATCATAAATTTCGGTAATCGTGCCAACGGTTGATCGTGGATTACGCATTAATGATCTTTGATCAATTGAAATGGCTGGTGATAGATTCTCGGCTTTATCAATATTTGGTTTATCTTTAACCCCTAAAAATTGTCGAGCATACGATGATAACGATTCCACATAACGACGTTCCGCTTCGGCGTAAATAGTATCAAAAGCCAATGATGTTTTGCCTGAACCTGATACTCCACAAAAAACTACCAATTTATTTTTGGGAATCTTAACATCAATATTTTTTAAATTATTGGCTTTAACTCCGTAAAAATTAATTGTATCCTGAACAATCGATTTTTTTGAATTTTGGCTAGTCATAACAAATTTTTGAATTTTTAAATTAATCAATTGTATCATATTTTTTGTCAAAAGACAAGACACTAATGACAAGTCAAATATCAAAAGTCAAAAATGAAAATCAAGGGTCAAAAATATAAAACCTAATAGAACACCCGAAAATCAACAGAGCGCCCCCTGGGGGCGCTCTGTTGAGCTAAAAAGCTATATTTAATCAATCTTGTTGCCAATCGAGCGCCCCCTGGGGGCGCTCGATTTTGGTTAACTACTTAATAATATTGCTGTTGATACTAATATTGGCCGATTGAATTTTTCAAAGTTTACAATATTTGCGATTAAGTTTTAATAATTCTTCATGAGTTCCCGATTCAACAATTTTACCTTGATCAAAAACAATAATTCGATCGGCTTTGATAACAGTAGATAAACGATGAGCAATAATAATCGTGGTTTTTTCTTTAGCAATTTTTCAAAAAGCATCTTGGATTTCTTTTTCTGACTCAGAATCAAGTTGAGAGGTAGCTTCATCAAAAATAATAATTTGAGGATTGCTTAAAATAACTCTGGCAATAGCTAATCTTTGTTTTTGCCCACCCGATAATTTAATTCCTCGTTCACCAACTTGAGTTTCAAATTTAGCTGGTAATGAATCAATAAAATTATAAATATTAGCCAATTTGCAAGCCATAATTAATTCAGCCATGGTGGCTTCGGATTTACCATAACAAACATTATATTTAATAGTTTCGTTAAACATAATTGGATCTTGTGGAACGGTGCCAAACAGTGATCTTAATTCTTCTTTTTTAAAATCTTTAATATTCTGACCGTTAATATATATTCCACCGGAAACTACATCATAAAAACGTAACAGAAGGGTGATAATGGTAGTTTTGCCTGCGCCTGATTTACCAACTAAAGCAATTTTTTCTTTGGGCTTGATTTTAAAACTTAAATTTTTAAATACTTGATTGGTATTATCTGGATAATTAAAAGTTACTTTTCTTAATTCAATGGTTGGATTGATATTATTAATTTTTATTTTGGTTTCTGGTTCTTTGATGTTTGGTTCTTCTTCAAGAATATTGATATACTTTTCCACATCAACCAATGATCGATTAAATTCACGATAGTTATATACTAAATAACGAAGTTCATCATTGATGCGTGTGATCATTACAAATAATAACACAAAATCACCGATTGTGATAACATTTTGTTTAAAATAAAAATAGCCTAAGAATAAAGCCAGTACAATGTTGATAGTGGCGATAATATTAGATATAAAATCCATGTAGCGAAAACTTTTATCATAGTCCAAATAGTTTGAAGTTCATAGTTTAAAAAAGTCAGTTAAACGATTATGTTCTCACTGCTCTTTGGCAAAATGTTTAACGGTTATCATATTCATGAGATTGTCGGTAATTTTGCCAGTAATATTATCCTCTTGCTCGTGATAAGCTCGGCGCCATTTTAGATTATTAGATAATAGTTTTTGTAATATAATGATAAAAATGATGGCAAAAACTAAAACGGAAACAGCAAAGGCTCAGTGAATACCCCACAAGATAGCTAATGAAATACTAAAAGTAATTAATGGCCCCCACAAAAACATATGAAAAATTACTATGGCATCGTCAACGGCGCTATCTCCCCTCTTAAAAATACTGATGGTATTGCCAGTACTATGAGATATATGATAGCTCATATCTAAATCTTGCAATTTTTTAAATACTTTTAATCGAATATCTCTGGAAATAAAAATGCGTAAATAGCCCATAAATCGTCAAGCTAAAACACCAGCTATATTGTGGGCAAAACTAAAGAAGATAAAAATAATTAATAATTGGAGCATATAGCCTCAATTTTCATCAATAATTGAATTAGTAAATCATTTAAAAAATAAGGGCTGAATAGAACTTAATCCTCAACCCAAACATAAAAACAAAATAAATAGCGTAAATTGTTTTTTGTATTGTCGAATTAAAATTTTGTAATATTTTTTAATGGTTTTCATAATCTATTTTAATTTTATTTTTCAGAGAAACAAATAAGCGAGTTTTACTCGTATATATGAAGACGAAAAATATATTAAAATGTTACAAAAAAACCAACCCAAATTGAATATTTGAAATAGATTAGTTTTTACATTTATGAGTTATAATGCTTTTATTGCGTTATAAATGGTCCCGGCACCCATAATAATCACTACATCGTTTTTACTTAAATTTGATTTTATTTGCTCGATAACTGATTGGTTATCTTGAACATATTGAATGTTAAGCTTGGGATTATGCTTTTTAATTTTTTTAACTACATCCTGAGAGTTAATCATTTCAATTTCGGCTTTTGATTCACGTCCAGGCACTGTATAAATTTCTTCGAAAATAACCACATCAGCTTGGTCAAAAGCATTAATATAATTCTTAAGCAACACTTTAGTGCGAGTGTGCTCGTGTGGCTGAAAAGCTAAAATAATTCGTTTCGTTGGATAAAAATCTTTGACAGCTTGAATGGTTTGCTGAACAGCCGTTGGATGATGGCCATAATCAGATATCAATAAAACTTTATTTTTAAAATCAACGGCATTGATATTTTTAATTAATTTGAATTTTCTATTGTCATCAAAATCAAAATAGCCAACTCGATCAAATCGACGTCAAATGCCCGAAAAATTATCAATCCCTTTTTTAATTAAGCTAATGTCAACTTGATAATTTATGGCAATCGCAATAGCGGCCAAAATGTTATAAACATTAATGATACCGGGTAAATGTGTTTCAATTTCACTTAATGGATAATCTTTAAAGTATAAATCAAAAATTTGCTTTGATTGTTTAGCGTCAACTTTAATATTTTTAGCCATTAAATCGGCTTTTTTATTAATGCCAAAGGTAAAAAGACGTGCTTTGGTTTTAATTGACTGAGATTGTTTTGAATCACTATTGATAATAAGTAAATCGTCTTTTTTTAATTTATTTACAAATTTTTGAAATGTTTGCACCATATGCTCTTCACTTTGATAATAATCGGGATGATCAAGCTCAATATTGTTAATTAATATGGTGTTTGGAAAAATTTCTAAAAAATGAGCTTTTCATTCACACGCCTCAGCAATTAAAATATCGGATTTGCCAAGGCGCATATTGCCATCTCATTCTTTTAATTTTGAGCCAACAATAACATTGGGGTCTTTTTGGCCATATTCAAAAATTAAACCCGTTAGAGCCGTAGTAGTGCTTTTGCCGTGGGTGCCACAAATGGCAATAGTATTATAATTTTTGCTGAGTAATCCTAAAATTTCTGAATAAGAAATCTCTTGGATTTTAAATTTTCTAGCTGTTTGACGTTCGATATGATTAAATGGCAATGCTGGCGAATAAACAAATAAATCAATATCAGCTGGTACATTTTCGGCTTTTTGACCGATATAAATTTTGGCACCTAAGTTTTGAAGCTGAGCAACGATTTCAGAATCAACCAGTTCAGAGCCAATAACTGTTTTTTTATTATATAACATAAACTTAGCAATGGCACTTGTGCCGATGCCACCAATTCCTGCAAAATATATTTTTTTGATTTTTTCTAAATTAATATTGGTCATTAAATTATTTTAAAAATTAAATAATATTGGCATATCAGATAAAACTAATTATTGAAATTAAAATTAGTAAATATAGATTTAATCGACTGAATGTTCGACTGCCTTGTCAATAAGAATAAATCCATTTACCAAATAAATTAACTATATTAATAATTAAAATCACAAAAATGCCATAATTAATGGAAATTGTTGCCTTGGCCATTTCCGCTACGTTAATAACGATGGCATCAATACCAACTAAGGATGAGATGATTGACGCTAACAAAAACCCTTGATTGTCTCAAAAAATTAAAGCTAATCCCGATATAATTTTGACGGCAGTGAGTAGCAAAGCAAATTTAATCGCTGGAACCAAAAAAAGATCTGGTTTTTTTTGAGAAGGAATATTAACCGTTTGAATAGTTGGTTGGTTATATTTACCTTTGATAAATAAAATAAAAATAATGGTGACAAAAATCATTAGTAGTATAACTGGCAAAATTTGTATAAATAGTCCTGCATTTAAAATAGCTATAAAAAAAGAGATAGGGATTAATGAACCAATGAAAGCTAGAAAATTACTAATAGCTAAATTGTTTTGACCACTAATGGTTTCGGTTGTGCTTTTATTGGTTAATACGTGATTGGTCATGGTAGATGACATAAGACCGCCTAAAAATCCAGATAAATACAAACCTTGACGATTGCCAAATTTTTTATGTAAAACATAACTAAATAAATTTATGCCTGAAATTAATACCACTACCAATCATAAATGATAAGGATTAACAATGTCAAGATTGGCAATTGAAGGTGGAAACGATATGCTCTGAAAAATTGGAATATTTCCTAATTTGTAATTGATATTGGGTAGAAATGGCAAAATTACTAAGAGCATAATCGCAAAACTCAGGAAAGAATTTCATTCTTCGGGGTCAATGTTTGATGCAAATTGTTTACTGCGATGTTTATTAGATAAAATTAAAATTAAAATAATTGAAAAGGCTACCACGATAAAAATAGGTATAATGTTAGTTAATATAAAAAAACCAATTAAATATGCCAATAAAGCTGAGATTTCTGTAGTCAAACCAGTGCTGTGAGCTTTAAAGGCCGTAACAAAATAATAAATTAAAATGGCAATAAAAATAAAGGCAGTGAGAAAATAAGTTAGGATGGTTTCTTGATTAGTAAATAAAAAGCCAGCGATTGAACCGAGAAATGATATTAAGGCAAAAGTTCGCACTCCACCTAAGGTTCATCGCTCCTTGACGACGGCATTACCTGCTTCCCTTTCTAAACCAATCATTGATCCCAAAAGCAAAGCAATAATAAATTTAAAAAATAATGATAATTCCATAAAATTATTTTAATAATTAATGGTATGACAATTCTTTGCAATAATATTTTCTAAACCATTGTGCACACCAAACAATTGATCAACTAATTTTTTGGAAAAAATTTCTTTATCAAAAATACAGCTGTAACCATCGCCAGTATAACGTTTAACTTGATAAACACATTTATCAGCTTGATAACCCTGAATAAACATATCAACTCATTTAAAACCGAAAGTGATATTTAAATAGGCCTTTTGACAAGTTTGCATTTGTTCGTTCATACAAGTATAAGAATTGCAGATTTTATAACCAGCTCTTTTATATTTGAATTGTTTGGCTAAAGCTAAAATATCTTCGCTATAAATTAATAAAATGATAACAACAAAAACAATACCTGTTCATTTTAATACTTTGTTAGACATAATTTGATACTTTTATTAATTTTATTATAGCAAAAACAATAAAATAAAACAATCAATTGCATCTTTTTTGAATACTGATTGTTGAATATTGTAATTTATCTTTGGATATTGCTATGCCCCCACATTAACTTTACTGGATACATAATATAATTT
>ERZ795059.4176-NODE-4176-length-13666-cov-10.244729_pt1 | contig 13666 bp, 11 predicted proteins | sample MGYA00375143_ERZ795059 | MGnify/ENA primary metagenome ERZ795059 (study PRJEB30188, sample SAMN05720168) | activated sludge metagenome | isolation source: Anaerobic digester | place: USA | collected 2015-01-07 ... | reverse complement strand
ATATGAATAAAAAGTTGAATCTCGATACCGTAAAAAAATGCGCCGAACTATTGAATAAATATAATATGCCGTGGAACGCCGCATTTATAATCGGGTTTCCTGAAGAAACAGAAGAACAAATGCTTCAGACATTTGAGTTTATAAAACAAATAAATCCCGGAGAACTCTTTTTATCCGTATTTACTCCTTTCCCCGGCACTGAATTATATTATAAAACAAAAGAATTGGGTTTATTAGAAGGGGAAATAGAGTGGGAAAAATTTGAAACAAAAGGACCTAAAAACGCTTTTGTTTTAAAGGTTTCAAAAGAGCGGTTTCAAGAGCTTCATAGAACTATGATGAAATGGATTGACGATTACAATAAGGAGGCAAATACATTTTGGTATCGTTTGAAAATGAGAATGCCGTATTACAGAAAACATCCGGTTCTATTTGCGCGCAGAACATACGAGTATTTATATAAAATGTTTTATAATGTCGTCAAACCTAAATTTGTTCATAATAATTTTTTATGATAAATTCTAAGCCGAATTTCAAATTGTCTTAAAATTCAACCCTTTCAGGGTTGATATCATCCCGCAGGTTTTCCTGCGCGGAGCGCAGGCCGCCTGCGGTTATGTAAAATTCAACCGCGTTCGCGGTTGCAGTATTTTAGAATAATATTATTTTAAAATGGAGGGAGAAGTATGATTAGATTTTTTAAATTAGTTTTGATTATTACAATTAATTTATTTTTATTTCATTCTAATCTTTACGCAAATGATTCCTCGGTTTTAACTGATTTGGAAAAAGAAAAAATCGCAGTTAAAGAATTATTTTTAAAAAATTACGCAAAAACAAAAGAACCGAATTGGAAACACCATAAAGTCGGCGACGTTGAAAATTTAAAAAGTATTACCGAGTTGATAATATCTTATAAAGAAAAATCCGATAAATTAGTTCCTTTCGAAGCGCTAATTAAATACGAAGAAAAAATCATAGGAATAGACGGACACGGCATACCCGTAAACGAACCGGCAAAAAATAATTTCATAATATTCGTATATGACTCAAATGATTCGACATGGAACGAAGCGCCTTCCGAGTATTATTGGAATAAACAAATTTTATTCGATAAAAATCCAAACATACAAACAAAACGCTCGCGCGATTCCTTTTTCCTCATTGCGATAATCGTTATTTTTTTTATTTCGCTTCATTTTGTTTCATTCGCCTATTTCAGAAAAATTTTTGATGAAAGAAAAAATGAACTTGACGATTTAAAAAATGAGATTGAAAAAATCAAAAGCGAACAAAATAAAAATTAAACGATTGGACTGATTAATAAATCTTTTTATTACTAAAAAAACAGGGGGGTATCTTTATTAAATGAAAAAAGCAAATTACGTGGTTTGGCTTACTGGAATAAGCAATTCCGGCAAAACAACCGTAAGCAGAGAATTGATGAAATATTTGGATACAAACAAAATAGATTATGTATTTCTCGACGGAGATTTAGTCAGAGATTTTTTTGAAAATGATTTGGGTTATTCAAGACAGGATAGATTGCATAATATCAGACGAATAGCATTTGCGGCAAAATTACTTGCAGATAACGGTCATCTTGTTCTTGTTGCTAACATAGCCCCGTATTTTGAAGCGCGCGATTTCATACGCCGGAAAATTAAAAATTATATTCAGGTTTATATGAAAGTCAGTTTGAAAGAATGCGCGGCTCGAGATACAAAAGACATTTACGAAAAAGCTCTTAAAGGATTAAAAAAAAACGTGATAGGCGTTGATGATAAATACGACGAACCGCGAAATCCCGATTTGATAATCGACACTGATGTTACCGATGTTGAAACCTGCGCAAGTAAAATTCTCAATCTGCTTAAACAAAAAAACATATTATAAATTTTAGGAAGTATACTTTATGCTTAAATTAAAACTAAATGAAGATGGAATACTTGATTTATTGAATATTTCATTCGGATTATTTAAACCTTTAAAAGGTTTTCTGAACGAATCCGATTACAGGAACACAGTTGATAATCTGCATTTATCGAATAATACCGTATGGTCGATACCTATAACCCTTGAAATTACAGAAGAGCAAAAAAGTGAAATAGCTAAAAATGATATTATTGAACTTACCGACGAATCAGGCGTAAAATACGGAGAACTTGAAGTCGAAGATATTTTTGAAACGAATCCGGAAAAAGATATTTTAAAAATTTTCGGAACAACCGATATGAAACACCCGGGCGTAAATAAAGAATTCAACCGTGGAAAATACAGGGTCGGAGGAAAAACAAAAGTAGCAATAGAAAAAAAATCAATAACATATCTTGACGAATATTTTTTATTTCCCGAAGAAGTAAAAAAGCAAATCAAAGAAAAAAAACTTAAGACCATCGCCGGATTCCAGACAAGAAACGCTCCGCATAGAGCTCACGAATATTTGCAGAGAATAGGTCTTGAATTTACGGATGGAATTTTTATACATCCGCTTATCGGATGGAAAAAAGCGGACGATTTTTCGCCGGTTGCAGTTAAAGCCGCATACAAAGAAATGGTGGACAATTTTTATCCGAAAGATAAAGTGATTTTTTCAGTTCTACAAACGGCTATGAGATACGCGGGTCCTCGCGAAGCCGTATTTCACGCTATAATAAGAAAAAATTACGGCTGCACCCATTTTATCGTAGGAAGAGATCACGCTGGCGTTGGAAATTATTACGATAAATACGAAGCTCAGCGATTTGCTTCAAACATAAAAGATTTAGGAATATCCATTATTTGTTTATGCGGACCGTTTTACTGTGAAAAATGCGGCGGTATAGCGACAGAAAAAAATTGCGGACATTATCAAAATCAAAAGCAGTATATAACTGAAATCAGCGGAACCGATATCAGAAATTATATAAGCGAATGCAAACGTCCGCCGGAAAATATAATGCGGAAAGAAATTGCCGATATACTGATTGAGCTTCATAAGAAAAAACTCGCTTTCGGAGCATATGAATAATAATCTCGAACCGCTGAACTCAGAAAAATTTTCCCGCGAATAGCCGCGAATGAACAATAAAACAGTAAACAATTAAAATTTATGATGTTTTAAAGATTACGGCGTTTAAAATAGATTCGTTAAATTCGTCTGATTCGCGGTTTTTTTACCACGAATTGAACGAATCGAACGAATTGAACGAATAAAAAAATTGTGTCTTTTTAGTTTTTGGGTTTTAAAAGTTTTAACAAATAAACTACAATATTTTAAAAAACTTTACCGCGTCCTGAAAATATTTTTCGGGCTGAAATTCAACCCTTGTCAGGGTTGTTATGTTTTTGGTTTTTAGCGCCGCAGGTTTTCCTGCGCTCCCCGCAGTCTACCTGCGGTTATGTGAAATTCAACCGCTTTCGCGGTTGTTAAAATATGCGTAATAATTTTTATGTATTACATAGGCGATTTTGCTGCAATCGTGGATTTGCCTGATAGGCGAATTCGCGGATTTAATATCTTATCAATAAATTTCTTGCATTTACGGCAAGAATATTTTTTGTAAAGCTTTGAAACATATATAAATTACAATGTTTTAGAGCTTTTTTTAATCTTCAATTTTTAAAAACTTAGCGGCTGTCAATACAGTTCCAATTTTTTATTATAAGGAGCAAATATTATGTCAAAACAATTTATAATTTTAACTACGATAGGTCCAGCGTTAAATAACAAAGAATTATTAAATGAAATGATAAAAGCGGGTTCTACGCATTTACGGTTTAACGGCGCCCATCTAAATCCCGACCAATTAAAATTAGTTTTAAAACAGTTCGCGGACTGTAAAGCTTATAAAGTTTTAGATTTGCCCGGAAATAAAATAAGAACAAACAATATATTCGAACCCATAACTTTTTCAAAAGGCGATAAAATACAGATTAACGATTACAACATAAATTACGGAAAAATTATTGAGCAATTAAAAGCCGGTATGGAATTTACTATGAACGATAGTTTATATCATTTTAAAATTATGGAAAAAACCGATAATATGATAATAGTTCAGGCGTCAAATTCCGGACAAATATTAAACAACAAAGGAATTCATTTTACTGGAATAGATACAGACAAAATTCCCTTATTACTGGAAAAGGACAGAGAATTAATTAAAACCGCAGTCGAATCAGGAATAGATTTTTTGAATTTATCTTTTGTTAGAGATACAAAAGATATTTTTGAAGCAAGAAAAATAATAGAATCGTTCGGTCATCCCGAAGTAAAGTTTATGGTAAAAATTGAAACAAAAAAATGTATGGAAAACCTCGAACAGGTTCTTAACGAAGAAAATATTTTTGTAGTTGACAGAGGCGATTTATCAAGCGAAATCGGTTTAATGAATCTCCCGGAAGCATTAATAAAAATTTTAAAAACGGCAAAATTAAAAAATAAAACAATATGTTTTGCAACGCAGTTTCTTACAAGCATGGTAACAAATTCAGTTCCATTGATAGCCGAACTCAACGATTTATACAATGTCATAAAATCGGGTATTGACGGAATACAATTATCCGAAGAAACTGCAATTGGAAAATACCCGTTGAAATGCGTTGATATTATTACTAAAATGCGCGAAAAAATTTATAATGAAAAAAAAAGATAAATCTAATTGGACAGCGGTAATTCCGGCAGCCGGAAAAGGAACGCGTCTAAATTTCGATAAACCGAAAATTCTTTATCCGATACTTGAAAAACCAATACTTTATTGGTTGATAGATTTGCTTAAAGAATATTGCGGTCATTTTGTTTTTGTTCTATCGGAATCAGGAAAAGATAATGTAAAAAATTATATCGATAAAGAATATACGATTAATTATGATATAGCTATTCAAAAATCGCCAATCGGTATGGGCGACGCAGTCTTAGCCGCCGAAAATTTCGTTAGAACTGAAAACGCTCTCATTATATGGGGAGATCAGGTTTCAATAAAAAAGCGGACAGTTGAAAAATGTATAGATTCTCATATATCAAGAATAAACGCAAAATTCACCTGTCCCGTATTCAGAAAAAAAAATCCGTATATTCATTTTGTTACAAAAAATAACCGTCTGATTAGTGTTCTCCAAAAAAGAGAAGGCGATAATATGCCTGAAGAAGGGTTAAGCGATTGCGGATTTTTTTTGTTTAAAACAAAAACTTTATTTGACTGTCTAAAAAAAAATATTTATAATAAACGGCTTATCGGAAAGCAAACAGGCGAAATTAATTTTCTGCCTTTATTTTCCGAATTTGATAATGAAAAAGGCGAAACAGAACTTCTTGAGATTATTTCCGAAGAAGAGACTATAGGTATAAACGATATTAATGACGTAAAACTATTAACCGAATATCTCAAGAAAGGGAATTTATAAAATATGAATAACCAGAATTTCAATGTTGTTATATTTTCTGGCGGACGCGGAACGCAATCAATTACGGACGCTATATTAAAATATCCGTTAATAAATATTACAATGATTGTGAACACTTATGATGACGGGCTATCAACCGGTAGAATAAGAAAATTTATTGGAAATATGCTTGGCCCGTCGGATATAAGAAAAAATATTTCCCGTTTAATGCCAATAAAAGAAACATCCGATAGAAGCCTTAATTATCTGCTTGAACACAGACTGCCTGTATCAGCGGTTTATGAAGACGGAATAAATACTTTGGAATTATTTATTAGCGATAAACCCTGCGGATACGATTTAATCGACAGACATTTCAATAATCTAACGGTTAAACAAACAAGGTTTTTAAAAAAATATTGTTTTGAATTTTTTAAATTATGCGAAGCGCGGAAAAAAAATAATATTGTTTTTGATTTTTCCGATTGTTCTCTCGGCAACATTTTTTTCGCTGGATGTTACTTATGTTGCGGTCAAGATTTTAATAAAGCTGTCGAGGAATTTCAAAAATTCTGTTCAATTCAAGGAAAAGTTCTGAATGTTACAAACGGACAAAATTTAATTCTTACCGGACTTAAACAGGACAATACTTTTTTAAAAAATGAAGCGGAGATTGTATCTCCCCAAAACTCGTCGCATATTTCAGAAATTTTTTTATTAAAAGATTATTTTAATAACCAATATTGCGATGTAATAAATTCAAAGAGCTTTGCCGAAAAACTTGATTATTTAAGAAATTGCGAAAAACCGGCCGAGTTAAATACCGAAGTTGAAAAATCTTTAAAAGAAGCCGATATAATAATTTACGGACCCGGCACTCAGAATTCTTCGCTGTTCCCGACGTATTTAACTGAAAATCTTGCGGAATGCATAGCAGAAAATAACAATGCTGAAAAAATTTTTGTAGCCAACATCTATCGAGATTATGATATTCAAAGCGAATCCATAAATAGTCTCATAGATAAATTTTATTTTTATATATCAAGAAAAAATAAAATTAAAATAGAAAAAAAAGATATAGTTTCTCAATATTTTTTTCAGAAAAGCGATAACGACCAACTTGATAATCCCAATTACATTTCATTTTCAGAACATAATTTTACGGATTTAGTTTCAAAAGTTAAAATTGGAGATTGGGAAGATAAATCCGGAAAACATCTCGGCGGCAAAATACTTGACGAAATACTTAAAATAATTCAAAGCAAACGGGATATAAAACTTAAACCATTTCATCATACTCTTTCAATCATAGTCCCCGCTTTAAATGAAGCAAAAACCATAAAAACCGTTTTAAACAAATTGTCATTGTTAAATTTTGACGAATTTAATTTAAACAAAGAAATAATCGTTGTTGACGGCGGTTCAACGGACAAAACTTTAGAATTCGCAAAATCTGAAAGTCATATCAAGGTTTTATCATTAGCGTCAAAGAAAGGACGCGGCGCCGCGCTAAAATTTGGAATTGAACACGCAAAAGGAAATATAATTGTTTTTTTTCCTTCAGATAACGAATATAAAACCGACGAGATACATTCGATAATACTTCCTATAATTCAAGGGCAATTCGATATCGTGTTCGGAACAAGATTAATCAAATGCGCTAATCTTGACGCCTCAATATTGAACATATATAAAAAAAATTATTTTAATTATTTTTTAAGCAAATACGGAGGCATAGCGTTAAGCGTTATGTCTTTAGTTTTATACAACAAATATATAACGGATCCGCTAACAAGTTTTAAAGCGTTTAACGCCGACATTTTAAAAAAATTCAATTTAAAAAAAGACGGCGTTGATATGGATATGGAAATAATCGCAAAATCCTCAAAAATGAAAAAATTTATTCTTGAAATTCCGGTTGAGTTTTCGCCGCGCCTTAAAAGCGAAGGGAAAAAAATAACATTGTTAGACGGATTGAAATCTATTATAACTTTTTTAACTTTAAAATTTTCAAAGGAAAAATATGATTTCTAAAAACAAACTATCTATAATCATACCTGCGTATAACGAAGAAAAATTTATCGGCGAACTGATAGAAATTATTGAAAAAATTAATATTGAGCCGCTTGGTTTCGATAAGGAAATAATCGTAGTCGACGATTGCTCCAAAGACAAAACTTTTGAAAAAGCAAGTAATTATAAAACCGTTAAATGCGTCAGACATCCGGTCAACAAAGGGAAAGGCGCGGCTGTTCAAACCGGAATAAAAGAATCGTCAGGAAATTATATACTTGTTCAGGACGCCGACCTTGAATATGATCCGGCGGATTATATCCCGATGCTCGAAAAACTTAATTCCGAACTTAAAAACAATAAACTTGTTTCGATTTACGGAAGCCGGATATTAGGTCAAAAAAAATTAGGTAGAAAATCAGGAATACACCCGAGCCAGGGTTTAGGTCCGTTTATAATGAATAATGTTCTGACTCTTCTCGCTTATATTTTATTCGGAAAATTGATTACGGATACTTTGACTGCGTATAAAATATATCCGGCTGAAATTATCAAAGGCTTTACAGTAAAAACAAAAGGTTTTGAAACAGACCACGAACTGACTTCAAAATTAATTAAACAAAACGTAAAAATAACCGAAGTTCCAATATCATATAATCCGCGAACTGTTCAAGAAGGAAAAAAAATAAAGGCAATAGACGGACTAAAAGCGATATGGACTTTTATAAAATTCAGATTTTCCGATTAAAAGTCAAATAATATTTTAACCCAAACACTGCAATTGGATTTTGAAAAAACGCTAAAAGTAAGGGAAAATAATTGTTACTATTCCGGCGCATTTTTAAAAACCGTTAAAACGGTTTATTTTTCGGATATTCTATCATTAACCCCGCAATTAATTGCGGGGTTAATAAAAAAGCATACGTATTTTTCAAACCGTTTTAACGGTTTTATTATTTCAGTTGAATAGCAACAAATAATAAGGAATAATTTTAATGTCTATTACAAAATCTTCATTAGAAAAAAAATCATCTCCGCCGATTATTAAATCGCCCAGATACGGTTTTGAAAAATACATTATCTATCCGCCGGCAAATTTAATTACTCCGCTGCTTATCAAATTAAAATTAACTTCTGACCAGACAAGCATCCTCGCTTTAATTTTGACTATTGCCGGCGGCGTATTTATTGTTTTGGGATATAACAATTATTTCTATAATTTGATCGGTATCGCGTTTTGGGCTATTGGAATTATTCTTGATTTGGCGGACGGCGAAATCGCTCGCAGAACCGAAAATTTCGGCATTCTTGACAAAATGAAGGATTCCTGCGTTCATACCGTATGGTATTTTTCAATATCTCTTCAATCGCATTTCAGATATAATTCTGATATAATTGATTTGCTTTGTTTCAGCGCGCTTGCTGTTTTTGCTATACGGCTCGGCGTAACCTTAAATATGGATTACAGAATACTCAGGGATAAATACAGAGCTATTCTAAAAAATCCTGATATCTCGCCAAAAATGGAAAATAAAAATTCAGGCGCAAATATTTTTTGGGTAAATCCTTCGTTTAAAAATTTTTTATATTTTATTTTATATTGCGATACAGTTTGGATCGCGATTATCGTTTGCGGATTATTCGATAAACTTTTGTGGTTTTATTTGTTTTATATGATTACGGATTTACTTCAATCTATTTATATAATGCTGATTAATTCTTATAGAACCGGAAATTTATTTGGGAAAAGAAATTGATTAAATGAAAAAAATATTAATACCTTTTGATTTTTTGACGAGTTTAATAATAATTTTTTCCGGCGTTTTATTTTCTCTGCCTTTGATAATAACGGGAAGGATTTTTAAACTTTTTAGACTTAGAAAATTTTATAAACGCCATAGATTTATTTGGCTTCCAAGCGCATCGTATCAAACAGGATTAAATAAAGGCGGCAGATGGGGCGTCCTTCCATATCACACTACCTTTGACGGATATTTTGAAAAAAATTTCATAATACATTTGATTGGCGACAAATATTTAAAGGTTCAAGTTGATAAAGACGTTTATGTTATAGATTATCCGATTTTTTTAAAAAAAATTATGTCTGCCGGAATATTTAAATATTCAATTTTATCTATGAATGTAGTTTTATTAAATCTTTATATGTCCGTTTTTATCTTTAAAAATAAAATCGATTTAATCGGTTCAGGAAGCCCGTATTTTATAGGAGTGAATACGGCAATTTTTTCATTTATAACAGGATGTCCGTATTATTGGGGACCAGGATGCAATTATGATCTGGATATTGAACTTAACGGTCTGCCTAAATATATCCCCTCCAAAAAAGTAGCGATGCTGTGCATAAAAATCGCGACCAAATTCGCATTCAAATTAAATTCCATTCGTCAGGATTTAAAGGATTATCTTGTTAAAAAAGGAACCCCTGCCGATAGAATTACCGTAATCTACAACGCTGTGGATTTGGAATTATATAAAAAAAAACCGGATTATTCAAAGCTTGAAGAATTTAAAAACAATTTTAAAATTGTTTATGCCGGAAGAATAAACAGAGTTAACGTAATTCATCATATTATAGAATGCGCCAATTTAACATATAAAAAAATTCCTAATGCAAAATTTTTAATTCTCGGAGGAGGCTTATCCGGCGACGATAAAAAATATTTTGAAGAATGCAGAGAACTTATAAAAAAATATAATATTGAAAAATATGTTTATATGCCCGGAATTTTTATTTCTAACTTTGAAGTTGCAAATTATAAATTATGCTGCGATATAAACCTTATAACTATGGGCGGATTGAGTTTGATTGAATCCGCAGCCTCAGGAAAACCTGTAATTGTCTATGATTATGACTGGCATTCGGAACTTATCGAAAACAGAAAAACCGGTCTTCTTGTAAAATACAATGATTTTCAGCAGATGGCAGATTGTATTTTCGAATTATACTCTAATCTCGAACTCGGAAAAATTCTGGCTGAAAACGCATATAACCGCATTTTGGAAAGACATACGTTTGAAAAAGAAAAAGAAAATCTTATACGGTTTTATGAAAGCATATACGCTGAAATCTAAATTATTATCAGAATTTATTATATAAACAAAGAATTTTAGAATTGGAGATAAATTAAAAATGTTCAAAAAATTATTTTCAAAATTAAGCGGAAAATCCGATAAAAAAAATATAATAATGATTACGATTGATCAATTAAGAACCGACCGGCTCGACAAATTCGAGATTTTTAAAAAACTAAAAAGCCGCGGGATTTACTTTGATAATGTAATTACTTACGCTCCTTACACAATAGCTTCAATGACCGCGTATTTTACGGGTATGTATGGAATTCAAAACGGAGTTGACGCTTATTACGCTTCGCCGAGATTCAAAAAAAACGAGGTTCATACGCTCGCTCAATATTTTCAAGATAACGGATATTATACCTGCGCCGATTATATAAACGAAATGATGGCTCCGCATCAGGGATTTGATAAATTATTAATTCACAATGAGTTTAAAGATAAACTTATAGAGCGGCATTTAGGACTTCTTGAAGAAATGAAAAATGGGAACCGTCCCTATTTTCTTTATCTTCATTTCAGCACAATACATACAATGGTGGTAGAAAATATAATCCATAAATTCAATGATTTTGACGAGGGATATTTTAATCCTGCGAACAGAAATACTAACGCTGAACGTTATGAAGGTTATATAAAATACGCGGCTGATTATTTAGAAAAAATAATGGATTTCATTGATTCTAATAATACGCTTGAAAATTCAATACTTATTTTTCAAACAGACCACGGATGCAGTCTCGGCGAAAAATCGGGCGAACTTGCATACGGAGTATATTGTTATGATTATACTGTCAAACTCTGGTCGATTATGATTGGAAAAAATTTATTTCCCGAAGGGAAAAAAATTTCGACGCAGACGCGAACTATCGACGTTATGCCTACCTTGATGGATATTGCGAATATTTCGCAGGACCCGCAATTTTTTCCAATTCAAGGTTCAAGTTTAATTCCGGTAATAAACGGAATTGAAACCGCTCACAGAGAAGCGTTTATTCAGACAGCTCCTAATCATGGACCGACTCAGTCGCCTTATAAACCTAATTTAAAAGCGCTGCGAAACGGCGAATGGAAATTATTATACAATGATACTACTGAAAAAAAAGAATTGTATAATATCCTAAAAGACCCGGAAGAAAATAATAATCTCGCCGGAATGGGAATGGAAATCGAAAATGAATTATGGGCTAAACTTAGCAGAATTTAATTAATAAAAGAGTTGAAAAAAATGTTTGAAAGAATACTTGATAAAATACCGGAAAACTATAAACGTCAGCCCGGAAAAGTTTCCGGAAAAACCATATTTTTAGGGCTGGACGGAATCGAACCGTCAATCTTTTATAAATTGCTTGACGAAGGAAAACTTCCGAATTTTTCTAAAATCAAAAGCAATGGACTTTACGGAAATACAATAACTTCAATACCTAACGAATCGCTGTTATGCTGGACTATTATGTATACCGGAAAAAACAGCGGCAAACTCGGATTGCTCGGTTACTGGAAAAAAAATAAAAACGGGTATAATTACATTTACAGCGAAGTGAACAATATACCTTCGCCCGATATATTTGATTATTGTTTATATTACGATAAAAAAATTTTTTCAGTTGGAATGATTGGAACTTTTCCGCCAAAACCCGTTAACGGCGTTTTAGTATGCGGGCCGTTATCTTACGATGAAAAATGTTTTACGTTTCCAGCCGACATTACGCCAATAATCCTTGAAGAAGGATACGTTATTCGGGCTTCTCAATATATGTCCGAGAGCGAAATATTAAACGGCATAACCAAAAGATTTGAACTCGGAAAACTTTTAATGAATTACGGCAACTGGGATATATTTATGCTCGGTTCGGAATTCACAGATACGGTTGGACATTACTGGTGGAACAAACGACCCGAATTTATTGAAGAAGTATATATGCTTTGCGATAAAAAACTCGGTGAAATCATAGATATATGCGGCGAAGAAAATAACTATATAATTTTATCCGACCACGGAATGGGTCCAAGAAAATACAGATGGAATTTAGGAAAATGGCTTATCGATGAAAAATTTATGTTTGTAAAAACAGACGATGAAAGAAAAAAAGAATCCGATTTTACAAAAAACAGACTGCGTAAGCAGTTTTATGACAATTTAAAAAAAGAAGATACGGGTTCCTTAAAAAAAATATTAAAACGCTGCGCCTTTGAATTATGGCTTTTAAAACAGAATATACCCGTATTAAATAAAATGAAAATTCCTTTTATGAAAAGACCGGTAGGCGCGCATAATGAAAATCTTATCATTCCCGGAACGAATTCGCCGATTGATTATAACAAATCATTAGCGTTTCATCATATTCCGAATCTCGGCAGAGTCGCTGGAATTTATCTAAATTTTATGCCGATGAATCCCGCCGCTCCGATAAAATCAGTTTCCGAATATGAGAATATCAGAAATACTCTTATAGAAAAATTGAAAAAAGTTTCAGATGAAAAAACAGGAAATCCGATAATTAAAAACGTATGGAAACGCGAAGAATTATACAGCGGCGCTTATACAAACGAATTATTCGATATAATAATCGAATTCAACGAAGATTATACTGATTTCGAAGATTCAAAAGATTTTTACAAAATGGAAAATATCAGAACTCTTGCCGAACCTGTAATATATCATCGTGAAAAAGGAATTTTTTTCGCAGCCGGTCACTGTTTCAACGGCAAAAATGTTGCAGTAAGAATTCACGACGTCTATTCCATTTTAAGCTATCTTCTTGATTTGCCTGTTTATAAAAACGTTGATTCAAAGTTAGACAAATCTCTGTTTAACGATAATTTCAATGCAACTCATAAATATGAAATCATAGATAACGAACCTGAAAAAGGAAGAAAAGAACATTTGCTTAGCGAAGACGAATTGAATTACGTTAAAAAAAATCTTAATAAATTGGGTTATTTGAAAAAAAAATAGAGGGTTGATATGACTGAATGTTTTTTATGCGGGAATAAAAAATTAAAAGAATATCATTATAAAGTATTTTATGACTCAAGTATAATCTGTAAAATTTACGTATGCCCGGATTGCGGAAATTGTTTCCAGCTTAAACATAATGAAAATCAGTATATTGAAATCAACAAAACAACATTTAATAAATATCAAATGCTGAATAAACGGCCTGAAAGCGTAAAAAATATTCTTGATACA
>ERZ795059.4175-NODE-4175-length-13669-cov-12.208609_pt1 | contig 13669 bp, 7 predicted proteins | sample MGYA00375143_ERZ795059 | MGnify/ENA primary metagenome ERZ795059 (study PRJEB30188, sample SAMN05720168) | activated sludge metagenome | isolation source: Anaerobic digester | place: USA | collected 2015-01-07 ... | reverse complement strand
TCCCGAGTTAAGGGTTAGCGGATCGGCAGGAGAGCAAGAAGCAAATCTCAATATAGATTATTTACAATATGCTGGACAATCCCTAAAGGGTTCAATGGCTATTCAATATTCTTCGATAGCTAATCTACTAAAAGATACAAAAATAAATTATTCATTCCTGAGCATTGAAACTAATAGGCCAATCCTAGAAGGAAGGATTGTAGCTCTAGACAACAACCTTGAAGTTTCAATTATCGCATCATCAATTCCATTGGAAGAAATATTGCCATCTACTCTTAATATTTCTGGAGATATAGAGTTAAAGGGAAGTGCAACCATTTTAATATCAGGTAAAAAGTTCAATCTTTCTGATATATCTTATCTGGGTCTGCAATTCAACACTAGAAAAGCAGAAATGAAAGGAATATCTTTTTCAGCTTCGGCTGTAATAAAGCTTAAGGGTTCTGCTTTATCTTTGGAATCTGGATTTTTCTCTTATCAGAACTATAGATTTGAAAATATAAATGCTGAATACGATATAGATACAAAACAAGTCACCTATGATCTGAATTCTAAGATAGTAATTGGTAAACAATTGCTAAGCGCTAGGTTGAAAGGCATAGGCGAAAATGTGGATGACTCTATCTTTAAACCAGATATGGCCCAGAATTTTCATATTATCGGGGATATAATTGAAGCAAAATTCGGATCTAGAGCTATAGATCCACTAACCTACTCAATTTCTTATTTGGAACACAACCTACAGATTCATCTAAGCCAAGCAAACGGGGACAGCATCGATGCCTCGATAAATAATATGACAGATTTTGATCTTGTCCTAAATGATTTATTTAAGGTCAAAGGAAAAGCTAGTGGTAAAATCCAAGCAAACGAAGTATCAGCTGACATTGTTTTGGAGAAAATTGATTTAACATCGCTAGGAGCTTTGATCTCAAAAGATATTTTACGAGATATCTCGGGAGACGCATCGGCTGTATTGCATCTCTCTGGAGATATATCAGACCCTAGAATTGAAGGCAGAATCTTATTCAGCAATTTTATTATCGATCCGAATCTATATGTTCTAGAAAAAATGGGACCTTTCAATGCAGAAATTACTATAAGTGATGGGGTAGTGGAATTAAGTCCAACAATTGTGAATATTGGAACTGGCGATATTTCCCTTGCTGCGACTGCGAACCTTGCTAGATGGCAACTCAGCGATATCAAAGTCTTTTTTTCAACTCTTGAGAAAGCTTCTATGCGCTTAAAAGGAACTATTGGTGGGTTGAATACTGATGGCATTTGGATTAAAGGCGATATAAAAGCAGCAATATCTTCGGATTTTGTCGAAATTAGCGGGAATATACTTCTCGATAATGGGACACTTGAAGTTGATCCTAATGGTTTTGTTTTCTCCGAAAACACTCAATCTCCAGTCTCGCCTCTTTATCTCAATTTAATTGTCACATTTGGGAAAAATGTCCAAATGTATATACCTGACAAGGACATATCACTTATTAAAGGTACTATATCTCCTACTTCGACTTTGAAAGTGCAATACGATCAGGCAAAAGGAGATCTTGCTGTAAATGGTAGCATTGAGCTTCGTTCGGGATACATATATTATCTCCTGAGAGATTTCTTTATAAAAGAGTGCACAATAGAACTCTCAGAAAACCAATCCAAATTCAATCCAGTTATGACTGTCATTGCTGAGTTGATGGAGCCCAGCAAGGATGGAATGATCAAAATAACGCTTTCAGCCAACAAATCTCCTATAGATAACTTCAATCCAGTATTGTCTTCGGTGCCTCCAAAAAGCCAAATCGAGCTTCTTGCGCTTCTTGGTGGTGGATTAGCACTGTCAGAATTAGCAGAGAATACTCCTCTTACATTGAAAGAAGCAGTAATCGCAAGCTCAGAGTTTCTTACACATAATTTGGTTTTTAGATCATTCGAGCAACGAGTTCAAAAGGCTTTAGGCCTTGATGTTCTTTACCTGCAGTCATCTTTTATTCAGCGTTGGCTTCTAGATATAACAGATGAGGCCCATAAGGATCAGACTAATTTATCGAGGTATCTAATTGGAACAGGGCTTTTTGGAGGAAAATATATAACCGATTCAGCTTTTGCGCATTTTTCTCTTAGGATAGAGCAGAACCCGCTTGAGAAAACTGGATTTTTGCAATTAAATCCAGAAGTTGGACTCGAACTGCAATCTCCATTTGGTCTTTTGCAATGGAGTATGTCGTTTGGTAAAGAAGGAATGCCCTTAAATAACCAAGACCTTAGTTTGAGTTGGCGTATCAATTTTTGAGAAAATACAGGAGCAGCAATGAAATATTCGCATAGGCTTTTCATCGCAATCATTATGATTTTTTGTGCTTTTCAAATAATTTGCGCTCAGTCTTCGACAGAAGAGCTTCCTCACCAAGATAATTCTCAGGATTGGTTTTGGAATAAAAAAATAGCTGGATTCAAATGGGATGGATTACACTATGCAAACCGCAATGATCTCGATTCCATGCTGCGTGGCTACATAGGGACAATTTTTACCGAGAATATTTGGATAGAAATTCAAGCAAAGCTCTATGCACTAGATTGGTTTGAGAGCATAGAATCGATGGCATTACCAGCTGGAGATGAAGAAGATAGAATAATAATTAAATTCATAGTGATCGAAAAGCCATCTATCAGCTCTATAAAAGTCATTGGAAACAGTTCTATCAGAACGTCGGAATTACTCGATGTCGCTTCTTCGAAAACCGGTGTAATTTTTAATGAAGATAAAGCAAAGGCTGATGCGCTTGCGATCCAAAAATTCTACCTCCAGAAGGGTTTCCCAGATGCAAAAGTCGAATATGAAAAGAATCCTACCACAGGAGATACTAACCTAATAGTGTTGACATTCAAGGTAACCGAAGGAACAGCTGTTGTTGTTAGAAAGATCACATTCTCAGGTAATTCTGCATTTTCTTCTCAGACTCTCAAAGGCCAGGTAACACTTAAAGAAGCTGGGCTTTTTCAGAAAGGAGCATACGAAGAATCAAAGCTGGCTGAAAGCCGAACAGCTTTAGAAGATTATTATGCATCTAAGGGATATGTAGATGCTAAAGTCATAGATGTAATCAAGAATTATTCCAAAGATGAAAAAAGTCAGAAAAACTATATAGACATAACTTTTGTTATAGCCGAAGGCAAGCAATGGAGATTAGGTGATATTGTCTTTGAAGGCAATAGTATATTTTCTACATCTCGCCTTGCTTCTTTGATATCTCTAAAACAGAATGAACCCATAAATCTGAAGCGCCTTCTTACTGACAAACAAAAAATAGACGATCTATATTATGAATCCGGCTATATTTTCAATAATATAACAATGACTGAAGTTCGAGATGAACAGACTGGAAAAATTTCATTCAAGATCTCGATCATCGAAAGGGATAGGGCTCATATAGAGAGTATTACCTTCAAGGGCAATACAAAGACAAAGGATTATGTCATTGCAAGAGAAATACCGCTTGAAGCTGGTGAAGTATTTTCAAAGACAAAGATCATCGATGGACTACGAAATCTATATAGCCTTCAATACTTCTCATCTATCGAGCCTGAGATTCATCAAGGAAGTGTAATAGACTTGATGGATCTGGTTATAAATGTAGAAGAAATGAGCACATCTCAAATACAATTTGGTCTTACGCTATCTGGACTTGGACAACAATCTGCTTTTCCTATCTCAGGATTTGTAAAATTTAGCGACTTGAATCTTGGGGGCACGGGAAAGAACCTTCAGGTCAACATGACACTTTCTCCAGATGAACAAAGCCTAGAGACTTCATTTGGTCAGAGCTGGCTTTTTAATAAGCGAATATCTCAGAGTCTTAGCTTCAATATAGCGCATTCAATCCTTCAGACTGCACAAGATTCTATAGCTCCTATTTTCTCTGAGGAAGACATTCCAGATCCGTTTATTGCGCTTGGAAGTGGACCAAATGAATGGGATGGCCTTCTTTCATCGGTTTCAGATACTTACTTGATGGATTACGATGATTATGCTTTCAGCCTTGGGTATTCGATGGGCTATGTTCATAAAATATCGCAAGGGGATGTGGGAATTTCTGGGGGTGTTTCTTCAGGCTTAGATATGTCTTCCTATGACAGCGCCAAATATCGCCCTTACGAAAAAGAAATGCGCGACTATAATGGTCAATGGGTATTAAAAAATTCTATTTTTGGTCGGGTATATCTGAATAAGTTGGATTATTGGTATAACCCTGGGAAAGGATACTTTTTAAGTGAACGTCTCGCTTACACAGGGTTATTGCCAATAGAACGTCAATTCTATATCAGATCTGATACGCGTGCAGAATTATATGCAACACTTTTTTCCATTCCTTTCTCAAGTACTTGGATATTCTCACCAGTTCTCGGTATTCATAGTGGAGTTCAGGCACTTTTCCCTCAACCATGGAATTCGCTAAAAGTTACAAAAGACTGGGTATATATTGATGGCACATTCAATGTGAGAGGTTGGAAATCTTTATACAACGGACACGGAATCCTTGTATGGGAAAACTGGCTAGAGCTACATCTTCCTCTCGTTCCTCAGATCCTAAGCTTAGATGGATTTTTTGACGCTGGAGCAATGATGACTGAGAACGGCTGGCTTGATATGACTTTTGATTCACCAGTCTCTACAAATAGTGATACTTTAGGATGGAATAATTTTGCCTTCTCTGTTGGCTTTGGGGCTAGATTTATAATTCCTCAGTTTCCTTTTAGATTCTATCTTGCTAAGCGTTTTGTATATGATGGTTCTAAAGTCGAATGGAAGACTAAAGGAGGTTCCTTCGATTTTGTTTTGAGCATTACGCAACCGCTCTATTGATTCATAAAGAATTCATATGGAGGTCTATACAATAAGGCTGCTTCTTGTACTATGAAAAGCAGCTCTCTATAATGTCTTCATGTCTTCTAAATCAGATTCGATGCTCGATCAATATCGCAGAATAAAGGCTAAGCATCGTGATGAAATTCTCTTTTTTAGATTGGGCGATTTTTACGAAATGTTCAATGAAGACGCTCAAGAAGCGAGTGCAATTCTCGATCTGACTTTAACCAAGCGGCAAGGCCTTCCTATGTGCGGAATACCTTATCATGCTGCCAAAGCCTATATTGCTCGACTTCTTAAAGCCGGGAAAAAGGTAGCAATTTGCGAACAAAAGGCACTTTCTAAAAATAAGCGCGGTCTTATGGATCGCGAAGTTGTAGAAGTGATTACACCAGGTACTGCATTAGAAGATGATTATCTAGAACAGGGCACAAATAACTATTTAGCAGACATTTGCATAATTGATCAAAGGCTTTGTTTTGCTTACTTAGATGTATCCACAGGCGAATTTAGAGCTTTTTCTTTGGCCTTCAAGAGAGAAATGGTAGCAGAGACAATAAGAGCCGAATTATATCGTTTGTCACCTCGTGAGATTTTAGTTCAGCAATCTATTCTTGATCAACCCAAGCTTTTTCAGGTTATACGTGAGTGTGGCTCAATCATAGAAGCCCAGCCGGACTGGGTCTATGATATTTCGCACTCGCTCGACTTGCTTAAGAAAAAATTCGGCATTGTGTCTCTAAAGGGTTTCGGTTTTGAGGATAATGCTCCTGAAATCGCAGCCGCAGGTAATTTACTTGAATATGTACAGGAAATGATACGTAAAAATTGCCCTCATATTCGAGCCTTGCTCCCCTATGAAGAAAAAGAATACGTGCTTTTAGATGAAGCCACAAAGAGAAACTTGGAACTTGTAAAGAATCTTAGTGATTCTAGCAAGAGAGATACTCTTATTGAGGTAATAGATAAAACCAAAACAGCGGGCGGAGCTCGTCTTCTGCGCCAATGGCTCTTTCAACCTCTCAGAATTCGCGAGAAAATCGAAGAACGCTTAGAAGCAATTTCGTTTTTATACCATAATCAAATATTACTGACAGATATCAGAAAATTACTTTATGGCATTCTCGATATAGAGAGATTGATATCTCGTCTTGCTGTCGATAAGGCTCATGCTAGAGATCTAAGAGCTATTCATGATTCAATCAATATTGGAATAAACCTTTTTGCTCTGATAGCATCTGCTCAAGCTCCTTTCGAACTAACTTCAAGGATGAGCAAGGAGCAACTTGAAGCTTGTAAGCATGTTATCGATACTATAGAAAAAACTATCTTGGAAGAGCCATCTATTTTGTTGACAGAAGGCAATATTATAAGGGATGGTTACGACAAAGAGCTTGACGATCTGAGAAATCTGCATAAGAACACTCAGAAAGTACTTGAAGACTACCTTAAAGATGAGAAAAAGCGTACAGGGATTCAAAATCTACGGATAAGATATAATAGAATAATTGGTTATTACATTGAAGTGACAAAAGGAAATCTTGCGAATGTTCCTTCTCATTTCATTCGCAGACAATCTCTAGTTGGCGCAGAACGATATACTACCGATCGATTAGCAGAACTAGAGAGCAAGATCAATGGAGCGCAGGAGCGCATTATTGATATCGAGAAGAATATTTTTATCGAGATAAGAGATAGCCTGAAACAATTTATCCCTGCGCTGCTAGAATGCGCCTCAGAAATATCAAGGATAGACTGCTTGGCATCACTTGCTCAGACTGCAACTGAGCAAGGTTTTACAAAACCTCAAATTGAAGAAGAAGAAGATATAGAGATAATAAATGGCCGACATCCTGTAGTAGAAATCTGTTTGCCTTATGGAGATTTTGTACCAAATTCAATTAGCCTTTCAAGAAAGAGCAACTGGTTTATATTGATAACAGGTCCTAATATGGCTGGTAAATCTACTGTGCTTCGGCAAACGGCGCTTATTGTGCTTCTTGCTCACATGGGCAGTTTCGTACCAGCTGAATCGGCAAAGATAGGGCTCGTAGACAAGATTTACTGTCGTGTAGGAGCGCAGGACAATCTAGCTAGAGGTGAGAGCACTTTTCTGGTTGAAATGCATGAGACCGCTTTTATACTCAACACCGCGACTGAGAAAAGCCTTGTGATTATGGATGAAGTAGGTAGGGGAACAGGGACTCTGGATGGAGTTTCGATAGCTTGGGCGGTAAGTGAGTACCTTATAAAGAGAATCAGCTGCAGAACACTTTTTGCAACGCATTATCATGAGCTTACAACTATGGCAATTCCAGGGATGCGCAACATGAGAATGGTTGCAACCGAACAAGATGGCAATATATCTTTTCCAAAAAGGCTCGAAGATGGTGCTTCAAGCGGTTCTTATGGCATACATGTTGCAAATCTTGCTGGATTGCCAAAAGAGGTTATCATAAGAGCTTCTGAAGTTGAATCACATTTTAATTCTATGGAGCAAGCATTAAAAGAAGAAAAACTCGAAGAAACCGCAGTTCCTTCTTATGAACTATTTAGCACTGAGGATATTGTCATCGAAACATTGAAAAATATAGATCCAAATAATATTACACCAATTAAAGCTCTTCAAATTTTATCTGACCTCGTTGAGAGATTGAAGCAATGATATGAATAATGAGCGATTATTTAATGATGGATTCTATCTTCAGGAAAGCTAATGCTCAGACTCTTGATTATATATTTCCCCAGCACTGTGTTCTATGTGGATCGATTGTGAGCGCAGTATCTTGGTCTCCTGCACCTCTCTGCGCTTCTTGTGAACGGACATTAGAGTTTATCAGGGGTCCACGCTGCAAACACTGTGGAAGAGAGCTTATCAGCGAGCTGGAATATTGTATGGATTGCCGCAATTTACAGACTTCCTTGACACACATAATTCCAATATTCAATTTTCGTGGCAATGCAGCCAGTTTAATCCATGCATTTAAGACGGGTCAGCGTATTTCTTTGGCCCGCTATTTTGCTTATCGTATTTCTATGCTTGATGAATTAGTAGGAAATATTTCTAGTTCTATATGTCTTGTTCCTGTGCCCCCAAGGCCTGAAAAATTGAAATCTGGACAATTCGATCAAGTAGGCACTATAGCAGAATCACTTATAGAATATGGCTTTCATCATAAAAAGATGCTTTTGAGATTATCAGGAAGCAGTCAACAAAAATTTCTAGATCGTGCTGGTCGCCTTAAGAATGCTTCGCTATCTTATACACTCTTATCTGAAAAAAAAATCATGGAAAGAATCATTTTGCTCGATGATGTTTGTACCACAGGTGCAACTCTTGAGGCTTGTGCAAGGTTATTGATGCAAAATGGGAACGAAGTTGCCGGTGCAATTGTCCTTGCTGCTGATTAGGCTTAATATGCAGGTGCGAATCTTGACGAATAATGCAAGAATATCTATAATGACACTATAATAAAGTTTGAGATTCTTTTTTGCGGCATGCAGGAAGAGTCGTGCAAACGGCTCTTTTTTTATTCCCTCTATATAGCGGGAAATAGAGCGGCTACTATTGAACATTTAGCAAATGTTTTGCAGCTAGCTGACCTGCCTAGCAGAAAATCCGCCCAAAGCGGTTTCTCTGTGGATATGCGCTTCCGCTTGAGCTTAACAATCGTCGACATAGAAGATAGAAGCACATCGCCAAAAGAAGGCAGGACAAATAGGCCAGTGCGGCTTAAGTCTGAATGATATTTAAGCCGAGCTTTATACCAAAGAATAGGAGCGGATGGAAGGGAATGACAGATAAAGACCTTCAAGAAGAGATCGATGTAGCACTAAAAGCAGGAGGGCTCGATCTATTGGAATTCTCATTAGTTCGACACAAGGGTGGCGATCTTCATGTCAAAGCGGTAATCTATAGACCCGAGGGAACAGGCACCGATGAATGCACTAAAGCATATCGCCTTATACTGCCACGTATTCAGATGGCATTGGGAGTGCAAGATCCATACATTGAGGTCTATAGCCCAGGTATAGACAGGGCTATTCGAACAGAGAGGGAATGGGCAGCCTTTAAAAATCGTTATATAAAATTCATGACTTCCGAAAGTAATGACTGGAAGAAAGGTCGCATAGTACATTTTGATAACAAAAAAGTACAAATAGAAATGGACGATACGATATTGAATATTCCCATAGCTTCGATTATAAAAGCGAAGCTTGATTCATCTCGCGAGGGAGAAAAAGTACATGGCATCTGAAATGGCAGAAGCAATTCATCAGTTGATCTCTGAAAAGGGGATTCCTGAGGATCTTATAGTTAAAACGCTCGAAGAGGCGATTCTAGCAGCCTACAAGAAAAAATTCGGAACCAACGATAATGCTATAGTCCGATTGAAGGAAAACTATGAAGGAATCGAAATCTATGCAAAAAAGACCATAGTCTCGGATGAAGATTTTGAAGACGAAGTCTTGGAGATTCCACTTGAGGAAGCTAAAAAGCTTGCAGATGAAGCTGAGATCGGAGATATTCTCGAGATTCCCATTGATCCATCCGAGTTCGACTTTCAATCGGTTATGCTTGCAAAGCAGACGGCTCGACAGAGCTTAAGAGATATATCTCGCGATACGCTATATGCAGAGTTTAAATCGAAAGTAGGAGAAATAGTTATTGGGTATTTCCAGCGAGAGCGAAATGGGACGATATTCGTTGATCTAGGCAAGATTGAAGGTATTTTCCCGCGCAAGTATCAGTCTCCGAGAGAGACATATCATGTGGGAGATCGAATAAAGGCCCTGATTGTTGAAGTGGAAAAGACCAAGACTGGATTCCAGGTTGTGCTTTCGAGGACCCATGCAGAATTTGTGCGCAAATTGCTTGAACTAGAGATACCCGAGATCTACGACAAGACCATTGAAATATTCAAAATTGTTCGTGAGCCCGGCTATAGGACAAAAGTAGCAGTATATGCAAAGCGAAGCGATGTCGATCCGGTAGGTGCTTGTGTAGGTCCAAAGGGCATGCGAAGTCAACTCATCAGCCAAGAACTTGAAGGCGAAAAGATCGACTTCATTCGATATGATATCAACCCAAAAGAGTTTATCAAAAATGCTCTTGCGCCTGCACAGGTAAAAGAAGTATATATACTGGACGAAGCCAGACATACGGCGCTAGCAGTAGTCGATGAACATGAGCTTTCCATTGCAATTGGAAAGTCAGGTCAGAATGTCAAGCTAGCAAATCGGCTTTGCGACTGGAATATTGATGTTATGACAGAGGAACAGTACTTGCAAGACTCTAGAAATGTTGAATTGAAAAAGGCCGCAGATCGTCTATTTTCTGTAGAAGAAGAGGGAGAAGAATTCCTGATCAGAGATTTGCCTAATCTAGAGCCAGCTTGGATAAATGCTCTTGAATCAGCAGGAATTCGCTTAATTGAACAGTTCCTAGAATTGGATGAGGAAGAGATTGCACAGTGCACAACTCTCAGCGCTCGAGATATTAGCGCAATTCGCGACATAATCGAAGAAAATGTAGAAATCATACAAGAAGAGGTAGAAGAAGAAGGAATCGTGTCTTATAGTTGTCCAGAATGTGGGTCACCAATAACTATAGACATGGATCATTGCCCATCCTGTGGAGTAGCTCTGAGTTTTGAAGCAGAAGAAGAGCAGGATGAATAAAGGAAAGATATGACAGAGAGCAACGATAAAGACCTTAAGAAAGTGCATCTAATCAAACAGCCTAAACAAGAGACTCCCGAGCAGCCTCAGGAGTTGCCAGCTCAGAATCCTCTCGATCAGGGCGCAGAAAAGAAGAAAGTTGTCGTAGTAGTAAAGAAAAAAATAGTTACCACAAAGAAAGTCCAGGCAAAAGCAATGATACCAGAAGCTCATGAAGATCAAAAAATGAGAGAAAAACAATCCACATTGTCAGCTCAGCCACTTTCCGAAGCAGGAAAGACTACAACGCAAATAAGAACAGAGGATAAAGCTGTTTCTCCTTCTTCGACAGCGCCCTCGACAACAACACTTTCATCATCAAAATCTGCGTCAACAGCTCCATCTCAGAAGTCGTTCGAACACAAGCAGGAAATAAGACAAGATGAGACAATTATCAGCTCTCAGCGGCGCTACTCTTCTGATGGAAGAGCTGGAAATTTGGCTCAAGGAAGACCCAGTTCTACGTATCGGAATGGTCATGAGAGAGTAGAATCTCGTCCAGCAAGCGGATCTTACCAAGGTCGAGCACATGGTCAGCCATCTGGAAGGAGCTATCCATCGACATCTGGCCGATCTGGACAATTCGGATCTCAACAATTTTCTCGTGGGAGTCGTCCTTCTGGTGGTTCTCAAAACCTAAGTGGAACAGGTTCTAGTGGTAGGGCAGCCTATCCTTATGCAAAAACAGGCCAGCCTGGGGGTGCACAAAGATCCGGTGGATATACTGGAGCAAGACAGAGCCCTGCAGGAGGTAGATACGGGTTGCGTCAGACACCAGCCCCTATTCCTTCTACTGAGAACGAGAGACCTGCTTCTCGCAGAGCACCAGCTAAAAAGAAGGGAGTATTCAATAAGCGCGAGGAAGAAACAGAACTCGAGAAGCAGATTCAACTCAAGAAAAAGGCTGAAGCCAAATTGGCAGCAGTTCCAAAATCAATTGACATCATGGAGAATATCAGCATTTCAGAATTAGCAAAAAAAATGAATCTAAAACCTGCTGACCTAATAAGTAAATTGATGTCACTTGGCGTTATGGCAACTATCAATCAAAAAATAGATGCCGATACAGCTGCGATTTTGGCAGCTGAATATAGCTGCGAAGTAAAAGTAGTAAGCCTCTATGATGAGACGGTTATCGAAAAAGCAGCAGATAAACCTGAGGAACTTAAGCCACGGCCTCCAATCGTTACCGTAATGGGGCATGTCGACCATGGAAAAACTAAACTTCTAGATGCGATTCGCAAAACAGATGTAGTGTCTCAGGAATTTGGGGGAATCACTCAACACATCGGTGCTTATATGGTCGAAGCTCCTAATGGGAAAATATCTTTTCTGGATACTCCTGGTCATGCTGCATTCACAAAAATGCGAGCACGAGGGGCAAATATCACGGATATTGTAGTTCTGGTAGTTTCAGCTACAGAGGGTGTCATGACGCAGACCAAGGAAGCTATAGATCATGCGAAAGCTGCAAATGTCCCAATAATTGTGGCTATCAACAAAATCGATCTGCCTGAGGCCAATCCCGACAGAGTAAAAACACAACTTTCAGAACTAGGCCTTATTCCAGAAGAGTGGGGAGGCCAAACACAATTCGTCGAAGTATCGGCTCTCCAAAAAATTGGCATTCCTGAGCTTTTTGATGCAATTCTCATACAAGCTGAAATGCTCGACTTGAAGGCGAACTACGATAGGCTAGCTGATGGTAAAATCATCGAGTCTCTTATAGACCAGGGCCGAGGTATTGTCGCTACAATCATGGTGCAAAACGGAACCTTACATATCGGAGACCCTTTTGTTGCCGGCATTTTCCCAGGTAGAGTAAGAGCTATGTTCGATGATAAAGGAAATCGTATCGAACTAGCTACACCATCTATGCCAGTAGAAGTCATCGGATTCGAAGGTATGCCTGAAGCTGGCGATCCGTTCGAAGTGGTGGAAGACGAAAAATTTGCACGCCAAATCTCAGCAAAGCGCCAGGAACTGAAGAAATACGAAGAAGGCCGCAATGTTAAAAAGGTGACTTTAGATAACCTTTACGAGACGATAAGCCAAGGAGAGATCAAAGAGCTAAAGGTCATAATAAAGGGAGATGTTCATGGTAGCGTAGAAGCTCTGAAAGGCATGTTAGAGAAGCTGTCAACAAGCGAAGTGCATTTAAATGTTATTAGGGCTGCAGCAGGTGCTATTACAGAAGATGATGTCATGATGGCTTCAGCATCTAATGCTATCATTGTTGGCTTTAATGTCCGCCCAACATCAAGTGCAAAGTTGCTAGCAGAGCGCGAAAAAGTCGATATTCGCAAGTACAATCTCATATATCGTGCTCAAGAAGAGATAAAACGTGCAATGGAAGGCTTGCTCGCTCCCGAACTCAAAGAACAAGAAGTCGGAAAGGCTGAAGTCCGCAATATCTTTAGAGTGCCAAAAGCAGGCATCGTTGCGGGTTGCTTTGTATCAGAGGGTATAGTCAAGCGAAATTGTCAAGTTAGAGTTATCCGAGACAACATCGAGATATTCCAAGGTAATTTATCCTCACTTAAGCGATTCAAGGATGATGTTAAAGAAGTAGCGGCAGGTTACGAATGCGGTATCGGTATAGAGAACTGCAATGATCTCAAAGAAGGCGATATCCTTGAATTCTATGAGACAATTGAGGTTGCTCGAACGCTCGAGTCGGGAGACAAAAATGAACCAGGTACGCAAGCGTCGTCTTGAAGAATTGATTCGCGAGGAAATTTCTAAGATGATCACCTTTGGTGAGATAAAAGATCCTCGTGTCAACAGCTTCTTATCGATCACAAGGGTTGAGGCCAGTCAAGATGGATCGCACGCAAAGGTATTTGTAAGTAGTCTCGATGATATAGAAGGGCATCTGGATGAGGCGATCATTGGCCTATCTCATGCAGCTGGTTTTGTACAATCTATCATTGCAAAACGTGTTCGCTTGCGACTGACCCCTGTTCTCACCTTTGTAGCCGATCGCAGCCTGAAAGAAGGATTCGAGCTTACGGAAAAATTGAAGGATCTTCTGAAATAATGCAGCATAGCGGTTTTTTCCTCGTGGATAAACCT